>Ga0182004_10001328_pt1 | contig 17860 bp, 9 predicted proteins | sample Sormic07211540_1_FD_120479 | JGI IMG/M metagenome (GOLD analysis project Ga0182004, IMG submission 120479) | Endophyte microbial communities from Sorghum bicolor roots, Mead, Nebraska, USA - 072115-40_1 MetaG | ecosystem: Host-associated > Plants > Roots > Unclassified | place: USA: Nebraska...
AACATGCTATTATGTGCCTCATGTTTCAATGCATTTATATACACCAAGTTTCAGTGCTTATATATGTTGTATGACATCTGACTGCTGCAACCCTAAATCTGTCAACAATTTTAATTGCAGGTGTGATGGTCTTAAGCATCAACATGGGATCAAATGAACAAAGAGAACCATGTGTAGCATCACGGGATGCATGGTGGAGCAGGATGTAGATATGTTAACAAAACAAGGAGGTTTACTGAAGCAAGATGTGTATCTACAGGAGTAGTAGTACCTCACATATGCATATTAACTAGTAAGAACAACATATGATAGTAATAATAATAGATCTTTAGTAAGAGCATAATCTGAATTGCTTATCAGGTAATAGAAAATAATGTATTACTAGTAAGAACAAATCTGCTTTGTTCTATTTCTAATCATTGTGTAATTTTTTGGCAACATGAAATTCTGTGTAACTAGCTTCTATATTTGTGTGTTTTGCTCTAAGGCTGATGATATTTTGTTTTCCTGCTTGTCACTTCGTGTTATATAAGTTGCCTAATGCATGATTTTTCTGTGTTATTTTTGCCTGTCATTATGTTCTAAAATGCTTTATATTTTTTGCCTATATATTCTAAGATGTCTGAGATGCTATACAAAACATCTCAAGATGCCCAGAATGACATGTGATGAATAACTTGTACTTGATTTCGTTTGCTTGAGTGAATCCATTTTTTTTTAATATGTGGGATGTGGACTGAAAAGATGCCTCATAAATCTAAGAGAGCGGCGAGACTGTTGGGGAAGCAGAGAGAAAAAAACGAGTGAAAAAGAAAATTTACTAAAAATAGAAATGGTTATTAACTTGTAATATATGCTTTGCGTAAATGGAATGTGCGTTCCGCATGCTTATAGCACGGTCGGCCGTGCGTTAGCCGTTTCCATATTAAAAATAGGGTTTGCAGGAAAAATTTAGAAATTGGGTTAAATTAGAAAATCTTACCACAGGCGGTGCGCCTGTTTATGAGACCCGCCTCTAGAAATTGATTTCTACTGTAGAAATTGATTTCTATAGAGGTTCACATAACCGAACCGCCTGTAGAAATGCATTTCTATAAGCGGTTCTCATTTAACCGCCTGTGAAAACATTTATTTCCACAGGCCTATAGCCACTGACGGTTCGTCAATCCGCATGTACAAAGAAGTTGCGAACCGCCTGTATAATATCTCTCTGTACTAGTGTAAAAGAAATGACTAATTATACAGTTTATTTATAATTTGCGAGACGAATTTTTTTAAGTCCAGTTAGTTTATGATTGGATAATATTTGTCAAATACAAATGAAAGTATTACTGTTCATATTTTGCAAAAAAATTTAAAGTAAACAAGGCCTAGTCCTCTAATGCAAAGTCTACAACTTTTGCATATCACGGTCCGCATCTGACTTCAAGATCACTGCCCTTTCGACCTTGATTGCGAACGGTAGCTGTCATGCAATATATTGCTCAAAATCACATATATTTTTATGCCATATATTTTTTTGCTTCACAATGGGGTTTGCACGCATCTGCCAATGATACATGTTTTTTAAAACTATCTGTTTGGAATAGTTTGATTTAGTTTTATCTTAACCTGAGATTTTCTAACTTTTACTAGGTAATAAGACATATTTTTATTATGGGTTTCATGCAGCTAATTTGATGATGTAGTTAATGATGTGTTTTTTATTTTCTTGGTCAAAGTTATATAAGTTTAGCTTAGAAATAAAGTAACTCTAATTTAATGGGGAAGTTCAAAATTAAATTAGTTTTTTAGAAACTCTAAATTAAATTAGTTAAATACTACTCCCTTTATCCTCAAAGCTTCACCTCCTAGAATATGTGTCAGTCAAAATTTTTAAGTTAGACCAACTTTATAGAAAATAACATTCATATCTATGACATAAAATGAGTATCTTATAAAAATATATTCTATGATAAATCTAATGGTCTTAATTTGGTACTAAATCTTAGTGTTTTTCTATAAATTTGGTCAAAATTTTAAAAGTTTGACTTTGGACAACTTTAGAAGTTAGCTTTTAGAAATAGAGAGAGTAATTGGGAATATTTACCTTTTTGCCACTCTTATGGTTGGCACGCGCTGATTTGCCACTGTTGTATGCGGTCTTAATTTTTTGCCCCTAAACTGATCCAAAGTTCATGTTTCTAGTCATTTTGGCGACAAGGCACGCCCAGTCAGCTTGCCAGTGTGGTGGGTGCATGCAAAAAGACCTTGCTACCCTTTCTCTTATCCCTTAACACCCGCTGCTTAGAGAGAAAGAGAGAGGGACAACTAGAAAGAGAGAGAGGGACCGCCAGCGGTGCAGGGTGTGGTGGGAGGTGGAGACCGAGATGGCGGACGTGGCGGTTGCGGCAGTGATCCCTGCTGACGAGCCGCTTGTGGCAGTGGTGAAGGAAGGAGAAGGGGAGGCGGGGGCGGAGGCGGCCGAGGTGGTGGGATCCACCCTCACCATGGAGCGCGTCGCCATCGCGAAGAAGTTCATCGAGAACCACTATCGCTCGTAGATGAAGAACATCCAGGAGCACAAAGAGAGGTAACTGTCAACCGGCCTGGTTGATCTGATCTCCATCTCCCACACACGTGCCTACGGCCACGACCGGCCACCAACTGGAGCTGCTGCTTGCTCGCACGCGAGCGGCTGGGCTAGATCTCGCGTGCTGCGAGCTCGATCGAGCTGCTTGCTTGAGGAAGAAGCATAACGGGGGCGAGTGGGGGATATGGGGAACGAGCCCAAAAGGTTAAGGTATAAGGAAAGGGTCAGCGATGTCTTCTTGCCTGCACCCGCCACGCTGGCAAGCTGATTGGACGTGTCCTACAGCCAAAATGACTAGAAACGAGAACTTTTGATCAATTTTGGGGCAAAAAATTAAGATTACAACAGGGGCAAATGAGTTCGTGCCAACTATAACCGTGGAAAAAAAAGTTAAATATCCCGAGTAATTGATACTTTGATACCGTGTGGGAGTGCAGTGCACGCACTGGCGCACGTTGCTGGTCAGCTGTGTGCTGTGGCAGCCCATCTATGGGCCGAATCAGGCCCTTGTGCTCTTTGCTGGCCCACATGATGAGCATCCTTGCCGATTGGCGTCCTACTCCTGCGTCATCCACTCATCCGGTGCCTGCTGCGCCTGGTCGACGAAATGCGCCGCCGAGACCAATGGGCTACGGCTGCGCGCCGGCGCGGCCAAGCGCGTGCGTCGAAGGGAAATGTATACATGATAGCGGAGAGCCGGAGATTGCATGCATTTCTCATGCCCTAATCGCGTCTTACTCTTCTTACCTCTACACTTTTCGCTGCCTGCTCACCTCCTCCGTCATCTTGTTTAATGCCGCAGGTTTGCCGGATCCATCCCGTCGTTCCGCTCCCGCTCTGGGCTAAGGTTCCAGCAGGTGCGCATTGGCTTGTAAAACAACCCAACACTATCCCTATTTTTTGTGGATGCAAATTTTGATGCACATTAGGGACCATGTTCTCAGCAATCCTATTGGGCTAGCTTTACGCTCTCTGTTAGACACGTTGAGTTCAGTTTTCCTGATCGCATATTAACTGAGTCTAGGCACTAGGCTGGGAGAAACTTTAGGAAACGTCGCCCTGGATCTGAAACTAGCCCGGTCATCAATTGATGGCCCTTCCATGGTTGCCGGGATCTGTTTATGCTTCAGAAAATTTGGGAGCAAATAAACATATATGTTACAGTTGAGGATGTCTAGAAAATGGGGTAGCAACTGGAGCTTCTGTCCAAGTGTCCTGCGTCCTGCCAGTGGCTCTTTATATGGTTTTTGCCTTGCTATATGACCCGTTGGTTGCACAATGTTTCATTTATAGTATATGCTGATATGCATGTTAGATTATATCAAAAAGATATACTATATGCTGATATACATGTTAGATTATATTAAAAAGAGTAAGTACTATTAGATTCTGCTATTTTCATTACCTCTTCAGGAAAATGAGCGAAACATCTCTCTTCTTTGCCAAATTATATTTGATGAGGTCCATTTACCCATTTGGAAATTGCATATGGTACTGATACATGTTACCTGCATGTGCAATACATTATACTTTAAGGTTTCCTGTCATATATGCTTTATGTTTTGCCAACATAAAACCCATTTGCTGAAAAATAATGAGGCAGAGTAGAATCAACAAGAACAGGGGAATTGTTTTTTTTAACCTATGAGTGACTGCATGAGTTCAGCTGGTATCTTTCAATTTAAATTTGCTTTACCTACAATATGACCTGCTGTCTTTGTTGTTCAGCACAAACTTATGGCAGAAGCAGTGCTCCTTGCAGTCACTAAGATTGGTTCCATTCTTGGAGATGAACTTGCCAAGGACATTATAAATAAGCTGTCTGAAAAAGTTCAAGCTCTGAAGGAACTCCCACGGAAAGTGGATCAAATAAGGATGAAACTGACAATCATGAGCAAAGTTATACAGCAGATTGGCACAGTCTACCTTACAGATGAGCTTGTCAAGAGTTGGATTGGGGAGGTCCGGAAAGTGGCTTACCGTGTTGAGGATGTAGTAGACAAATACTCATACCATCTTCTTCAACTAGAGGAAGAAGGGTTCCTGAAGAAGTATTTCGTCAAGGGTACCCACTATGTTTGTGTTTTCAGTGAAATTGTTGATGAGGTAGCAGAGATAGAAGGGGAGATTGAGCAAGTTATTCAGATGAAGGATCAGTGGTTGCAGCCATCCCAGCTTGTCCCTCACCGTGACCAACTCGCTGAGATCGAAAGACAGCGTTCCCAAGACAGCTTCCCAGAATTTGTCAAAAATGAAGATCTAGTAGGAATTGAAGAAAATAGGAAATTGCTGACTGGATGGATTTACTCAGAAGAGCAGGCTAGCACAGTGATAACAGTTTCTGGTATGGGAGGACTGGGAAAATCTACACTGGTTACAAATATTTATGAACGTGAAAAGGTAAACTTCCCGGTACATGCTTGGATTGTTGTGTCACAGATCTACACAGTCAAGTCTCTGCTGAGAAAGCTACTCTGGAAGATTGGGCATATGGAACCACCAGTGCCAAAAGATATTGACAAAATGGATGTACATGACTTGAAGGAAGAAATAAAGAGAAAACTCCAGAATAGAAAATGCTTGATTGTATTGGATGATGTTTGGGAGCAAGAAGTATACTTCAAAATACATGATGTTTTCCAGACGCTCCAAGAAAGCCACATCATCATTACAACGCGGAAGGACCATGTTAGTGCTATTGCTTCCTTTGGCCACCATCTTGAGCTCCAACCGTTGTGTGGGCCTGATGCATTTGAACTTTTTTGTAGAAGGGCTTTTCACAGCAAGAAGGGCCACAAATGCCCCGAGGAGTTTCAGGAAGTTGCTGTTGAAATAGTGAAAAGGTGTCATGGTCTGCCGCTAGCAGTTGTTACAATTGGCAGCTTGTTGTCATCAAGACCACAAATAAACATTTGGAATCAAACATACAACCAGCTTCGGAGTGAGTTGTCAACTAATGATCATGTCCGAGCAATCTTAAATCTAAGCTACCATGACCTATCTGGAGACCTCAGAAACTGCTTGTATTGCAGCTTGTTTCCTGAAGACTACCCCATGTCACGCGAAACCCTTGTGCGGCTTTGGGTTGCAGAAGGTTTTGTTCTGAGTAAAGAAAAGAATACACCAGAGGAGGTTGCTGAGGGAAATCTCATGGAACTGATCCACCGTAATATGCTTGAAGTTGTAGACTATGATGAGCTTGGCAGGGTTAGCACTTGCAAGATGCATGATATCATGCGGGACCTGGCACTTTGTGTTGCCAAAGAAGAGAAGTTTGGTTCTGCAAATGAGTATGGTGAACTGATACAGGTGGACAAGAATGTTCGTCGCTTGTCGTTATGTGGGTGGAATGTTAATGCGGCACTTAAGGTTAAATTTCCATGTCTTCGAACTCTTGTGGCTCAGGGAATAATTTCATTCTCCCCTGACATGATATCCTCAATTATGTCTCGATCAAGCTATTTGACAGTTCTTGAGCTGCAAGATTCTGAGATCACTGAGGTTCCAACTTTTATAGGAAACCTCTTTAACCTTCGGTATATTGGTTAAGGCGCACCAAAGTCAAGTCACTCCCGGAGTCCATCGAGAAGCTCTTCAACCTCCACACTCTGGACATTAAACAAACTCAAATAGAAAAGCTGCCACGAGGGATTGTTAAGGTCAAGAAACTAAGGCACCTTTTGGCTGACAGGTTTGCAGATGAGAAGCAGTCAGACTTCAGATATTTCATTGGAGTGGAAGCACCTAAAGGTCTGCTGAACCTTGAAGAACTACAGACTCTTGAGACAGTGCAGGCAAGCAAGGACTTGGCTGAGCAGCTGAAGAAACTGATGCAGCTCAGAACCCTATGGATCGACAATGTTAGTACTGAAGATTGTGCTAATCTTTTTGCAACCCTTTCGACAATGCCACTTCTTTCCAGCCTCCTAATCTCTGCAAGAGATGTGAATGAGACACTTTGCCTTGAAGCCCTTGCACCAGAATTTTCCAAGCTCCACAGACTAATTGTAAGGGGGCACTGGGCTGATGAGACACTGGAATATCCAATATTTCTCCACCATGGGAAACATCTAAAATATTTAGCGCTTAGCTGGTGTCAGCTTGGTGAAGATCCATTGGGGGTCCTTGCTCCACACGTGCCAAACCTCACATATTTGAGCTTTAACAGGGTGAAGAGTGCAAGCACTTTGGTTCTTTTTGCAAGGTGCTTTCCTAACCTGAAAACACTCGTCCTGAAGAAAATTCCTAACGTCGAGCAGCTGGAGATTGGAAATGGTGCTCTTCCATGCATCGAAGGTCTGTACATCATCTCCTTAACGCAGCTGGATAAGGTCCCTCAAGGCATCGAATCGCTTCTCTCCCTCAAGAGGCTTTGGCTTCTGTACCTGCACAGGGAGTTTAGAACACAGTGGCTAACGAATGGGATGCACCAGAAGATGCAGCATGTTCCAGAGATTCGCCTCTAGGACGATGGTTATTTCTACAGTACTATGCTTGTATGGTGTGTCTGTAAATTGTTGTACTATGTTTCTTTTTTGTACTTTTTTAATCATTTTTTCTTCCATTAAAGCCATGATGAATTGTTGTTATATCTGGATTTTACTTGTAGACTCAAATGCTTGCCTTGAGTTGCTTCGTTGGACCCATGTACTCTTTGCGTTGTGTTGGTTCTGTTGCTTTAAGAATACTTGTTCGTTCGAAACATTTGCCTTCTGTATTGAACTTTATGCAAATGATGTTATGATCAAACTTGCATCGCCATGCATTTTGATTTTTTTACATGCCTTATAGATATTATGGATTCCCATATCATCACATGTCTGATCGGCTTAGAACTATGTTGTATATGAGAACGGGAAAAAAAATCATATTGGTGATACATTGGCTTGGGTGCAGAGTGCTGACTGGTGTTTATTGACCATTTTAAGTTTTGGGGAAAGCTTGAGCTCTTCTTATAATTTATTGAAATACAATGCTGAATTTTTGTTTCAAAATCTATCGAAACGGATAATGTTGAATTCGTGCATCTCAGGCTACAAAATTTTAGATGATGCTTTTGTAGTAGTAGTAGCAGCAGCAAGGAATATAGATTCTCATTCGATGTGTTTGTATTAAAAAATGTACGTTGGGCTCTAGTGTTGCAACTGCAGCTACCAACCTACCACGCATTACCTTATCAGCTTATCTCCTACGCGACCTGAAAACAACACAGTTTTAATCTGCTGCGACCAATATTTTGTACGCAGTTCATGAATAAACGATCTAACCAGTTACTCCCTCGGTCTACAAAATAATATAACTATGAAATTTATACAAATCAATCTAACTATATGCAATTCATGAACAAACAAGCTAAATGGTATTAATATTGCGCGCCACAAAATATTTATGTTTTCAACTAGATTTACAACTAAACTATATTTTATAATTAATTTAATGTTATTAATTTTTTTTATTAAAAATATGAATAACTTTTTATATAATTTTTTATTAAACTCTAAACCGTTTTGACTCCTCGAAGAAAAATGATACTGATTCTATATTGTATCCTTTTTTGTCGAAGAACCGAGTCGGTGATACACTGTACCTACGAGGCTACCACATCTCCTGGCGCCCAATAGCGGCGGCCCAAGATGGCGCCGGGAGTCTGGGGGCTGGGGCACACATGCCTGCGGGGGTGCTTCCGCGCGGTTGCCGCCGCCGCCGTCACCCGTCAGGTGTCTTCACCGCTTGCAGGTTCTGCTTCTGCACCTCTAGCATTGGATTTGGAGAAGAAGCCCTTGATGCCGAAGGAGGAGACGGCGGGGAGGGGCGTCGGCGCATGGCTCTGTGGCGGGGACATTACGCGCACGGAGGAAGAGGATGACGCAGGGACGATGGGGTGAGCCGCTGGGCACTGGCATCGCCGCCGTCGCAGCCGCCGGGCTGGCAGCAGGGGACTGGAACGACAGGCGGCCAAGCGTGCCGCATAGCACCGACGCTGAACCCCCATGGCTTGGAACTCAGGTGATTGCCAACTCCCATCTCTGGTCTCTCCAGTATAATTCCTTTTGCGTTGGTTCCAATTAAACACTACTGAACCCAGAACCATCTCCCAGAACAAATCTCCAAACCATCCGTGGCGGCTTTGCCCAAGCAAAAGGGCAATGTTTCCCAATTTCGTTACTCATGATTATGTTGCAGTGATTAGTAATCCGTAGAAGGTGTCAGGCTTTTCTAATGTCAATCTGTTCATCACAAATCTCTAGAGCAAATCATCAAAGGATCCATCTACATTTATTATACAGATTCTAAAGGGAAAACAAAGTTCAGACTGCAGGAAAGACTCCTGATCTAGGAGGACGTGAATACACCACTTGCGTGTACGTACCATTTGACATTTTGAGCTGAGTACTAAATTCAGATACAATGGGCAAATGATTGTAGCCATGACTCTAGAGTGGAGCCATTTAGACAGTTGGAGTAAAACAAAATTATTAGATGAGATAGTTCAGAGATTCCATAATGGAGGACTTGCATCAGGAGCACAGTTTAGTTCGTGTCCACATAAATAGCTTTTCCTTTTTATTCCACCCATCAGGAAATGGAACATTCTTCACCATTGTCTGACAAACCGAAGTAGCAACTCTACCCACTAATAGTAATCCTGATCTGAATTGTTCACCTCATGCTGAAAACAGAAATGAACATCATAAAACAGTAGTGACTTATCTTTGGGTAAAAGTACAGTGAGCAATTTGTAGTAATTTTTATTTTCTCATCTCTTTTATTTGCAGTTATTTTGTCATAGTACTACGAAATCCAGGTAGCTACAAAGATAAATTGCTAATTCTAGAATAATTGTTTTACAAGACTAAAACAAGAATTCCCACTTATACATTATTTCTGATAAGGGGCAGGATTACAGCTTGCACATGAAGTCAGATAGTCCTAACCTTAATTAGGAAACAAGTAGCCCAAGCCCCTATCTCTAAATCCAAACAACTAGTGGGTGTTTTGGAAAAAAAACAGTGGCAACTACAATGGATACAAATGTATAGTGACTTATACAACTCAATAGTTTCGTTAACATTATTTGGTGATATCAGGTGGCAAAGGTAGCTCACATCACTACTGTATAACCAATGCAATTTCTATGAACGTTTGGTTTTCTTTTATGCAAATGATCATGGTTTTGGATAGGAAACACAAGAGCAATTGAGAAGATGTTTTCAGGAAACAAGAACTAAGTTGTCAGTACTCCTACAAAGCACAAGTAGTAGTATTTTGCTCCATATCATAGATGTGTTTATGTTCTTGTTCATTATAGTCCACATGGTCAAACTCTGAAATCTGACCATTTGTTTGTTTGGAACTATCATTGACAGGATGCAGATTAATTATACAACTAGGTTTCCTATGAGAACTACTACGATAATATTTCATTTTCAAAATTACAGGTAGTATAGACTTACAAAAATATGTTTTCTATCTTTTACATCAATGATTGCCAAAAGCAAATGACATCGAGGAAAAGAACAGAGAAAGTTTTAACTGTTCCCCAACTAGATGAGCATGATTTGTAAGGTTTAGATTCCTGTACCTGTTTTTGTTAGTTTTTTGTTAAAGCAAATAATAACTTCTAGCAACTAATACTCAGTCACAAATAAGTGATTGTTTTGGCTTAGCTCTGTCAACTATTTCAAATTATGGTTACCAATTTCTTATATGGAGTTCTGATATTCAAATAATACAAGTATATTGAACTCGAAAATAAATTTCATAAAGGTTCATCTTATAACATATTTCACTAAAATGTCCTAGCCAAAAAGTCATTTTCATTGGAGGGAACATTTTCCTTAGTATAAAAATAATATTTTTGTATAAAACTGTCCCAAAATAAATCAAAGTTTTGAGTTGTTCTAAGTAAAACTACATTAAGTTTGACAAACCTTATAATGAAGAGTACTAGCATCTATGACACCAAACAAGTATATAATGGAAATATATTATATTAATTTGGTGTCATAAATATTGGTTTGACTTAAGATAAAACTAGAGTGACCTGTCATTCGGACCATTAGAATAACTATTATTTCTAGTGGATATAAACAAGTCCATGGTATATTGGATGTTTATTGGTGAAAAAATGGTTGGACATGATATGCAAAAGAGAAGGGACATAAAGCTGACCATGATGCTCCCTCAATGATCTGATCGTCATCATTCATGTAAGAAATGAAAAATTAAGAAGCCATTGTGCCATTGCCAGCAATGGACGAACCAGCTGCACAAACCACTGGATGTCCTATATTACTGAAAACAGAATTTGGTTCGTCATGTGGCATTTGGGTGTCAGTTTCCTGTACTTGTTGTCCCTCTGACAGAACAGAGCAATTTACAATTCCATTCTCAGTTGTCCCAAATGAAGCAGAAGCTCCTCCAAGATAAACTTCAGTTGGTACAGCCCTTTTGAGCAGCAGAACTTTTGGTTTGTTCGGATGTTCCTTAGTCACCCTCACCCAGTTCACTTTAGTACTATTGTTGACTCTAATATCAAGAGTTACTTCCCTCAGCCGTGTGAAACCTTTAATCTGGATTCCAGAGAGGCCATCCATCTCTTTACAAAGCAGCTGAAGAGATTCAAGAAATGGCAAGGCGCCTTCTTCGATCTTTGGGAATGTTGGATGCTGCAGCACAATACATAGGCAGAGCAGCCTTGGCAATGCCTTGTTCTTAATGGTGATTTCTTCAAGTTCATCAGCAATCAGCTTAAGGTACTGCAGATGCTTCAAATTTGTCAAAGCTGAGAGAAGATCAGCTGTAAGTTTAGTTGACTGAAGGCATAACTCCCTGAGTCGGCGCAGTGCCGTGACAAACCCAGGGAGTTCTAGTAACCTGCCCTGTAATTTCAGCGACCTAAGATAGCAGGGAGCTTTCAGTTCTTTCAGAAAGTCTTCAGAGCATCCGTCCAAATGGAGTGACAAAGAACGAGGATCATTGCTTGCATCCTTGTCGTCATGAATGAACTCCTGTATGGCCTTCTGAAGAATGGTCAATTTACTACTAGTTGCAGATGACTCACACCAGATCTTTACCTTCCGCAATTTTTTCATATGACCCATAAGTTCTGCAAATCCGTCACTTTCATCTACAAGAAATCCTGCCAGTGTCTGCACTTTACATTTGGCTGAAGTAAGAAATTTCTGCAGTTCATCATTTATGGTTTTATCTGGAAGCTTGAATTTTCCAAAGAGATGAATTATATGGGGCAGCTGAATAACTTCAGTTGGAAGTATCTTTATATTCGTTCTCCTTAGGTTGAGTGTCTCCAAAAGTTTCAGTTGTTTTATCTCTTTGGGAAGGATGGTAACATTTTCTCCTAGGCTCAGATATTTAAGAAGCAATAAGTTGCATATTTCTCTGAGATGATCATTTTGCAAATCTGTACAGTCTTCGAGGTCCAAGACCCTTAGTAGTTGGTACTTGTTGAAATTCAACATAGTTTTACCTGCCTCCCCAAATACTATCAGAGATCTGATAACAGAGAGATCAATGTTCAAAGTGGCATCATCTGTAATAGTGTTGTGACGGAGAGAAACACGACGGGCATTTTTAGGGTGGAGCTCCCCTCCATCAAACAAAGTGATGAAGTTTTCATAGAGAGACTTGAGCGTAATGTACTCGTGCATCATGCCATAAGTTTTGCATGTTTTCACAATTGTGTTGTTGCTCACATCAATGGGTTCGATGATGTTCTGGTCCAAGAGTTTCTCGAAATTTTCAGCTGCAAGGTCAGTGCATAAATTTGTTGGCTGCAGAAATCCCTCAGCTAACCATTGCCTCTTTAGCCTTTTTGCCCTTACTGGATGATCACTTGGAAACATAGCAAAATACAGAAAGCAAGCTTTGAGAGCATGGCTAGGCAGACTGGTGTAGTCATGGATCAGCACCTTATGCATTCTGTCCAAAGTATCGTCACCACTCTGCAGATGGTAAAACCGTTCCTGGTTGCACACATCTTCACAGTCATGTCCTGTTGGCCAACTCTTTTTTCCCATGAATTGGCCAACGGTAGTCAGAGCGAGTGGTTGACCATCACATTTCTTCAAAATTGCTGCCAAATCAGGCCCCATGTACTCTGAATATTCCACCGGACAAGCTTCCTTCAGGAATAATTGCTTTGAATGTTTCTTGTCAAGTCTTGTCATTCTGTGAATATAGCCGTTGGTCGAGCTGCAACTTTTAGCCACTGACTTGATTTTCGTTGTCACCAATATTCTGCTGCTAACACCTCGAGGAAAGGCAGACTTTATAGTACTCCATTGATCTGACCGCATGTCATCAATTACAATGAAATACCTGGAATATTGTGAAATGAGAATACACAAATCAACAAAAACCGCCAACACCATAGTGATCAATGCGTGAAGGAAAGGTAATCATTTATTTTCATTTGACATCGTTCTCCTTCAGAAATAAATACATGTATTCTACAGTTAAAAAGAGTAATTGCTCCTTATTGTGGTATATATATTAGCATGTGCAGTATATATGGAGGCCACAATTCCAAGAGTGGCTTTTGCAGTTCTTTTATTAATCTCCTTAGTTTTATAAGAGCTGTAGGTAAAATTACTTACATATTTGAATAATTTTACTAAATCATTTGTGAATCCACAAATACATTTTTTACGGCAAAACTATCTGACTAGGATCTCTTTCTTGTAACTAAAGTCTCTGCATGCTGTCTAAAGTTGGCTTTAGAGAAAGATTTTCATAAAATTATTAAGTAGGCAACTGTCTTCTGTTGTCTAAGGGGTGGTTGAAAATTTCTTACCTCTTGTTATTTAGGAAGTTCCTTAGATCAGTACTAAGCTGGTAGACATCGGAGGTATCCGGTGGTGGTTTATGCAGTTCCTTGAGTAACTCTATTAAGAGCTTGCTCGGATCCCCATGCACTGCAGAAACCCATGCCCTTTCGTCGAATTGCTTGCCGATCATGCTGTTGTACAACTCCCGGGCAAGGATGGTCTTCCCCAATCCACAGAAGCCAACTATTGAGATCACTTTCAACTGCTTGGGTTGACCTTCAATTTCATTCAACTGCTCCAGAAGCTCCTCAAGGGGTGGCTTGATGCCAACCAACTCAGCTGGAAGGATATGCTGATTCAAGGATGATTCTGCTGGCTGAAATGTGGATGGACGGGACACTGAATACCTCTGTTGTCGTTGGAGTGCTTCCTCCAATCTGCACCTTAGTTGCTGCATCTCTTCGCCTATCTGTGAACGTGATTTTCTCTTCTTCCCAGTGTTAACCATTTTACAGTACCATGGTTGTTGCTGTTCCCATGACGCATCGTACATGATGTGGTCTATACAGTCCTCCATTTCATGAGCTAGCTGGCGCAACTCTTCAACGGACAGACGTAGTATCTGACCATCCTGCCCCAAGAGCTGCTCATCAATGGCACTAGTGATCATTTTAAGCTCACTCTTCAGAAAAGCCAGATCTCCATCAAAGCCCTTGTAGAGCTTGTATTTCTCCTCCGCCAGCGAGAACAATCTTGACACGAGGTTGTCTAGAAATGCGCTCAACAGGCCCGGGTCCTCCATCGATCACAATGGTTGTTAGGCGCTGATGGTTCCTAGTGTTGTGGAGATGAAGTGCACCCACCTTTGCACATACAGACGATGTGTAGAATAAAACTGACAAGAGAGCACATTAAACTTAAGGAGCATCTTATAGCATGGGAGATGACCACATCCTTCTTTTCATCTGACAGTAAATAGCATTTGTTAGCATATCTAATATTGTTCGCAGCACTTTTTACACTAAATTTGTCATATAAATGCAGAATACGAACATTAAATTACTAGTCAGTACTACCTTATTTTCAAAAAAAGACAGTACTACCTTGAGAGTCCAGCACACAAATGAAGAGGTTATATGTAGTGAACATTTCCAAAGAAATTATAGCAGTGCTGATACATCGGTATGACCACTGATATTCACCCTTTATAACCCTTGAAACAAAAAGTTGCGACAAGGATAAATCATTAGAAACAAGCTTTGTGGATCAAAAACTAATATACTGAGATAAGCCCAAATTGTGTACAAGGGACACCAGCTTTGTTTAATTCAAGTTTTGTTTTTGCTGTATATGCAGACAGGATAAATCATTAGAAAAAAAGCTTTGTTTTTGCTGTATATGCAGAGAGGAAAGAGGAAGAAGATGAAATTGTGCTATGTGGAGGGGGATGTAACTGATATACTGAGGTAAGCCCTGGTGGGAGATACTCATTAAGAATCAACCAATGATGGGCTGAATCAAGTGGGGAAAAAAATCTTTACCTTATAATAATTGAGGAAATTCCCTCGGAAAGATGCAAACCGATCAAAAGGGCAAAAGTTTGTTGCCAAATGGATAAGGTAAAGAGCCGATGACCAAATAGTGATTGGAGATCTCGATCTAGATGAGCAGCACGGCAGAAGACTCCAAAACAGAGCAGTACTACACCACAATACGCCTAAGATAAGAGCTGTGCCAGAATCAGATTAGGAGAATCTAAACCAGCTTATGAAGTAATTCAGCTACACGATGCTTAGTTAGGCCTCATCGATTGAAAGCGGGCTGCTGAAGTTGTGCTGCAGCTGGAGCTCGCCAGTGAAGTGGTGAGGGAGGAGACTTTGACTGGACTTGGGGGAGAAAGCACTCATTTGCTATGATGGTCTCTTGGTTCAGTGAGGGGGAGGGCTAACACCGTTAAAGTTTCAACAAAGGACAACAATACCCCTGTCTTCTTCCTTTTCCCTATCAAAATATCTTAACTTTTACTAGATTTATATAATATGAACCAATATGCAGCAATATGAAGTCCCTATCACTGTCAACGAGTAAAATATCTTAACAAAAGAAAACAATGTGCAGCAAAAACAAAGCACAAATTCTGTACACAAGGGACTTCGACAAATATCCAACTCGCTGATAGTGATAACAACATTAGGGAACTCATTGGTGTAAGGAGCCTGTCAAATTAAATCTCGCTGACATCAACCGGGATTTTTTTTTTATTTTTAGCCCAAATTCGAAATATATTTCAAATTTGACCTGGTTTCGAAATTATTTCTAAGACTAACCCGTTTGGCCCCGCCACCATGCATGGCGGGGCAAATGAACTGTATCTCGCCATGCATGGCGGCGGGGTAAAGCTGCCACGTGGCATACAACACCAGGCTTGTTGACACGTGGTATGTGGGTGTTGCATGCCATGTGGTAGCTTTACCCTGCCGCCATGCATGGCGGGTACAGTTCATTTGCCCCGCCATGCATGATGGCGGGGCCAAACGGGTTAGTCTTACAAATAATTTTGAAACCATATCAATTTTGAAATATGTTTCAAATTTGAGCTAAAAATAAAAAAAATTCTCAACTAGCTCTCTCCCATCCATGCCGGCGGCACGGCGTGTCTGAGGAAACGGAGCACCAAGCCACTACTGGTGCCCGCTGGTGCCTCTACTCTACTCGAGCATGCAGGTCACCGCTGCCAGACCGTGCTCGCCGATTCCGACAGTAGGAGGGAGGCTTCACTCGAGCAAGATGGGGATGGTGCTCCAAATAGATACCTACGTTTCTTCTCTAGTATAATTTAATGAACTAACTGAAAAAATGAGGAGAGAGATTATCTATTTAGTTCATTAAGTTAGACTAGAGAAGAACCGCATGTACTCATTTAGAGCACTATCTCCATCCTTACATTGGAGGCAAGAGAGATAAATGGACGTCTTGTTTGTCGGGAAAGTCACGGCAAATAGGCGACAGGCGAAATTGGGATGGGTGGGGTATTATGGTCTTTTAGTATGCCATCTCACCGACACGTGGGGCATACATGAGTTATGCCTTGTTTACTTCGCAAAAAGAAAATATTTTAGATACTGTAGCACATTTGTAACTATAGAAATTAGTGTCTAATTATGGACTAATTAGACTTAAAAGATTCGTCTCACAAAATATATGTAAACTATATAGTTAGTTATTTTTAATCTAAATTTAATGCTCGTATCTAAATATTCGATGTGATGGGACGTAAAGTTTTTAGGTGAGAACTAAGTTGGGCCTTAATGACATTTAAGACATGATCACATATTTTCAATTTAGTAAAATTCGGCCAGTCTCAATGAGGTTTCATAGACATTAAATATGTTAATCCGACACTATATTAATAACGAAAGAGGTGATAATAGTTTTATAGAAGTAGAGAGTGTTTCATGGGGACAAAACTCTTCTGTACTGTTTTCAAAATATAGATGCGTTGAAAACTGAACCATGAAATCTGCACTAAGTATGGCCTTAGTATTCAAGTTTTCCCTTATATTAATTGGGCAACAAAAACAATGCCTCATGGCGGTAATTCAAAATATATACTACCTCTTAATGCAATTTTTAATTTGGTCCCTATCAAAATATCTTAACTTTTACTAAATTTATATAATATGATATGGTATTAATATTTGTAAATATATTAAAAAAGAACTGTATATAGGAAGCTGGAATCACATTCTATTGCGAGCGGAGTGGCTCAGCTCGTTCGGTATTTCTTAGATTTATTTTAAATTTTAAGGTGTTATTTTTTAGGATACGTGCCCGGCTGTGCTAAACTAAATTTCTTGGTCCATATAGAGGTGTTTGTGCATATGTTTACAGGGAGTGTAGGCTTGTGATTTAAAAAAAATTAGGATAGACGGAGTAGCCTGTGTAAGAGCAGCTCTAGCAGCACTCCTACTTAAGCCTTCATAGTTAATAGTTAAATAGTTAAATATAGGATTCGAGAGAAAAAAATGCTCCAGCAAGGCTCCTACTAAGGCTATCTCCAACAAGATAGGCATAATAAGACCCGTACCCAAAATGCCTCCTACACAGTGCTTAGCGAAAAACACCCTCCAACCGAGTACCCAACCTACGACCTATTTTTTGTCGTCATCGTTGCAGAACGCAAATATATGTCCCCTTCGGTGTCTTTGCGTCTCCCACCACACCACGTAGCGGGAGCAGGACGAGGGAGGCAGAGGAGGAGGAGGCCGCCGCTGCCGGAGGTGTGGTGGCCGTGCAGTCTATGTGCCTCACCACATGGCTCGGGAAGCCACCGCGGGAGAAGACGACGATGTTGGGGGCCACCCTGTGCTGGCCAACTGAAAGGTCCTTGTTTGGTTTTGGTAATTGAGTGACAACTTAGGTGGACTAATAGTGTTTATGTGAGATACACAGGAGATTAGTCCACAGGTGATGATGTGATGATGGAGGAGCTCATTGC
>Ga0182004_10001329_pt1 | contig 17858 bp, 13 predicted proteins | sample Sormic07211540_1_FD_120479 | JGI IMG/M metagenome (GOLD analysis project Ga0182004, IMG submission 120479) | Endophyte microbial communities from Sorghum bicolor roots, Mead, Nebraska, USA - 072115-40_1 MetaG | ecosystem: Host-associated > Plants > Roots > Unclassified | place: USA: Nebraska...
AACTTTTATCCGGTAGCTCTCTAGTCACACTAGGCACAAGGGGTTGAATTGGAGCTTATAGGTTGCTTAAATTTTTAGAGAAGCCCAATTCACCCCCCCTCTTGGGCATCTTGATCCTTTCAGATGCATCCTCATCTAAGGATCAACAAAGCAATACTCTATGGAAAAACATCCGGAACCAAAAGGTAACAAATAAAATAAAGATATTATTATGGAGGCTGGCCCATAACAAATTAACAATCACCCAATAAAGATGTTATCCAGAAGAGGGTTAGTTTTGGACACCAGATGCACAATGAGCTGCCATCTTGACGAAGATTGTGGCCACCTTTTCTTCAGATACAAAATGGTAAAGCAAGTGCGGAGATGACTTGGCTTGGGAGAAGAAAGAAAAATTCTGCTTAACAAAAGTTCAGGCCCAGAAGTTTTAGAGACAATCCTTGCATTCAATGAGGAATCTAAGCTGACAAAAATACTTCTTTTATGGTGTTGGTGGCATGCTCGTAACAAAGTGATGAACCAAGGAGAAAGAAGATGTGTGTTTGAGAAAATATGTTGTTTATTATCATCTCATGTGTATGCAGAAACTCAAACTATCAACCCCTACTCCTACAAGGCATCAATAGCAACGATGGTTTCCGCCTTCAGATGGTATTTACAAAATAAACTGTGACGGGTCTTATTTTCCAAACACCAGAGAAGGGGGTTGGGGATGTATCATGGGAAACCACAAAGGTGAATTCTTGGCTGCAGGGGCTGGAATGCTTCAGGGAGTATCTAATGCCCTCCATGCTGAGACTTTGGCTTGCATGAAAGCCTTGGAGCTAGCCACATCTCTTGGAAAGTTGGAATGCAAAAGAATAATAATTGAGTTAGATGCCTAGAATCTGGTTTCTGCATTGGAGTCAGACACCTATGATCGTGTGGAGCTCAGAGCATATATTAAGGAAATTAGATCCAAAGTAGCATGTGACTTTATATATTGTAATGTTTCAAAATGTGCCAGAAATTGTAATGTTGTTGCTGACTGCCTAGCTGATTATGGTGCTTCTCTGGGTGTTGTTCAATTTAAGCTATAGATAGACCAGGCACGAAACTTTATAATCCCTCTTGTATCCGCGGATCTACTTGTTTCTGTATGTTAATGGAACTTTGTTTCCATATAAAAAAAATGCAGGCACTCTTTTCTCTCCATATGTACGAAATGGACATGCTAACTTGAAGGGTGAAGGCAAAGCACGCTTTTACTTGAGTATAAACTTCAGTCAGTGTGTGTGGTCTTGAAACAAGAGTTTAAGTATAATCATTAATCAATGCGAAACGATCTAGATTTCACGAAGGGAAATCCATAGATTCGAGATGTAAAATGATTGACGCGTGAAAGTTTTCAATCGAAATACCCAGATGCTAGCTGCTATACGAGTCATACATGCACAAAAGAGAGTACAAGTGAGGTTTACTCATTATTACAACGCCACTTGGTGGAATCACACTCACACACACAACATCTGGAACAACATCCAGGTAGGTAGCGACAACGCAAACTCCAGATCCTCCAAACTTGAGCGTAGGACAAGATGGCTACTCCTCCCACTCCTCGTCCGCGTAGTCGTACTCGGGCTCATAACATGTTTCCAAAGTATTAGTATGATTTGTACTGGCCACTGGCTCTCACCCTATGCTTTTTGCGAAGCTTTGTGGTAGGTGGAATGCAAAGATATGTAGCAAAAGGGGCCTAAATTATGGCTGTAGCTTCCTATACGAGTAAGTCACAATTTTAATATTTTATCAAGTTTTAATCCAACTCCTCCACACATTCTCCCATCCCAACGCACATCTCACCACACTCTCGCTCTCTAGGCAGCAAGGATGACTCCCGCTCATACCTTGCCTCAGCGGCCAATGTTGGATCCAACACAAACTCAGGGGAAGGTAGAAAAGACTCCTCTCTTTAGTCAAGTGAAGTGGAAACATAGGAAAGGTCCATAGCCGAAGAACGACATATGTAGATCGATCAACCAGAAACTCTGTAGAGGTTTACACCACTCGCAAGATCACCATCATCGACGTTGTACCTCGTCTAGGCTGATATTGGGCTGCCTTCCAACTAAACACGATGCCACCCTACCACTCAGAACTGAGGCCATGCCGGAGTACCACCGACATGCTGAGACTGTGAGACGTAGTATCGAGCCCCCAAGGTCACTACGCTATCTTAAGAGGATGTGGGACCCATGCTCGTGCCTCCCTACACTATCCACTAACAATGTCGTACATCCATCCCCTCCCATGAAAGCGAGTGAGGGTGCAAGGATTCCTATGAACCGGTTTCCAGAACTCATGAGTCCATAGGGGACTGAACAAGACATCTTCTCGTGGGGCTAGTCGATGCTCTGCTCGATGGAACATCCAGTGCCCTATGCTAAAAAGCACCTCTATCTTGGGGCTTCATCTCACAAAGACACTCCACCCCGGGATCTATCCCTGATACCTGTACCCGACCTCTCATGGGAAATGCCTAGGTAGCACTTCCCCGCATGACTTGTCCCATGACTCGTCGTATATTCCTGCTCGGTCGACTCGACCCTCACCATACATCCAAAACACACGCCAAGATCTCCCCATGTCTGTTATCAGGTTTTATGGCACCACGTGCCTCATCTGATCCCAACAACCATCCACTAGGCATCACATCACAAATATAATGCACAGTAGAGTAACAGTAGTAAGAGGTGGGCTGTGTGCTGTGAAGGATCTGGGCCACGATGCATAGCTGGGCCGGCTCAGGGCTTGCAAGGCGCGGGTGAGTGCGGTGTGGAGTTGGGCCGCGTGTTGGGTCGCGGTGGTGGCTGGGCTAAGTGGGGGGGCAGCGAGTTGGGTCAAATGTGGAGCTCAGGCCAGAATCCTCTTCCAAAATTCTAGCTTAAGCACAAGCCCTTGTCTAATTTCCAAAATCAATTCTATCTACACCTTGGTCTCTATGTGTATATATACAAGATGCCAAACATGTGTACACCCTTAAAGGAAGTCCACTAGAGGTCTAGGTTATTGGATTTCCATGCCAAGGGTTGGCGACAAGAGAGAATTTTATTAGATAAATAATGGTGGTTGATTTTATTAACATCACATAAAATCAATGAGCCAAATCACATGTTTAATTTAAAGATGCATATGCTCAACAAAAAGAATAGGCTCTACTTGTGCAACTACAGGGTGTCTTCCTAACATGAACTCACCAAACATGGGTTAATTCTTAGAAAAAATTTTCAGGTGCTATTTTTGGTAATCTAAAATTTCTGGGTTGTTACACAATGTATTAAACCAATTTAATTATGTAAATGTACATATTATTTATTATGTCCGGAACGGTACACTAGTATTGCCTAGCACCAAAACATTCCATTCCAAACAACAAACCGGAATGCTCACCGGAATGGAATTGACAATTTGGGTAGAGATAGAAACACACCTAACAAAATCTTAATTGGTCTAGATATATTACTTTATTATATATGTTTTGACTAATTGAAAATTAGAGACCATAATTTTGAAGTAGATTTTAAGTTGCCTACTTCAATCCTCTAGGCATCATGGTACTTTCAAGAGCCATTCTTTGAACCAAACATCCTACAAATCTAGTTAACATCAAATACTCTTGATATCATTTCCTACAATGTACCTAATAATGCTACCACTCAATAATCAGATTTCACTAGAAAATGATCAACTACTAAACCCTCAAACAATAAGCCCAAACATCTTTTACTATTTTATCGGTACATCTTCCGAGGATTCTTATCAATGAACAAGGTTGTTAGGATCCTGATATTCATCTTGAAATCCTGCAATCCAATGGACCCAGCATTGGCATGTGAATGTGAGACAACTACTCTTCTTAGGGGGACATATACCCAGTTTAGTAGAAATAAGAGTGGTGGTCATCTAGGTCCCCAAGCTCCTAAAATACACATCCAAGTCCTTAAACTTGGCACATGGTATGTCACAAGTCCAAACGGATCCATACGACCTGTTTGCTGATGTGTCAGTCCACGTTGGCACAAGTGATGCAAGAGTAGCCCCTAAACTTGCAGACTCTGTCATCTAGGTCTCTAAACTTTCAAAATTCACATCCGCATATATGAACTAGGCCCATGCTACATCACAGGTCTGGTATCTGTATTTATCTTAGTGTCAATATGGATATTCATATCCGCATTCGTCTAATCTAGGTACTAAGTGGATGCATCCATATACTATTTCTATAATTTTCTATATCCAATTTCACGTTCTTATTCCAAAAAAATTATCAAATACCTGACATATCAGTATCCATAAATAACAAAGGACCTTGTAAAGTCATCTAAAACTTATATTTATGATTAATTAGTAATGTAAATAATATCAATTTTAGTATAACAAAACTATGCATAATTTAAACTATTTAAAACTTATCACTGTGACTAGTAACATTATATGATTATATTATTATTAATGATATAAATGTTAGTTTTAATATGGCTAATCATATTAATTCTTTATATTTTAGTTATTGAAATGTTTATTATATATATTTTTGATATATTTTAATCTATGTATGCATATGTGTGAACGTTTAGAGACCTAAATGACATACTGCCAAGTTTAGGGTCTAACGAGTCTAGCCTAGATCCATTTGGACATATGACATACCATGTGCCAAGTTTAAGGACCAAGATATGCATTTTAGAAGTTTGGGGATCTAGATGACACCCTCTATAAAGTTTAGGGGCCACAAGTGTATTTTACTCAAGAATTTATGATCAGTACGCATATGAATGTTGCCGTTTTAAACTAAGTTGGAGGGTTAAATAGAATCCTTCATAATTTGGGACAAATTTTGAATGTTTAGATACCTTATATTTCAGGACAGATGAAGAAATCTTGTATTCTCTAACCACTAATTTTTTTCTAGAATATATATATTTAAAATCCTTCAAACATAATAGATATTACAAGTATTTTGAATACAAATCCAGGCATATAAAATTACAGTTATATTTTAAACTATCATGTTTTCAAACTGAATAATGTAATGGTAGTTATTTATGTTGTAATTTTTAAGGTTTGACCAATGTTTGTTCCAAGCAACGAAAACACAGAGGAACTAATACTGTAGGGGAGACATACAAAACTACACTAAATAACTCATTATATGAGTGATCTCTTAAATCAGCTCCAAGTTATGTGGAGCTCAACAAAGTCAACAGCACTGTACATCCCTAATTTCCAACAGAAAAGATCGAAACAGCTGTGTATCGTGCAACCCAGCTGAGATTAAAATAAAATTCGATCTTCCATGTTCTTACAACCATAAATAGCCCAACTTATCCTCACAACTGAACTAAACCGAACGCACAGGAGCACAGAGGGGAGGCAGAACATAAGTACAAAGAAGTGCAGCTCCTGGTCGACCTCGCCTCAGGTGTAAGGGGCAAAGGTGAGCCACATGAACCAGAAAAAAAAATGGTCAGTCATTCTCATATGATACTCCCATGCTGCTGGAATCAACTGCGGCTCCTAGGGGTCTTCATGTATGCAGCAGGGAGGCTTTCGCAGCTAGAGTCAATAGAAGGGAGCATTCCTCAAATACTGGGTCCTCGTTTGAGTTCTTTTTTGTCTGCGCAGCGGTGGACACGGCACGCACAGCTGTGGACACAGCCGGAAAACGTAGTGGGGTCCTCTTCATCCATCTTCCATCATGTCCGCGTCTCAGCTTCTTCTTCCCAATTCTCCTAATCACTGGGAGGTGATCATGAATACTTGCTGAAGAACAATCCTCTAAAACATCCACATCAACAGGGTAGCCCTTAATGGGTTCACCAGTCGTTTTACTCTCAAGGAAATCAAGGGGCAAGCCGTGACCTGTGTAGTTTCCTAGAACAGTCAACTCAACATCATAAACTTGTATATTTTTCTGAAGGTCAGTGGGCTCACAGACAACACCTTCCACTCTTGCATCCAACCCAACAGCATCATTGTCTTGTGCATTGCATTCCATTGTCCCTTCACACTCCAGTGGCACCAAATTCTCATCGCTCTTGTGGTTTTCTTCAGATAAAGGACCAATAGGGGTGACAAAGCCAATGATTTCCATCTTGGATCTACGATCTCAGATATAAGATATGCCCTGCTTACTACATTCAGTAGTTTGACCAATGGGTTTTGAGATCTGATCCTTTATGGATACAGAAGATCTACAAGTACTCAAATGCCCTGACAAAAAGAACAGTTAAATATTTGGTCTATGCTTCCTATGGAAGTTCAGAGGGTAATACATAAGATTTGGTATTACTTTCACTGATTTGCATATAAAAATTTACAATGAAATACAAGATTAAAAGGAAGAATACAAAGCTACATACTCAACTAAATGAGCTGGCTGCTAAATCTGGAATACAAAATGCGCTCTTTGAGATTGTTACCTTTGAGTGGTTGCTGGGATTTCTCAATTTCAAGGGCATGAAGAATGGCCTTCTCTCTGTGAGTGTATTTCTCTTCATTGTATATGTCGTCTTTTAAACACTAGCCCAACCTTGACATTTTCTATACATTCGTCAAATTGTCCACACCAAAATGGCTTCACGCGTTTAGACTTCTCGAGATTATACTAATCACTGTGATAAAGTTCGAAATAGCAGTGAGATAAATATTTTCACAGTTAGCTAGAAAAGAGGGGGGAACATCTAAATATGAAGTGATATAAACATTAATATTTGAAAAGTGTGCTTTTGGGAAAATCCACCTGAACATTGAAATACAGAATATTTATACACTTGAAAAGACCAAATTACCAAATCAAAGAACTTCACCCCAATAAAGTTTAGAAATCAGTTTGTATAGTCAGTTGCTTAGCATCACCACATTTCTAAGATACACGACACTTGGAGCATATATGCTAATGTAAGATATTGACATCTCCACAAAATTGTAATCTACACCTCTTATTTTTCAAGAAATTAATAATACCTTTCCCCATTGGCATAGATAGAAAGCATTAAGCACATCACCTAAATGATCCTTCTGATAGCTCTCCCATCATGGAGGCAACTAGGGAGGCCACTCTTACTACTACCACTATGGGTAGCAAGAACAATTCACTAGAGCTAATTTGCAAACACCCTTATCATCTCTAAGGTATGGATGTGGATGCAAGTATCCAGAAAATATAGCATCTGCCATGGATCACCAGAACCAATTGTATCTGCACACTGAAAAACTGGAAAAACACAGGAATGTAGGGAAATTTAACTGATTAACATGACAGGTAAGTTGAAATCTTGAAGGGCATAGGGTTGTATGGACATGATGCCATCGCGACAGCCTAGAAGCTAGATGGGCGTGCCAGTGGAGCTCAGTAGGACAATGTGGTACTTGTTCAGCTCTTTGGTGCCAAGGATCCGTCCCACTCACCAAGACCAGTTGCGACGCCACACCCAGACGACAGCATCGACCTTGATGTCCGGCCCATCATGCCATGAGGCCAATGATCTTCTCTCTCACAGTGGAAGCCCCCCAATGCCTACCAAAGGACATACCTCCTACAACCACCTCTGCCTCCACCCTCCCCCTCTTGCCCACACCCAACCAAACTGATGAGGTTCTGAGCTATGTTGCCCAGATACGGATATACAATAAGTATAGGACATGCGGTTATGATATTGTAAAAAAATGATACGGAACATAGCAGTATATTTTAATACACTAATAACCATTTATAGAATAACAAAGTAACAGTAAGTTCAATAAGATCGACAAATAGAAATTTGGGAGAGTTTAGCATATAACTTATGTAACAACCTAATTCAGCAATTCATCTGTATTTTCTCCACTTTCCGACATGATTCTACGTTCTGGATGGATGAAGAGGGAGAGAGAAAAGCAAGATCAGATGTTAAACAAAGAAGGGGACTGCAGATCACCATGGCCACCGAGATGAAGCAGGGAATGACGAAATGCGGGGATGTCTGGGGTTGCTTTTTGCCAAAGAAGCATACAAGAAAAGAAGGGATAGCAGCGGGGATTTGGATGATTAGATCTTACTTCCTAGAGAACAGGCTCACCGCCGGTCGTTTCTTTGCTGTAGCCTGTAGATGGGCCTCGCCGCCGGTTCGCTTTCTGCTGGAGAAGGGCCTCGCCGCCGGTTCGCTTTCTGCAGGAGAAGAGGCCCAGCGCCGGCTGCTTTTTCCGGAGACGATCCCCAGCACCGGCCGCTTTTGCCGTAGAAGCAGCTCAGCGCCGGCTGTTCGCTCTAGGCGGGCAAGGAGTGTCGGCGAAACAACGGGAGGGAGAATGCGATGGCGGCGCGTCGCGCGTGGCAGCGAGCGATACGCTGGTCGGGGGAGATGCACGCTAGGTAGGAAAGCACCTGTCACTGGGCTGGGCCCATTAGTGGACTGCCAGTTTTGTGGGCCTGGGCCCATTAGTGGACTGGCCCATCCACAGTGGAGCGAGAGCGAGCCATCCTAGTTCCTTCCTCTTCCGACTCGCACCTCCCCTCCTCCGGCGACGCACGCAGCCGCCGCCGTGCGCCCGCCTATCTCAAATCTTCCACCGCGCCGCCGCAGAGGTCCTGTCCTCGCCTTCCCCGTAGGAAGCCGAAGTGCAGCAAGCAGCGTCGGCACCAGCAGCACCGATCATGGCCGGTACGAACCAAATCCTGAAGCCCCTTTTTCCTTCCTTCCTCCGCTTTGCTCTTGCTGCTAACCGCGTCTTTGCTTGTGTGTGTATGGTTGCGATGGGCGGCGCGGGAAGACTACGAGCAGGAGCAGGATATGGAGGTGGAGGCGCTGCAGGCCATCCTCATGGACGACATCAAGGGTTTTACTGCTTCCACCAAGCTTTTTTGTTTTGGGGACTCATGCTGTGGATTCCAATTTCTTGTCCAAATCTGATCGTTGTTACGTTGTGTGTTGGTGCTGATGCAGAGATCGACCCAAGTGAGAGTGGGATCGCCACCACCGCCCGGTGCTTCCAGATCCTACTCTCTCCTCAGGTAACTTCTAACCGACTGCAGCGTGAGTGTGTGATATGGCTGCACTTTGTTAGAACTCCATGTGTTCCAGTGAGGAATGTGGCAAGGTTGAGAGCTGTGCATTTAATCTTTAGGGAGTTCAGAGTGAATTGAATTAGGCTCTTTTGATGTTTATTTTCCAAATATGCTACTGATTTCCTAAAAAAACACTGATTTTCTTTTTACTACTACTGGCAGGATGATGATTTTGATGAGTCAGCTTATGTCCCAGGTAAAACTAAAATTGTAGATATGCACATATATGATTGTGATTATCAATCGACTCTCAATGTTCTAGAACATCATGCATATACTGGATTGCTTTCTGGCTTTAATTTGCAGTTCAACTGGCCCTGATTTTTGCGCACACTGAGAAGTACCCTGATGAACCTCCGCTACTGAATGTAAAAAGGTTCTGCCATTAAATTCTAGTCTTGGTTTCGGTTCATGGTTATTTCGGCATAAGATGTGTTCTGAATGCTGATTGTCTAATTCTTGCATTGGATCGGAACATATCCGTGCAGTGTGCGAGGGATTAAACCACATGATCTTACATCCCTGAAGGAAAAGCTTGAGCAAGAGGTATGCAAAATACCCAACTCCAAGTTTGGCGTCAATCCGACATAGCTATAAATGTTTAACTGTGCGAAAGTGAAAGTGTGAAACAATTCTTTTTTAGCTAAAATAATCCGCATTGAACCAAAAAAGCATGGACAATTAGTATTTTATAGTCTTATATAGCAGAGAACTTGTAGAAAGGTCATGTGAATTAATTCAAGTCTTATCAGTGACCAGAGCATGTTAGAAGTTTCTAATTGGTTGTGACTTGTGAGTTCCTCACATTATCACTTATCAGTCACCTGACATGTCACATTTTATTCTGTTGAGTATCCCATCATTTAGGCAACAGAGAATCTTGGCATGGCTATGGTCTACACTCTTGTTTCATCAGCCAAAGAGTGGCTAAGTGAGAAATATGGTCAGAATGGTGGTGATGAGGAACCTGAAGAAACTGAAGCGGAAGAAGAGGAGGTATACACCTATTCACTTGTCTGTTCTGCATTTCCTTTCTGTGAACTGTAGGAACTGGGTTCAGCTCTAGGAAGTGGAGACGTACCCCGCAGAAACTAAAAAAGAAAGAAAAAAAAGAAAGAAAAAAGACTTTGAATTATCTGTAGTTCGTGAAATTAATCCATGCTTGTTCTGGTATGGTTGGTTTCTCAATCTGAGACCACCTTTTGGTGGTTTTGTTTAGAGTCCTGCTGGATGCTGCATTTTTGGAATTTAGTGCTTGATTGGTCATTTGGTTGTGTCCTACTGAGCCACTTACGCAATCAAATTTCAAAGTTACATATTGTATCATGCTATCATGGATTATTTCCCTTTAAGTATAATTTATAACTGATGAAAAGTATTTGGTCTGCATGCTAGGTTATTATACCACATGGTGAAGCTGTTACTGTGGAGAGCTTTCTGGCTTGGAGAGAACGTTTTGAAGCTGAGCTGGCCTTACAGCGTGCTAAGTAAACTTCCTATTTGTTTACATATTAAGTTTTTCTCGATGATCACATGGAATCTCTTGTTTACTTGTGACATCTGCCATATAATGGTGTTTGATTCCCATATATTATATAAGTAACCAAATGTGTGCTTAGATGATCTTTTGCATTTTCTGGGCATGCAGACTTATGCCAGATTCAGCTCTTACAGCCCCAAAGGAAAAGAAACTCACAGGACGGCAGTATTTTGAAAGTGGAAGGCATGCAGTGGTTCGTTATCCCAGATAATAAAACCCTTTCTCTTAAGGCTTGTTTGGATGCACTTTCATTCAGTTATTCACATGAATCCATGTGTGTGTTGGATCTACGTACATGTCTTTTAAGTTTTACTTTACATGAAACCATCTTTTCAGAAAGGAGCAAGCACAGTTGCTGATGAAGATGAAGAAGAGGAGGAAGACATTGAATTTGATGAGGATTTTGAAGGTAAAACTTCTGGAAAACTCTTTGTTTATGACATTAGATGTACTTTGCCAGTGCAACCTATCTTACAATACATGTTGCCCTAATTTGTTACAGACGATGAAGAGGACATGCTTGAGCATTACTTAGCCGAACAATCAGGGAAGTCAACAGCTTAACCTTCGAGGCCAAACAAAGTACCTTTTCGGGCACAGCTTTACCTTAGGAAGCCAAATGTGGTTATATGTTGCAAGTGTAGCTCTAGAGCCCACTATTTTGTGATGCTTCTCATCATTTGGTTGTATCTGAATGGATGCTTTCAAGCTCTATCAAGTGGCTGTGGGCTCATTAATATATAAGCTGAAGGAATTAGAAGATCAAGCTGCCTAATACTTGGCTGTATAATTTACTGTATTTTTGATCGGCTATTACATGTGTGTTTTGCCTTGTGGAGCATGTTGCATGCTTGGGACAAAACTTTATAGTAATTTATGGAAAGATATTCAAAACTCCAATCTCTAAAAAATTTAAAGATCTCTCAAATTTGCGGACCCTGGTTCCTGAGAAGCATGCGGGGCAAAAAATACCCAAAGTACTAGCCTTCGTGTATTTGATGGACATGGGAATGTAATGATACATAAATCGTGTCAGTGGTAGATCTAATAATGCTAGTCCCTCCCCTCCGTTCCAAATTGTGTCACTTTTAACTTTTTTTCATCCTATATGCCAATCTTCTCTATTTTAAAGGTGTTTAGAAAAATATATTAAATTTATAAGTTCAAATAAATACACTATCAGAACATATTTTATAGGAAATTTAATGAAATCAATTTGGTGTTAAAGATGTTGGTGCGACTATAGGCTTTGCATGCAAATGAGTTGCTTCCTATCAACCTTCCATTGACATTTACGTACATAACAATGGATGATACTCCGGTGATCTACATCCTCAGCTCTTCTTAATTGAACCACAAAACTGGCTTTCTTTCCGGCACCTTAGTTGTACACATTTCTAGCATAAACAAGGGTGAATGAATCCCAGTTACTCCCTGTTTTGTAGCGCTTCATGATTTGTGCAGCACTACTCAAGGTTTAAGCATCGAAACACTTCTAGTCATCAGAAGATTTTTTTTTCCTCCTCGCAGTTGCAGGAAGCTCCAGTTGAAGCTTCTTGACAGAATCAAAGGCCTAACTAAACACATCCCTGGTCAGCCATGGCTTGCGCAATATTAAGGAAAGCACAAATGTTCGCGCCATGGACCAAAGACCTGCATGGAGAGACAGGGGGGTCAGCTTCTCGACTGAAACCAAGTGAAAGCATCATCTGATTTTTCAAAGCACAAGAAAACAAACTCAGGGCTCTCTTTCATGATCCCGTAATCTTGAGCAGCTTTGATCGACCTTTCATATGTTTGCTTTATTGCATCCTGCTTAAATCCAACAGAAAAAAAAAGAGAACTCAGAAGGAATCACAACTGGGAAGCAGAAGGGAAAAAATGCCAATGGCAGTAGTCAGGAGCAGCAGACTTTACTTGAATTTTATTCTCAAAATCCTCCACTGACAACTGCATCAAATTAAACTCTGGATTCAATTCAAGCTCTCCAAGTGCTACCTGTTATTTCAAGAAACAAGCATAAATTGTGATAACGGAGAAAACACATAACAGTCTCAAGCTCCATAGATAGTATATACAGATATATAATGACTTCAGCCTACAAATACTTGTCATCAAAGTCGTACGAAGTGAAATGTGCAGCAATGATAGACATGTAAAATGGCGATCTTAAATTTTTTATGCTAAAAGAAGCTACAAAATTGTTCTACTATCATCTTACACCAGGACATGTGAATGGATTTGTAAGAGCAGTCAAGCCGTGCATTACCCCACCAGCAGCAGTTGCCTTTGCTGGAGCAACAATAACTTTTGCCTTTCTTAGGATATCAACAGCTTGAACAGTGCATGGCATATTTGAACCTGCAGTTGGCAACATATTTTAATCAGCATATGATAAATATAAAAATTTAAAACAGAAACTAAAAATTGAAATGCAAAAATTCAAAACTCCATACATTCGACAAGAACACGACAACCAGAGTTGATGATCGCAACGGCCTCCCCTTGGTCAATCTCATTATGTGATGCACAAGGGAATGCAACATCACACTGCTCGCTCCATGGTTTTGCATCATCAATATACTTGGCATGTGGATATGATTTCAAGTACTCCCTGTTTGAATAAATGGAGAAAGATATCTAAAAAACTCAACATGTATAATCTAAAAATAAGGGAAAGGCATGTACCCACTTGAGGCTCTTTTGCTGAGCCTTAATATCCCTTAGAAGTGAATATTTCATATAATCGAATCCATCTTCATCTAACAAATATCCCTTTGAATCTGAAACAGTATAACAATCAGCCCTTCATTAAAAATGTTATAGTTATCTTAACACGACTATTTTTCTATAGTAGGTATGCTTAAAATCTACCTAACGATTTGGCAAGCAATAAATATTCCTACGACAAATTCAAACCTTTAACACTTATAGTGCAATTCAAGGAAAGCTAGCAAGCACAAAAACCTATCGGAAGAATACTTGTATATAGACCTGTATTTCTATTTTGAAATAGTATACCAGCATTGTTAACTTCTACATGTTAATGATGTGAAATTGTATGTCAAGGATAGGAAAAGTGGCAAACACATATGAGTAGACATGAGACATGATAAATCCGTGCCGAATGGACGCACACCCAACTCACGAGGAGACTCGTGTTGTGGTAGACGTGGCACCATGTGTGGTATGCACATATAGCAACCCAATGACAAAAGACATGATAAATCCACCTAATTCAAGGAACATCTGATGCAAATAATAATATTGATGCTATTCCAAACCATGTATCCTGTGTAATCAGTCCAAAGAAACCTTTGAGTCTGTATACCTGAGACAGTAACAGGAATGGCTCCACAAGGCAAAAGTTTTTCCAAAACATGCATTGCTATCTTTCCAGAACCACTGATCACACATCTGCAGAAAACATTGTGTAGTATGAAACTAACAAAGGCTAAATTATAACGAAGAAAAACTCAATGGATCTCTGTAAGAAACCTTAATCCTTTAAGCTCTTTGTTCATTTCAGCAAGTAAAATACGCGCAAAAAACACCTGCATGGACAGAATGGTTTCATATGGTGTTTCACTTTGAACATGGACAATGGTCCAGTCAACACATGCAACAGAAATATTACTTGTGATTTGTGAAATAAATAACTATGGCACCCACAAAACACACTATCTCCAGCCAAACGAAAAATTAAAGTAGCATTTTACCAGCCCGTATCCAGTAGCTTCTGTTCGAAAACTTGACCCTGACCAGAAAATTTTAGGTCCTGTAAAATTTCCCTGCATAAGCACGACAGTTGAAATCTACAGACAAGAGAGAACTGATGAACAAAGAAGTCGAAGCAGAAACTAAACAAATAACCTCATAACCCCCCACACCCTACACTGAGGATGTATCCACGATTTCCCATAATCTAAATTCTGGATATGATGGAATTCAGAACCAGCACTCTACCTGAAAATGACCAGAAAGACGTCTATACTGCCCAAAAAGGTAACCCATTTCCCTTGGACCAACACCAATATCTTCAGCGGGAAAATCCTGGACCAAAAGATTGATGTCTGAAATACTAATAGAGACTAAGAATAGTCAATGATTCATTTAACTAATATAGAGATGAATAACTCCAATAACTGAGTATCATGTTTAACTGGGAAGTACCTGGTCAGGGCCCAAATATCTATACAGCTCATCCATGAAACTTTGGCAAAAGCGCATTATCTAACAGGACAAGGTTTTGAGATTTACACGCAGCAAAAAACGTTATTGTCCTGAGGAATCAAAATACGGTACACACACCTCATTATCACTTTTACCCTTTGGATCAAAATCGCTTCCTCCAGCAGCACCTCCAAGTTTATATAGTGACAAAGCATTCTTCAAAGTCTGCATGGAAGAAAGACAATGATGGGATAGCATGTTAAAGTTCTGCCACAAAGCAACGTAAACATAAAAAATGCATCCATTAAGCAAATCACACCCATGGAATCAAAATCAGATGTGGCTAAGCGAAGGCTGCAAGTTATTAGCATCACAAATGCACTTCATAGTTCACCTAGAGTGGTACCTCAAACTATGGCAATGTCTTTCTTGTAAACAAGGGAAAAACAAATAGCTTATGTGTTGTAGCATGAAAGTGAATTTTAGACAAGTATAGTATTACATGTTCAAAGGCCAGAAACTTTGCCACACTTAAGCTCATGGATGGGTGAAATCGAAGACCGCCCCTGCATGGACCTAACGCCTGACTGAATTGCACACGGAAACCTCTATTGACATGTGCTTCACCTCTGTCATCAATCCATGGCACTCTGAAGATAAAGCATCTCTCAGGTTCCAACAAACGCTCCAAAATTTGAATATATCTGAAACATTGTCAAATAAAACTATGTTATACTGAAGGTTTAGGCATATTATTTCAAAGGGATGGAGGGAGATTTGAAGAATTACTGGGTATTCTTCACCAAAACAGGTTCTAAGGAATGAACCACCTCCTGGATGGACTGTATATATTCAGCTTCATGGGGATCCCTCCTTAGAACACATTCAAGTATTGACGCCGCTGTTTTCGATAAAGCTGGAATAGACAATTCCAAAATGCAGATAAAAAAATGAGCAAGGTCATATGTCAGAGTTGTTGGATCATTGCAAGGGATATAATATCATACAGTCGTTTTGGTTTGATAGAAAACGGAGCACACTGGGATAAAGGGCATAAAGAAAGTGAAAGCACAGATGATAACATCACATATCATATATAGTTATAAATAACAGTAACTTCAAGGCGAACTGGTAATTCGGCTCCAAGAAGAAAATAAAACTGGAATATATAAATAACAATAACTTCAAGGTGAACTGGTAATTCCACTCCAAAAAGAAAATAAAACTGGAATGTCTGCTTCATGCTATGTTGATTTTCTAGTACAACACGAAGCACTTGCCAACTATGTACCAGTAGCACAGGATGAAGTAACAGATATGGTCATATTAGCATTGTCTCTTCAATTGGAAATTTAGTTATAGAATTTCCTTGTGACATGAATATGCTACACACTAACACAGAACAGAATAAAACATGTGATATCTTGAAAACCATGTTATCTACTTCTCACAATGCAGCAATACACAATTAAAACTGAATGTAAATATATTTCCTGGAATATCCAAATAATACACTAATTTTAGAAACAAAATTTATTACACATTGCCTAGTCCTTACATCTGTTCCAAGGTGAAACTTGAGTATAACTGTGGAAGCTGGGTCAACAAGCCGACAACACCAACCTTTGACATAGACCGGCCTCTCGATCTCAGGAGGCTGCAACTTCTCCTTGGAGGCCATCTGCAACCGGAGCGCCTCCTTATGCAACAAGCTATTGTTGTGCTCCTCAAGCGCACTCATCTGCATATTCCTGCTTCCCTCGTTGCCATATGGATTCCGGCGGTGCTTCCGGCCGTACTCCTTGCACACCGAGCAGAAGATCCTGGTGGTGTTGTCGTGCACGGCGACGTAGGCCCACTTGTAGGTGTCCGCCCACTCCTCCCGCCATTTCTTCACCACCTTCTTCTTCTTCTTGGTGTGCCCCGACGGCTGCCTGAGCATCCCGTCATGCTCTTCCTCCCCCTGCGCCAGGTGCTGCTGCTGCGGCGCCAGCCCGTCCGCCGCGCCGGTCTGAGAACACGGGATGAGGAGGCTCTTGTGGTCGTCGGCGTGGACGACGGCGTCGTGCGTGGACGTGACGGCAACTAAGGAAGCCCCGGAGAACGAGGGGTCGTCGCCGGGGCCGATCTCGAGGTCGATCTCCTCGCCGATGCCGCGCACCATGAGGTGGTGCTGATGCTGCCGCTGCGCCTGCCGAAGCAGGTTGATTTCGTCCATCGAGTTCATGAGCGCGCTCGCTGCATCATGCGCAGACGCACGCGATACCGGCGCCAGCCGGAAACCGAGAGAATCCGGCTCCGATTGCGGCTACCGGAGTGGGGATTTTGGCGCTAGGGTTTGGAGAATTCGGCGAGTCCGGCTGACGGAGATAAAGCGGGTTCGATCAGGAAGGAGGAGGAGGAGGAGGAGGACAGGGAGCGTCCGTGAAGCCGCAGCCAGCGGAGACTGCGGCGGACGAGAGCCAGCACCAGCAGAAACTGCCGCGGCGGCCGCTGAGCGAGCGGTGAGGCTAGTGTTCCGACAAGGCCGCAGCAAACAGTCACGACAATTTGCCGCGACCGTTGGTTGGTTCCGAACGGCTCAGATCAGCACGTAACTACAGCTGTAGCTCCGACACGGTTTAAACATTTTTATTCCATCGAATACTGATTACAAAAATGAAATCTAATCCAAATAAAACGACTCATGCAAATATAGTGTGTTTAGTTTCCCGTGGAATGGAAAATATAAAATAATAAGTACTTTGAAATGATGAACAAAATGCCAATTTTTTTTATGGATGTGTTTAGTTCCATCTAAAATAACAAAATTTTTAGGGTCCAAAATACATGAAGCTACTGTAACATCCCAGATTTTTACGTAAACCAAAAATACGAGCTTTTTAAAAATTTTCCTGTAATTGTGTGAAGCATATAGTTTTTAGATCTAACACGATCCTAACCTGCTAACAAATCGTCGCATTCATGTAGATTTGATTGTAGACGAGTGCTTCTATTCGAGAGTCGTTTTGAGTTGGGTCATGTATAGGGTTTTGAGTTCCTTTTTGGAGTGCGCAAATC
>Ga0182004_10001330_pt1 | contig 17845 bp, 15 predicted proteins | sample Sormic07211540_1_FD_120479 | JGI IMG/M metagenome (GOLD analysis project Ga0182004, IMG submission 120479) | Endophyte microbial communities from Sorghum bicolor roots, Mead, Nebraska, USA - 072115-40_1 MetaG | ecosystem: Host-associated > Plants > Roots > Unclassified | place: USA: Nebraska...
CCCCCCACAGGTGCAACTAGCCACCGGTGATGTTGAGGCTGGAGCGAAACTCGGTGAAGGTCGAGGACGGGAGGCCCTTGGTGAAGATGTCGGCAAACTGGGAGGTGGTCGGGACGTGGAGGCCCCGAACATCGCCGATGGCGACTCTATCCCGGACAAAGTGTAGATCGATCTCCATATGTTTGGTCTGCTGGTGTTGTACAGGATTGGTGGAGAGGTACACCGCACTGACATTGTCACAGCCGCCTCGACACTGGAGCGGGAGACCACCGGCTGTTGCTTGGACGACCAGGACACCAGATTGCCGCCCAGAAAGACAGCATAGCTGAAGGTGGAGCGCCGAGTGTTCGGACACCCGGCCAGTCGGCGTTAGTGTAGACGACAAGCTCAGTGGAGGAGCAGATCGTAGTCTACAGTGCCGCGGAGGAGGCGCTTTAGAGCAGTGAGGTGTGGCTCTCGGGGATCATGCATGTGTGGACAAATCTACTAAACTGCATAGGTGATGTCCGGCCTGGTGAAGGTGAGGTACTAAAGTGCACCGGCAAGACTCCGGTATGCAATGGGATCTGTCACTGGGGTGCCCTCGGCCTCTGACAGCTTGCCCTATGTGTCAACCAGAGTGGAGCAAGGCTTGCAGTTAGTCATCCCAGCTCGCTCCAGGATATCAAGAGTGTATTGCCGCTGGTGGAGAAGTAGCCCGGTGGGACGAGGCTCAATAGTGACCCCGAGGAAGTGGTGGACCACACCAAGATCCTTCATAGCAAATTCCTGCTAAAGAGAGGTGATGATGCGGCGAAGTAGTGACGGACTGGAGGCTGTGAGGACAATATCTCATGGTGATAGATAAATAGGGACGTATCTGACTTGGCCTCCACAAATCCTAGTGTCAATATGAAAGCAGCAAACCAAGAGTACCATGTCCGAGGGGCCTGCTTGAGGCCGTAGAGAGACTTGTTGAGCCGACAGACCATGTTGGGACGAGAAGAGTCAACAAACCCCGCTGGCTGGGTGTAGTAGACTGTCTTAGTGAGAGTACTGTGCAAAAAGGCATTCTTGACGTCCAGCTGATGCACGGGCCATGAGCGAGTGAGAGCCAGTGAGAGTACTGTGCGCACGATGGCCGGTTCCACCACTTGGCACCGTCGCCTCGGCCATCCTGGTCGTGATGCTCTGATACCATGATAGAATTTCTGATTAGATTAGATGGGCTAACCCTACAAGGGTAGCAATATAGCATGACATACATGGGCCTCATGGGTCTAATACACTCATACTCCAACAGTGTATGTAGATACAGTGCCTAGCAACCTTAATTAAGAATGGATGCAAAACTAATCATATCTACCCTTATCTCAACTAACTGACTTAAGGCCTAGACAACAAAAGGAATAATAGTGCATCTGTATCCTAATGTATCTATCCATGTTACGTTCATCTACTCCCTCCGTCCCCAGAAAAGTGAAATTTTTAATTTGAACAAATCATTTTTCTTAAATTTGACTAATGAAGTTTATATAAAATAATTTCAATATTTATGTCTTCAAATTAAATAGGCTTACTATGAAAATATATTCCGTGTTAATCTAATGATATTTATTCAGTATCATAAATGATCAAAAATAAAAAATTGCCAGCTATAGTCTTTTAGGACTCTCACAAGTCACAAGCTAGCTGCAGATCGTGTGGGTTTTGCAACTCCACGTTGATGCAAAGGGTGTGTTCCAGTTTGGCCTTGAATCATCTCCCCCCCCCCCCCCCACCCCAAACACTCTGTTAGGAGAGACTGAACATCGAACTGTCTCCTAGTGAGATAAACCACCTGACTCGAATCTCTCTTGGTACTCTACAGTTCCTGTTATACATATGGGTCAGTGAGCTATGCCAACCCATTACTCATAATCCGTATGGAAGGCCTTGAGTGCAAACGGACAGAATCCTTATGGTCTGTATGCCGCCATGCCTGCATTGTGTTCCAGCTAGTAGCACCACTGTTGGCTGTCACCTTCAAATGGTATGATGCCAGTGAAACAATCTCTAATAGTGCCGCATTTGAACCATCCCATGGTGTCATATGTAGGGCACTCCAGATTGTCATAGAGGTGTATTGGGTTTCACACACTTAATTCCTGGACCTAATGATGTTCATGCTTGGGTGGCATGAAAAGTGGAGGGTGGTATTTCTTGTGAAGCTATATATTGGTGGCCAAAGGCTTGTTGAGTTTGCCTTCAGATGATGTAAATAAGGGTAGATCTGTAGGGTTTCAGAAAATCCCAGCTGATGATGAGGCACTATGTTAGGGACTGATTTCTTCTCAAAGTCTTTGAGGCGCATGCTGAACGCATCATGGTTTCCTGCAATTTCTGCTAGCTTTGTTTCTCACACAGGAGTGTCCAGTATTCACCAACAGAGGGATCCCTAGTCTGGAAAGACATGCCAACTGCGCCTCCCAGGAATATGCATTGGATCATCAGTGCTGCTGCTGGTAGTTGTATGAGGAGGATCATAATCCCAAATAATTCTATCCTAGGGTGGAGCTAGAGCAAATTCGAGGGGGGGGGTGCGGGGTGCGCTTGCCTTGTGGGTGCATAAACTTTTACCATAGGGGTCTGTATATGGTGAACACTATTTTTCCGTTTTTTTTCATGGGTGCGGATGCACCCCCTACCATCAACATGGATCCGCCCCTTCCTAATGATATACTCTAACAGTTGTCTTTGAAATAGGATGCATGATTGCATGAATCACTTTTCGATCTTGTACAGTCTGACAATGTAATTGAGAAGATAGGAGTGGATGTTCTGCACTATTCTGGAAATTGCAAACATTCATGTGTAGTATTGTAGTTTAATACATATGACCCCAAAAAATCCTGATTCGAATTTCTCCAAGAGAACCAACCAACCAAGTAGCTAAGTAGTGCATGCTCCAGTGCTTAACTGCTTATTCTGTTAAAACACTCTACATTAAGATGCCATTATATTTACTACATCCATTAGAATTTTTTGGAACAGTGCATCATGCACTTTCCTAGTTTTTCTATCGCGACCTTTTTTGGTTCATCCCAATCACCACCATAACTTGGAAAAGTCTGTTATTTTGAAGGGGCATAATGTGATTTCTATATGAGAAAATATGGCCAGCCAATCTATCACATTAACAATGTGAAGAATTTCATGAATTGAGAAAGCACAGTAGTTGGAAGTGACAAATAAAACTGGGGTAGAAACACATTGGCAAACCAGTTTATTTGATCAGATTTAATTGAGTTTATATGTAAAGAATAATACATTTTTTAAAGGATGACATATCAAGTGATTTTTATATGCCTACTTTTGATGATCTGCTTGCTTATATATTAAAAAGGAATCCCAGGCCATGCAAAATAGCACATTTTGGAATAAAAAGTCCCTTCTTTGGCATTGTTGTAATGTTTCATCATGCTTTCAAATGACATATAGTGATTGCTTCTTATTGATGGTATAAGCTCCTAAAAATATGTGTAACTAGATAAAGGAACAGAGAAACATAGATTGAGATGCAATTACCTTTGCATGAGTTAATATGCCTGTTGCTGAAGGAAATTTGATCAGAATAAAGTATATATGGTGTTATGGTAGAACTAACTTTAGCTGTTTCTACAGCAACATGATCATGTGATTAGCCGAAGAAGGCAACATGATCATGTGATTAGCCGAAGAAGGGCGTCAAAAACAAATTTTGTTGAAGTTCGTACATTTTTGCATCTATTCAGAAGTTTTGATCGTATGTGGGCCTTCTTTATATTGGCTTTCCAGGTAATGATGGCCTTTGTCCTGCACAGAAGTTTTTGTATTCATTTTTTCAGTGTGTGCCACATGATCTGTTTTTCTTCTCTTGCAGGCCATGGTAATTATTGCCTGGAGCTCTTCTGGGGCACTTTCTTCTATATTTGAACCAGAAGTTTTCAGAAATGTATTAACAATCTTTATAACAGCAGCATTCCTCAACTTCCTTCAAGGTACAAACTTACTTTGACTCCAGAGGCTTTCTGCATTCTTTACCTTAGTTTTTTTCTCATACTGCATTATTTAACCAAGTTTTTATTAATTTAACTTGTATGCGGAGTGTTAATACTATCTGCTGCTGCTGCTGTGGCCCTTGCTTCAAATGCAACACAATTTCTGAAATTGGTCTTTAAACCTTTTCAGCCACGCTAGAGATAATTCTCAACTGGAAGGCTTGGAAGAGCCTGGAGTGCTCACAAAGGATACGATATATCCTGAAATTTGCTGTAGCTGTTGCCTGGTTGATAATTCTTCCTACTACATACTCAAGCTCTATTCAAAATCCCACAGGCCTTGTGAAGTTCGTCAGCAATTGGATAAATTTGCAGAATGAATCAATTTATAATTATGCTGTTGCCCTTTACATGTTACCAAACATATTCAGTGCCCTGTTTTTCATGTTTCTACCAATTCGACGGGTCTTAGAGCGCTCAAATTCTCGCATTATAAGGTTTCTTTTATGGTGGACCCAGGTAAGGTTTTGTATATTTATAACTATATTGATGTACATAAGTTCTTAACAGAATAACATCTCACAAATTTTGTTTTTCTAATCAGCCAAAGTTATATGTTGCTCGAGGCATGTATGAAGACACTTGCTCACTTCTTAAGTAAGGATCACATTTTCTTGCCACCTATTCTTTTCATTCTTACCATCTGTATCTAATACTATTTTTGTTTACATAAAACCAGGTACACTACGTTCTGGATTCTACTGCTTATATGCAAGCTCGCCTTCAGTTATTATGTTGAGGTTGGTATAAAGAATACTATCCTTTTATTACTATTGGTAGCATGTGAAAGGCAAATATGCCTTTTACAGGATACCCAAGAATTCACACGAGCACAATGGTTTTGGTGGCTGGAATTGACTTAGCCTTTTCTGTTTTTCTCTCATATATATGGGCAGCCAAGAGCTACAGTCATGGCTGTGACATCCTCCTAATTAATGCAAAACATCACCCAACTAACCAGCCTACTAGTCCATACTGAAATAAAAAAAAAAGAAGTAAATGCTATGAACCTAGACACTAGCATGCACCTAGACACACAGGATTATTTCCAACAGCATGTTGCTTGCAATATCATAGCACTAAAATCACGAAGATTGTAACTTCAACTTATATTATGTTGATAATTCTCTTTATTGTTAGAATGTGCTCTGATTCTAGCATCTCTTTGACATTAGATTACACTGCCACACATGGACAATTTTCTATGAAATCCCAATTCAAAAATTTCCATTGCTTTGTGTAACCCATTTGTTACTTAATAGAGTTTAATCTTCTAGTATATCTTTAGTGCAATAATTACTGAGATTTCCAATGCTCATTTACCATTGGCAGATTGCACCTCTAGTTGAACCAACCAGGATAATCATGTCACTGGAAAGGCCGCCTTACGAGTGGCATGAATTCTTCCCAAACTGTAAGATCATTTTTTATACTCTAGCATATTATATTTATATCTTACTCCTCTGCATAGTCTGTAGCACTGAGAAGATGCTTGATTTTCACAGTGCGGCATAATTTAGGTGTTGTGGTTACTGTATGGGCTCCAATTGTCATGGTATGTAAGTTTTTTCTTGGGGGTGGGGGGGGAGGGGAGATTGTGCCCCTAATTTAAATTTCCATGCAGGTATACTTCATGGACACACAAATATGGTATGCCATTTTCTCCACAATTTGTGGTGGAGTATATGGTGCATTCAGCCGCTTGGGTGAGGTTGGTACCTGGAGACTAAGTGTACCCTTGGAGTGCTGACATTCTATATTTAGTAATCTTAAAATTTGCATAATGTTTACCATGAAGATACGAACCCTTGGGATGTTAAGATCCAGATTTGAGGCAATTCCAAGAGCATTCGGCAAAAAACTTGTACCTAATCATGGTAGTCGCTTGAAACGAGATGAGGTCTGGTTGTGCTAATTTTTTGTATCCATCTTGTTATGCCATTGTTCTAATGGACTTAATAGTGGATTTAATGAACTTTTTCCACCAGGAGGACAAAAACCCACCCTTTGATAAGTTTGCTGACATATGGAATGCGTTTATTAACTCATTGCGAGAAGAGGACTTACTAAGCAATAGGTTCCCACTGCTGTTAATTTTTCTTGATTTTTTATATTGAACGTGGCACACCTTAAAATGATGGATTTCCTTTATCTACAGGGAGAAAAATCTATTGGTTGTTCCATCATCTGGTGGTGAAACAAGTGTTTTTCAGTGGCCTCCTTTCCTTCTTGCCAGTAAGGTACACACATTATGCACTACTGTATTGCTATATAACCCTGTGGGATTCTGTTCTGCTCATTACCAAGATATCTTGTATTTAGATTCCAATTGCACTTGACATGGCAAAGAGTGTCAAGAAAAAAGATGAAGAACTCATGAAGAGGATAAAGCAGGATCCTTATACTGAGTATGCTGTAATAGAGTGTTACGAGACATTATTAGATATCCTTTACAGCATTATAGTTGAACAAAGTGATAAGAAGTAAGCCATTTTCTCTCCCCCCACCCCCCCAAAATGATTCTTGGTTTTGTAATTTTGCTAACTTGTTTAGCTGGTATTGCATTTCACGTTGCTATAGAGTTGTTGATAGAATATGTGAAAGCATCAAAGATAGCATCCACCGGAGATCACTCGTGAAAGAATTCCGATTGGATGAGCTTCCTCAGCTAAGTGTTAAGTTTGATAAGTTGCTAGATCTACTGGTACACCATACTAGTAACCCCTACTCCTTTTCTTTTCTTAAATAAATATATTCTGTACTAAATGCTATTTTTGCATTTCCAAAAAAATCTTTGTTCCATTTGCAGAAGAAATATGATGAGAACGATCCTGTAAACAATAACACACAGATTGCCAATCTGTTACAGGATATAATGGAAATTATCACACAGGATATTATGAAAAATGGACAAGGGTAAGTTCTATTTTGACATGAGCAGATAAATAGATACTTAGATAGTCTCTGATGGCTCTCTCTCTCTCTCTCTCTCTCTCTCTCTCTCTCTCCTCTTGCAGTATATTGAAGGACGAGGGCCAAAAACAACTGTTTGCAAATTTAAATCTGGACTCATTGAAGGATGTTGCTTGGAAGGAAAAGGTCAGGCTCCTGGAGAAACTTTTTCTGTAGTTACACTTTTTAGCAATATTGTTTACATAGTTAGGAGCAGTATGTTATCTAGTGATATTCTGTGTGAACAGTGCATTAGGCTTCAATTGTTGTTGACAACAAAGGAATCTGCCATATATGTACCAACAAACTTGGAAGCTCGGCGTAGGATCACCTTTTTTGCAAACTCACTTTTTATGAAAATGCCAAGGGCACCACCTGTCCGTAGCATGATGTCCTTCAGGTAGGCAACCTAACTCGTGTGGACTCCCTTTTCTGCATCATTTAATGTTATCAAAGGTTTTTTTTTTTGGCTCTTTGCCTTCTTGGCACTCAGTTTGAAACTGTTTTCAGAAGTCAGCAATAGCTTTCAGAGCTAGCATATTTATGCCAAATCATTCCTTGACATTATAACACTTCCTTAAATTCATTACAAGTTCTTATTTCTGATAGTTTTTTAATTGCTTTTCTGCTTTTGCACCAGTGTTTTAACTCCATATTTCAAAGAGGAGGTGCTCTTTTCCCCAGAAGATCTTCGTAAGAAAAATGAGGATGGTATATCAATACTGTTCTACCTACGGAAAATATATCCAGGTATTTTGCAGATGCTAGACCTAAAACTGTGCGAGATAATTATTTCTGCTGTTAGGAAATGATTCAGCATGACTTGTGCCCATAGATGAATTTAGGAACTTCCTTGAGAGGATAGATTTTAAACCAAAGGATGAAGAAGAACTTAAAGATAGGATGGATGAGATCTGTCCTTGGGCGTCTTATAGGGGTCAAACACTCACCAGAACAGGTAAAATGACTAGTGCAATCCTGTGGTTCATCAAAATATAACGTGTTCTCTAACTTCTTTGTTTTTACTTTGCTAGTGAGAGGAATGATGTACTACAGGAAGGCACTTGAAATCCAATGCCTTCAAGATACGAAAGATCCTGGTAAGATTAATATGTTCACGTTTTCGTTTCACCAAAAAAAAAGTTCATGTTTTCTTTTTCCAATCCATGTATCATTATATGTTTGATTCTACGTTTATTTTTTGTAGCTAAATTTGACCAAGACGGATTAATAGAATCCTATCAAGAGTTGCAATCTAGTATTGAAATGGCACAAGCTATTGCTGATATCAAATTCACCTATGTTGTCTCATGTCAAGTCTATGGCATGCAAAAGACGTCCAAGGATTCAAAAGACAAAAGCCGCTATCAGAATATCCTCAATCTCATGATAATGTACAGAAACTAATGCTCTATACCTACATAGTAAGCTTGCTCCAATCCATCTGACTTGTAAATTATACAGAAACCCATCACTACGAGTTGCTTTCATTGATGAGGTCGAAGCTCCAACCGGAAATGGAGCAACTGAGAAGACGTATTATTCCGTTCTTGTCAAAGGTGGTGAAAAGTATGATGAGGTACTTGTCAGATAAATTTAAAAGAGTAATACAAGTTTCGAATTTTTACTCATTTCATTTCCAAATCTTTTGGATTTGGTAAATGAAGTTATACAAAAATCAAATCATTGTGACTGGCTTGGTTGACAAGCCTTCTATTATACATTTCCTTGCAATTTGAGTCAACTATGTCGTAACAATAATAATGTTTTCCTAAGGTTACAGTCCTACAAAAGGATCTTTTACTAATGTGTGATATATAAAAGTAGTTTCATATAAGATTTCTACACCGATCCATGCATCTAAATGCTCAGGTTTAGCAACATCGTGTTATTTCTGTGTACACATGATTAAATCAGATGCCATTTTCATGCTTGACGCTGCAAATTTTGTTTTAGGAAATTTACCGCATAAAGCTTCCTGGCAAACCAACAGATATTGGAGAGGGAAAACCTGAAAACCAGAATCATGCTATAATCTTCACCAGGGGAGAAGCACTTCAGGCCATTGATATGAATCAGGTTTAGTTTTGAATTCCACATGGTACACATTGTAATAAAGTACTACTAATTTATTTTAATTACTCCATAGGATAATTATATCGAGGAAGCATTTAAAATGAGAAATGTGCTGGAGGAGTTTGAGAGTAGAAAGTATGGGAAGAGCGAACCCACTATATTAGGCCTACGTGAGCACATTTTTACTGGAAGGTATGCCCATATACCTAAAGATTTGTTTAAGTGTCTTGTTCATGCCATTTATTCGCAAGGTATAAGTGCTAATAACATTGCTGTGTTCCTATTTTAGTGTTTCTTCACTGGCTTGGTTTATGTCCAATCAAGAGACCAGTTTTGTTACTATCGGGCAAAGAGTTCTGGCAAATCCTCTCAAGTATGCAAATCTATCTTTTATTTCACATTGGTATATGTTAAGCTTGAGTATGAACTGATAGCTAGAGTTATCTGGACTATTTATCCCATACCTCTTGTTTTCCACAGTTCCAGAGGGCCATAAATAGAACAGATAGCTATAGATACATAATACACACACACACGCACACGCACACGCCTTCTGAATGAAGATTTATTCAAATTGTATGTACTCCCTCAATAACAAATTATAAGACGTTTTGACTTTTTTAGATACATAGCTTTTGCTATGCATTTAGGTATACACTATGTCTTGATACGTAATAAAAGCAATGTATCTAGAGAAGCCAAAATGTCTTATAATTTGGAACGGAGGGAGCATGTGCTAAACCATGTTGATGGGGAACCGTTATTTGTATTTCTGGTTTTGTATGGGGTATACCTCAAGGCTGAAGTATATGAATGTGTGCCTTTTTTTCCTTCAGTGAGAACTCACATTTAGATTCTGATAAGACCTTAATACGATTTAAAAGAGGCTCAAGATAGGGTCCTGTTGTTAGTGATAGGATACTATTTCTATTCCAAATTGGAGATGGGAGTAAATAGAGATGAAGTCTTTAAGAGTTAGAGTCCAAAATTTGGATCAGATAATTCCTCTAATAAACAGTGTGGGTTTCAATTAGTATAACACAATTGTTTGTTCAAAATTTTAGTTCCTACTCATTCCAAATAGCAATCTTGTCTTGAACACACTGCTCGCAAAAAAAAATCTTGTCTTGAACATTAGTCTCCATAAGCAAGAACAGTTGGCCTATAGTCTACTGCAGGTCCATTCTGGGGGGCGGAGAGGTGTATATACTGCCATACTGCTGTCAGCATCGATGTTGAAGCTGTTATCTTGCTCTTTCTGTCTGTTTTTTCCTTTTAATTTGATATCACTCTTTCATTCTGTTGATTCGGTGAATGAGAAACAAAAGAAAGGAACAGGATAACATCGAACTGTTTTGGTGTTCCAATCTACTGAAACTGCAGAGTGGAAAAAATTGCAGAAAATAGAAGTATTCTACAATACTTGCCTTATGTAACACGATGGGATTATTTAGCTACTATGTTTACAGAAGCAATAATGGTAAATTTACCAGAATTCTTGGAGAATATTCAAATGCCCCAAAAAGCCAGCTATAGTAGAGTAATTATGTTAGAATTAACCGTATAACTTCTCATTTGTTATGTCTTGGACCTTTTATGGCGGATCTCAGGGCACAGACTCCTTTTTTCTACATTTTTAGAGAGAGAGAGAGAGAATTGATATATGACCTATTTGAAGCTGCTACAGGTATGCGAGTGATGCATAATTACTTTCGCATCGTAGGGGTAGCTGCTGATCTCCCTTATGGATGGATGGATAAATGTTTAGATTTCTGTGTTGAATATCAACAACTTATTACACAGAATCCTATTTTTTTAGTTGAAGGAGTTGGTTTTATTAGTGGAGAAGAAGCTGTAAATTGGGGCTTATCGGGACCAATATTATGAGTTTCTGGGATTCGGGCTCTAGAGAGAACAAGAGAGGATTGTGTGTTTGCTGCAGTGAAGAGAAACTCGCTTGAAGATGATACTACAAACATAATTAATATAATTTCAAGATTAAAATCGAAATACCTTGATTTGATATTTTTTATGACTGATTTTAAATGACTCATAGCCAGAGGGCGTTGGATTTTGAATGAGTGATTTTTGTATTTTTCATGTTTGTTCTTGTGTGTACAAAATGCACATTTTCTTCCCATCATGCTATTGCTCTCTTATTGCGACAAGGATGTGTTTTTGTTGTTCATGGTTGCTTGGAAACAGGGTTCGGTTCCATTATGGCCACCCAGATATTTTTGATAGACTCTTCCATATCACCAGAGGAGGCATAAGTAAAGCTTCAAAGACTATAAATCTGAGTGAAGATATCTTTTCAGGTACATGCATCTTGTTGAAATAACTTGCGCTTGTTCCTTAACTTGTCAGCACTTACAAAACTTGATATTCATAGGTTTTAATTCAACCATGAGAGGAGGAAATGTTACACATCACGAATACATGCAAGTTGGTAAGGGGCGTGATGTGGGGATGAATCAGATTTCTAGCTTCGAAGCTAAGGTGGCCAACGGCAACGGTGAACAAACATTAAGCCGTGACATTTATCGGCTTGGACGCAGATTTGACTTCTACAGAATGTTATCTTTCTATTTTACTACAGTTGGGTTCTATTTTAGCAGCATGGTAAGAAACTATAATAATAAATCATATCTAAAACCTTATGATCAAAGATCACACTATGAATTTTTCTTCCTTCTATGCAAAAAGTAAGGAGAGCTCTACTGGAATTTAAAGAAAACCTAAACTACAAGGTCTTTTTTGCAAAGTTAAAAGGACAAAAATTAATTCTGAGTTATCCCAGCTGCTGGAACAGAAGTAGAGTTAATCTGACCTTATGTCATTGTTTCCTCAACAGCATGCTGAATTGTCAAACAGTAAAAATTGATAGTCTTCCATCTTAAAATATGTTGAAATTGCTTCCTGAGTATTTCTTTATTATCAACAAAGATAGTGTGTGTTTTGGTGTCCTTGTGCAAAATCAAAGTGTCATGATTGAGAGAGTTTAAACTTGTATCTAAATGTTGTATGCCCACCCCAATGTTTTATGATACTGATCCATAGCTCCTTGTTTCAGGTTACTGTGCTTACTGTCTATGTGTTTTTGTATGGGAGGCTTTATCTGGTTATGAGTGGTCTGGAAAGATCTATTATGCTGGATGCACGGAATCAGCAGAATGTCAAGGCTCTCGAAAATGCACTGGCTTCACAGTCTATTTTCCAGCTAGGTTTGCTGCTTGTCCTCCCTATGGTCATGGAAGTTGGCTTAGAGAAAGGGTTCCGCACAGCGTTAGGAGAGTTTGTAATCATGCAGCTTCAGTTGGCCTCTGTGTTCTTCACATTCCAGCTTGGCACCAAAACCCACTACTATGGGAGAACAATACTCCATGGTGGTGCAAAATACAGACCTACAGGCCGTGGATTCGTTGTGTACCATGCAAAGTTTGCTGAAAATTATCGTATGTACTCCCGGAGCCACTTTGTTAAAGGACTGGAACTCTTGATACTTTTGGTTGTATATCTAGTCTACGGAAGATCCTATCGCAGCTCAAGCCTATACCTATTTGTCACCTGCTCCATGTGGTTCCTTGTTGCTTCATGGCTCTTCGCGCCATTTATCTTCAATCCATCGTGCTTTGAGTGGCAGAAGACTGTTGATGACTGGACAGATTGGAGGAAGTGGATGGGTAACCGAGGGGGTATTGGCATGTCTGTGGAACAGAGCTGGGAAGCTTGGTGGTTAAGTGAGCAAGATCACCTCAGGAAGACTAGCATCCGAGCCCTTCTGTTGGAAATCATCCTTTCACTTCGATTTTTGATCTACCAGTATGGTATTGTCTACCATCTGAACATAGCAGATCACCACAAAAGCATTATGGTAACCTGTTCAAAGATGATCTGGTTTGTTTCTCTTTTATAATCTTTACCTGTTATCTTTATGTCATGCCATTTTTTATTTCTAGGTATATGGAGTGTCATGGGTGGTTATGCTCCTTGTTCTAGTAGTGCTGAAGGTAAAGACTATGGCCTTCCATTTGGTCTTAGCTACCGGAGTGCTTAAATTCTTACTGACTGCATATTCTTCCTTTTATTTAGATGGTTTCAATAGGGCGACAGAAATTTGGAACAGACCTGCAGCTTATGTTCCGCATTCTCAAGGGCCTTCTCTTCCTTGGCTTTGTCTCTGTGATGGCAGTCCTATTTGTCGTCTTACACCTTACTATTTCTGATGTCTTCGCTAGTATCCTTGGATACTTGCCTACTGGATGGTGTCTTCTTCTGGTGAGTGAAGCACTCCATTTACCAAGTAGTTTGGTAGTTAAGCTTTTTATGTATATAAAAAAAACTAGTTAAAAGCTGAAACAACATTCCAACCTGCACACAAATGAATGGTGCCTAACAAACAAGAGAGGGAAAAGAACAGAGTGCCTGTGTAACTCTCTCATGGAATTAACTAGAAAAAAAAATACTCTAGTGTGCTGCGGCTACTGCAGGGTGAGGCTATGTAAAAATAGTTCAATGCCATGATGAGTAAAGAATCAATGAATCATAAAGATGCAGTTGATCGGAAAGTGCATTGGTCAAGAACACGTTAGGTGGTTGTATCATATTATAAGTACCAATATTTTTTTTTCTAACAGCAAATTTTGACCTGATCTCCATCTGTCTCAGTATTGCCTAATTATTTTTATGATTTCTTGCTTACAGATTGGACAAGCATGCTCACCATTGATTAGGAGGACCATGCTATGGGACTCCATCATGGAGCTCGGAAGGTCATACGAGAATATAATGGGTCTCATCCTCTTCCTGCCCATCGGTTTCCTGTCATGGTTCCCCTTCGTCTCTGAATTCCAGACACGGCTGCTGTTTAACCAGGCATTTAGCCGGGGCCTCCAGATCTCAAGGATCCTTGCTGGTCAAAAGGGTATTGGCGAGTTCGAGTTTGAGTGACCACTAAGCTTGGGCAGCGAACCAAGTTCACTTTCATATATTTGATTCCGATGATCGATTTTTGATCTGTACTCTGTAGTGTACTTTCATCAGGTTTACTACTTTAGTCCTTGGAGGTACTGGTTTATAGGTGTATGATCTGTTGTAATATATACGTATATCAATATCATATTACTTTCTATCCACACGGTCTGAATTGACCATTACAATATGGGTGCAAAATTTATGATTGTAAGGTCGAACATATTTAGACTGGATGTTGCTATTCAATATTTGGCATTGTTTTAACTGTAATCATAGAAAGACCAGATCCATTGACCCAAAAGTCAATCCAGTATCATTTCCACCATCATTGTATTCCAATCAAGAGTTTCCATAATTCAAACCAATGAATTCAAATACATCGAGATATGTACCAGAACATCATTGCTTCAAAACTATATTTTCATTTAATTTATAGGCTTTCACCAGTTAGCTGTGAGCATGTCACGAGTCACGTTAGCAGCAACGGAGACATGTTGCGATTTTCAGAAGTAATCAACGTTCAAATGAACTGAGATCACTGCCCAATAGCCAGAAATTCTATACCATCAGCAGAAACTGCTAATCATGTGTTAGTCTAGGCTGTCAAATATTTTATCTCAGTCCATCGATAAACAAGATAAAAGCTTAAGTTAATAGCATCAACAGATCAGAGAAACCTCATTTAAGGAAATCTACTACTGGGTACGGGTCCGCTTGACTTTCCTAGCATCCCCGGTACGACAGTTATGAATAAAATAGCAGCGAGGATATATATATATATATTACATGATGCAATGCAGGTGGCTTCCATGGCAAAACCACATACAACACATTGAACCGCAGCATGGTTTACTTCACAATCGGTGAAGTCGGCATGTATATGTCGACTTCATCCAACGTGGGGCGGTCACACAGCTTCAAACTGTGCTCATTTGCCAGATGCAAAAGGCAGATGAAATACAGGTGTGGCGAAATATCAGTTGTTACAGCATCTGGGTTGCTGCTTGGAAGGTCATGTAACACCTGAGAGAGGTGCAGCGGTGATCCAGTTTCCTCTCTTTCCTGCCGGGCAAAGAGCAAATCAAATGTTGTATTGTTATAAATAATCGTCACAAACAAGAAAAATCAAGAATGGCCTATTTGGACTGAGTGGTTCTGGCCAACTGCCTCTAAAAACTGAGTAGCTATAATTGAAATCTATTGATATGAAATTGTCAATAAAAACTAAGAATGGCCTATGTTGAGTACAAAATTTTAACCATTACACCTGCCATGGCCTCATGTTGCTGCCTCAAAAGATTTATGTATGCGAGAAGTTTCTTTTCCTGAATCTCTTTAGTTTATTGTATTGTATGCCAAATAACCAAGGACACTTCAGTAACTTCACAAATTTGCCAAATTGGTCACAGTGATACAAGGGAAGAATCAGCACTTGCGACCAGGAGAATGAAACTATCCAGCACCTACTTTGTGCATGTGTCTTCTCGCGGCAATTTTGGCACCAGCTACTCCGTCGTTTCGGATTACCAGATGTTGCACCTCAACCAAGTACGGTGGGATTCTTTGATTGGTGGCAGCAAGCTAGAAACACTTTCAACAAGGTTGTTGGGCGAGGCTTTAATTCGCTGGTCATGCTAGGGGCTTGGATTCTTTGGAAGGAAAGGAACGACATAGTGTTTAATAGTGTCCTGCCCAGGTTGGATCGTGCTCTTCTCCTTGCACAGGAGGAGGCTGATCACTGGATGTTGGCAGGCGCCAAGAGTCTTAGAGGTCTGGTTCCTGCTAGCCGTGGTGGAGAGCAGCAGCTCCTGTAGTCGTGGTTTTGGTCGTCTTTTTCGGTTGTGAACAGGCGCGTTTTTGAAAATGTAAAAACCTGAGGGAGGTGTATGTGTGTTGTGGTGTGGTTGTTTGTTTTCGCTATCTGAGCCTGCTTTTATTCTATCTTAATGCAATGATACGCAGTCCTCCTGCGTATTCTAGAAAAAAAGAATCAGCACTTTTTTTGATCGAAGTCAACAGGGAAAACCCAACCTATATATTTTTTTTATTCCAGACCTCTTTAAATTTGCTCCCAAAGGGAGTTGAAGCCAGGCCTGCTAGTGCTAGATACTACCCAGGTGCTCTAACCACTAGGCTAGAGTGCTAGACACCCTTTGGCGGAAGAATCAGCACTTAGAAGCTTATTGCAACATAGTAGAGTTATTTAAAAATATGTTTTATGTTCCCATTAATGACAGTGCTGGCAATTAGTGGGGATAAGAAAACAGTGCAATATTCCCCTAATTATCAAGAATAATCATTAGGTTGTTATCGATACACCTGCTTGTTATTATTAGTAAACAGTTTGCATCAACTTTTACAGTATGCTAAAAAAATCAAATTTCACAAACATGAAATGTTTGTTCAAATACAATTCCGGAACAAGAGCCAATAATTAGTAATTGTATCGTTTTGACAATGGATCGTTATGCCAGCACGGTTGGCAACATATTGTTTTTGCTTAGATGCTGTAGTGCTATCCATTGACCAGTACTATAAGCTACCACAATATTACTTAAGAGTTTAGTAATCATCTGTATTGTAAATGACTAAAATTTTCAAATATCTCTTCTTCATATAGTCCTCCTATGGGATGCCACAGCTCATCTACTCTCAGATGTATGATTAAGACACAAGTATACGAAATAATTGATGACAGTATTTAACACAAGCATTTGCCTTACCTGACAATCAGTCTCAGAAGATGCTTGGATGTGATTCCAGAGCACTTCTTTTAAAGCATGAACATCCACTTGTTTTGATACCTTGTCATACTGTATATCAATCTTGTTGACCTTTGGTTCAAGAAACAAACAAGCATCAGCTCAAACTTGGTCATAACCAAAGTTATTGATATACCACGTATATGCAACATTAAGTTGCTGCTTTGAAGTTGATAGGGTAGTTTTTCTATCAAAAAGGAACATTAGCCCTTCAACTAAGAGCAACTCCAGTATGGCCCATATCCAAGGTCCTACTCTATTTTTTGAGGGGCAAAAAAACCCTCCTCCAGAATTGCCCTTTTACTTCTGCCATCAGAATTGGAGTGTAGAGCAAAATAAGCAAGAATCCCAACCAAACATGCAGATTATTTTTCAATTGTTTTCACCACAGCAGTTGTAACAATCTCCCTTTGAACTACTCGAGATCTCTTTGCTGCGAGCAATCCCTCGCGTTTCGTCCACTGCGGGCCGATTTCCAGCCATTACCTCTTCCCTCACTCGCACGGTCAGACTGCTCCATGAGCCACCATTCCTAGCTCCCACACCGGTAAACGCCCATGCGCGGCTGGACCTTCCCTCCCTCCCATCTTCCCTCGGTTTGGCACTCCCAGTCCTGCACCGGCGTGCCTCCCTTCTCTCTGCAAGGCAGCCGTGGACAGCAGCGTGGTGAGGGGCAGTCCCAGGACAAAGCTGTGGAGGCAGCCATTGGTGACTGATGGAAACGGGTGGGATTTGAGGAAGAAGGGTATAAGTCTTTTTACACTCAGGATTGCCACAATGATCAGGATTACCAAACACCTTGATTCTCTATGCTTAAATTTTTTGGATCATCCTGATCAGATTATCGATTTTCATATAAGCGGTTCCAAACATAGCCTATTTATGTTTTTCTTCACTCTAACCAATGTTTTCCTAAACGCTAAACGGTAAACAGTCGGTCACCTGCCGTTTAGCCATTATTCGGGCTAAACAGTCCATTAAACGGGCTAAACGGTCAATTAAACGGACTAAACAGATGATTAA
>Ga0182004_10001331_pt1 | contig 17844 bp, 23 predicted proteins | sample Sormic07211540_1_FD_120479 | JGI IMG/M metagenome (GOLD analysis project Ga0182004, IMG submission 120479) | Endophyte microbial communities from Sorghum bicolor roots, Mead, Nebraska, USA - 072115-40_1 MetaG | ecosystem: Host-associated > Plants > Roots > Unclassified | place: USA: Nebraska...
AAAACAAAACAAAACAAAACAAAACAACTGAGACAAACACGCACATGGTTTATCAAGAACAGAGCCAGGAGCGGTACTTGACACCGGTAGTTCCTTTTGCCTAGGTGGTGCTACATTTTGTGTGTCCATAACATCAACCAAGTTGTTGCAATGGTTTCTAGTACCAGAATTCTTTTCAAATTGTTCCACTCTGCTTGCATTCTTTGGAATTATAAGTCCTTTTTCCTGCCAACAAGAGTACATGTTGAGCTGCTAATGCCCCAAATCAACCAGCATGCATGTAGCATGAATTACCAAAAAAAATGGAGCATAAAAGGAAGTACCTCTAGATCCCTGAGCAATAAGGAAGCTGCATGTGCTTTTGCATCTATTTTGTTCTTCCCACAACCTTGCCTCACCAGAAGCAAGTCCTTGAGTTGTAAGCTAAGAATAGCCGTTGTTTTGTCTCCTCGATTTTCACATTTAATTCCAATAAAGTACCCATTCTTGTCACACCACTCATTAAGTTCTCTGAATGGGGGTAACTCCAAATTCTCAGGTGTGACAATTGGGGAAAGAAGAGGTTTGAAAACCCGCCAGACTAAATCCAGATCAAGTTTGCTGTCAATAAGAATAGCACCTGCAATACTTTCTACAATATCACCTAGAACCTGTGTGAAAGAAGACAAAGTGAAATGTCATATTCTAGATAAAAACAATGTTTCAACCAAGGTTTTAAAAACTGTGTTTCAACAGTATCTTTGGGGTCAGCCAAAAAAGGGGATTACCATATGGTGGACCTACCAATCACATTTTGCATTAGGGCTTATCGGCTGTGGTTTTTAGGCTGTGGCTGCATGAGTAGCAATCTATTTGGTGTTTGCAGCCACAGCTGCTGTTGCAGCTGCTAAAATATGCTAGTTTCTACCATAGAAGTACAACAGGCTGTAAAGGATGTCAACAAATAGTGCACTAATATGCTACTCCTAAACGAAAGCACATGTCATTCATGGGATCTGGAATCTCATATGCACTGGTATACAGAGAGGAAGAGAAAACATACTTTTGGCCCCCTAGATGGCCCACTGGATAAAAGGCTGGTTCTGTCCATGGATGAACCTTCCAGACTATTCACATATTCAGTAATTTGGTCTTGTAGGAACCCAGAAGAATGTTGTAGAAACTGATGGAGATTGTGCTTTACCGCAACTTGTGCAAAATTCTCATTATTTACTGATGCAGACCGTAAATCTGTCAGCTCCCCCTCATCTGTGTCTTTATGACTAAGGAATAAATGGCGAGTTATTAAAATATCTAAGACTGCATCACCAAGGAATTCCAAGCGCTGAAAGTAAAACGTCTTCCGTTAGAGAAAATGAGAAATAGAATAAAAAGCCTTAAACTAGCTAAGTTTAAGATAAATATCAACAATACCTGGTAGCAGTATGTTGCTCCAGATTCTTGCTGTGATGGGTGGGTGAGAGCCTCTATTAGCAAACCTTTCACTTGAAAGGTGTAGCCTAGTTTTGCTTCAAGAAATTCAACTACATCAACTTTTGGAAGATAATTTCGCACTGAAGCACTTGATAGGGCTTCCATAATTTGCTCTTCCTCAAGTGTCTCAATCTGCAACCATTTGAGAACAGCAAAAGCTGCTTTTAATCCCCCTTCCACATAATAGGCCCCAATTATAGCCTCAACACAATCAGAGATGGTTTTAGAACATATCCATCTGTGTCCCTTGTCACACGCCTTGCCTATAATTATAGATTTGTCATCAATTCTGTGAATATCCTCAGTTATAACCTCAGATTTTACTGGGCATTCACAAGGACAGGGACGGCTGGACAGCTGTCCAGGAGCAAGCCATCGACGAGGATCAAATGCAGCATCACGTATATAACCCTATGGATGGCATTCCACCAATAACAGAGTTAATTAAAATAGCATTATAGCTCATTTTTTGAAGCAAAATGCAGCATTTTGTCCATATTGCCAATGATGAGATGTAATTTACCTGTATTCTGCGTTCAGTACCAAGTCTATAAAGTGTGGCATTACATATAGTTTCTTGCCTTCTGGACGATAACTGCCCCTCATGCTTATTAAGAAATGTCATGAAAAGATGGGCACTCACTGCATACTTAAGAACAGAGTCCCCCAATAACTCTAAACGCTCCATTGAGAAGTCCTCGCAGCATCTAAGTGTTGTAATAGCTTCCAAAATCTGAGGAAGTGTAGGGAAATGGATTGTCACATTACATTTTAAGGAATAACATAATATTATGTCAAGAAATATAAATTTACCACGAAGCTCGATATATCAGAATCTGTGTATGCAATTTCACTTCTTAGTTGGCTGGCTAGCATTAGTGATTCAAGACGATGCATCAGAGATGGAAACAAATAGAATACTCTCAAAACATCAACAGGTAAATCAAGGGGAATCAGCAACTCTGGAGGCATGTGAACAAGGCTATTTGCCCTATTTTTATTTTCCACAACATTGCCTACAAAAAACAATAAAGCATAAACAATTTGTATCATTATACAAAATTATCAACTTGGCTACAGTTAAAAAGGAAAACAGAGTTCAAGTTTATAAATTATACCTTCATCTCTATTCTTTGAGGAAAGAAGATTGTGAGGATTATGGGTGGGTTTCAACACTAGCAATGGTTGTAAAGGATGACAAAGAAATATATTATACCTGTAAATAAAGTGTGTTAGTTTAGTGTTTATTAAATATGTATTCTTAAATAAGCATATAAATATGTAAAAAATGGAGCATACTTCTTCTCAAAATATTCTGCAAATGTCTGGAATTTTGCTTCTTTCTTGTCAGATGTACCATCAAATTTACTATTAGCACATAAATCAGATACCTTAAGAACAGTATATATCTTTCCAGTATGAATTGCTAAAACCACCATATTTTTAAGATCATCAGCTTTGCATGACTTGTTGGCCAAACGAATAAAATTTTCGTCATTTTTTTCATGATTAAGTTTATCCTTTAGGTTATGTTTGCCATCTGAATAAATGCTTCTCATGAGTCCAACAGTTGTAGCCGCTATATCAACTATACTCCAGTTGATGCAAACACTTTTATGAGAATCCTGAGTAGAATCCACAGGTAATAGCAAATACATATTTTCTTTATTCCAAAGAAATGCATCATCTTTCTTGAGAATGAACTCCCTTGGGGTTTTTGATGCTTTTGATCCAATAAACAGTTTTCCAAACAAACCGTTAAATAGAAGTGCTTGAAACAATTTTGTTTTTTCCATCTAAGAGAGAACCAAAAGAAATATTTTAGGTAAGAAAAAAAAATTATTTAAAACAAAGTAGATAGACAATGTAGTTGATCAAACCTGTCGAGCATCCAACTCAAGAGGTCCACAAGGAGAAACCGAAGCTTTTACCATCTTGTCATGCAAATATAAATCAATATTTAAAGTAGCAGCTTCTTTTGCTATACTTGTATCAATTAGAAGGACAAAGTCACAGTATTTTTGATCAACTTGATCACAAACAAAATTTAACTTGTAGCCTTGAAGTTTAGTCACACTTTTATCTGAACCCCAAGAGCCAGACATAGAAAGAACTTTGGTTGTACCATGTAGCTCTTTCCGTTTGGTTGTACCTTTGAGAATGAAATAAAACACTGTCATTAGAGATAATTATTATTTTTTATCATTTAGTAAATAAACAATAAAGAGATACTTATTGTTTTTATCATTTAGTAAATAAACAATAAAGAAATATTACAAATAAGATTCATTGTGTATATCGACTACAAACAAGAACTCCACATATTCTCAATTATGTCATTTTAGCTTTGTCCTAATTCAAAGTTCTCTAACTTTAACCAAATTTTTAGAAAAATATATTAACATCTATTTTTTTGAAACCAAATGAATGCACTATCAATACATATTTCATGGTGAATTTAATGGAACTAATTTCATGATGTAGAATTGTAGATGATGTATTTTTCTATAAACATGGTCAAAGTTGGAGAAGTTTGACTCAGAAAATGTTAAAATAACCTATAATTTGGAACATAAGGAGTATGTGATACATGATATCTCTTTAGGAATTAACAATCATATACCTAAACCTGCACCAGATGTTGAGATACTAGACTTGCTTGAAATTTCCAGAGGCGTCTCTTCAACTGATGGAGAAAGATGGTCATCAAGTGCTCCGAGCTGATGCAGCCTCTTACATGCATCAAGGCAAACAAGCTGCTTTGCTTTCTGCATATTTCTTGCTTTTGGACCTACCAAAAGTTGAAACATGGCACTGGATGGTAGTGTTACAGTACACTCATAACCATCACCATAATGGGTGAACTGAAACGTGGGTCTTGGGGTGTAGTACCTTCAACACGAGCAAGAAAGTCAGAAAAATAGGTTGGAACCCTACACAGGAAATAAAAAATACCAAACAGAAACTTGGTATGGCAGAATTTCTAAATGTATATAATCTGTGTAGGCCATGTAAAAGGACAAAAGAGAAATTTAGTCAACATACTTGTCCTTCGGGAGCTTGTCACAGTACTGGTTGAGAACACTGATGCTAGAATCAGTAGTTATTTTGGCTCCTGTTGTGCTTATATGGTATTCATTTATTTCTTCAATGGGGAAGAAATTGCGGTGTGAATCCTCAGGCTCTCGGTTTGAAGCAATCTCAGTCATCGAGGTCTTACTTCTCATAATCCTAGATATTAAATCACTTTGTTTCACATTCCCCCTGCAAAGAACATTGACAATATGACTTCTGTAACCATTTTATTATCATGACAATCATAGTACCATCACAAGCATAAGTAGTTTAGAGTTTAGACAACACTACAAAGTAAAGGGTTTACTTTTCAATCATTAGTATGTACTGAGAGTCCCGCTGTCGTGCTCGTCCACGTGATTGCACATAGCTGCGGGTAGTCCTTGGCAAATCAAATCTTATTACACACGAGCAGTCTGGAATATGTATACCCTCTTCTGCAACATCTGTAGTAAACAGTAAGTTGACCTACATTTTATTTTCAGGGGAAAGAAAACAACGTCAGATCTCAGATCATGAGAAGTTGAGCACTATGTTTCAATTTACACAAATGTTAAGAGATGTTAAGTACCTTTCCAGAGCGGAATGAATCCAGCGTATCCTTTTGCATTTTAGGGGTGAGTGCATCCACTGAAGAACTCCCTCCAGTTAGAAAAGAGACTCTGAAACAGGAGAGTCGGCCTATTTTCTTCATTGTCCGCTCAATGACTCTAGCACTAATCTTTCGGTCCACAAAAATAAGGCATCGGACGTTATCAGAGTCACTGTTAGACACAGATGTATCTCATGTCAGTGTAAAGACACATAGTTGAAAATGAACAGGTCAAGTTACGAAAATATCACTTCACCTGAAAGAAAGAAATACTCGCATGAGCTCATAGAGCTTTGGTGAAATATAGCCCATCTTTGCTGCTTCCACACATCCACTCTCTGAGTTCAGAAGGGCATCAATTCCTGAAATGTCAGGGAATCATCACTGACGCATCATACTTAATATATAGGACGTTGCAATGCTACATATTAGCAATTAGTACTCCATTGAATTAGTTTAATCTGCAGTCATACCTTGTTGCTGTTGGAGGCGTTTGTCAATTATATCCAACACTTCCTGAAAGAACTTCATATGAAGCATTGAAATTTCTGCAAATAGGATTGGTCCATTTGGATCACTTTGCTGATCAGTGGTGTCACTGCCCCCCTTCAGCCAACCTTTTCTCTGCCCTCTTTCAATGCAGATTTTAGTGGCCTAAGAGAAAAATAAATTATCTAAATAAATACCATGGAATTGTGAAATTAAAGGAAAAGACCAAAAAGAATTAACACTCAAGACAAAAAGAACAAGGGCAAACATTAATAGCTTAAAACCAATCTAACTAATACCTCACTAGCACAAAGAAGACCGGCATCTTCAAGGCAATAGCAAATCTTTGCTAAAGATTTTGAGAGACGTCTCCGTGATTCTTTTGTTATTTCATCAGCATCTTTGTACTGATTGGTCGATCTGTTATGCAATTGTACGATCAGCCCATCATACTGCACACGTAAAAAGATGCTGATTTTAGACATCGATCTTAAAAGCTTTGGTAAAGACTTCAACGACAGAGCCAGGAATTATTAAAGAGTATGAAACCTTGGAACACAAAATTTCCAGTTCTTCACTTAAATCTTCAAAAGAAACAGTTCTCGGCTCATAGTATCTGTTCACTTCTTTTGCGGAAGGAACACAAAGTTCTATCTCTTCTCTATCCACCACAGCGTGTATCTGCGTTACAATGTAAACAGGAGCAGTTAATGGCATTTTCCTGAAATGTAAGGGCATAGTGGACATATTTCACCTAAAAAGACAGATCTAAATAGGAATGCAAGTAAACAATTTTCATCTTGTAGCATGAAACAAGTATAGTTGTAAACCGCACATTTCAATATGGCCATGCCTGTGAGGTTCCATAGATAAATTGGAATATTGGAATAATCACACAGCTACTGCGTCCTGGATAATCTAAGAAGCTTATACACACACGCAGTATAGATAATAAATAAACAAAGTAGTATAAAAAGGGACATACCTTGGAATCTAAAATATTTTCCAGCTCAGATAGCTGATTTTCGCAATCCAAATCAGATGAGACCCCTGCAAAATGAAAAGGTAAAATGGCAAAACAAAAGCAAATATTTAAATGGTGAAGGTACAAAATCCATGGTAGGAAACAAACAAAATTGCAAGAATTAGCAACATATGGTGGAATACAAATAAAGATTATACCCTCGGAATTCCTCTATGGAATTCTATATTTTTCACTTTTTTTTCTTGAACACATAGGAGAACTGTGTGACATTGTATTTAATTGATGGATAGACAACCAGCCCTATTTATTTCACTTGGCCAAAATGTCACCATTTGTGATATTTTCGTACAGCCAAACCACCACCAACATAATCATCATATTTCTCAATAATGTTATTACAAGCCATCAAGATTCAATTTCATCTCTGAATTACATTTCTGACAAAGATCATTAGCTTGCCATTGGAGATGTTAGTTTAAAGGGGGCAGACCAAGGTAAGCCTTCCCCCCGCAAAATCTGCGGAGAGGCTGCTTCGAACCCACGACCTGGTGACTCAGTGAGACAACTCTCACCACTGCACCAGGCCTGATCAGGGAATTTTGTGATGTCTGAAAGATAACAACAAAAAAGAACAATATATACTTTTATCATTAATACTTGCCTTTTCTTATGATAGGAGAGGCTGTCATACCGAACACATTTGGTTTATGCTCTGATCCGTGATAGAACTCCTGTTCAAAAGGGCAAAATAACAGAAGCTACTAATTAAAAATGAGCAAGACAAAAGGAAAGTAATTCGTAACTTTGTAAGTATTACAAGAAAGTTTTTTTTTCAGAATACCTTCATTATCCTAGTATATGGGTGGTTACCAGTTGCGTGATGGCATTCATCAAATATCATGAGACTAACCATGTCCAGGATCAAGAAAGCTTGGCGTAAAGCATCTAGCAACACCTGTGGTGTCATGACCATAACCTGCAATTTTGTAGGGGCTGTCAAGTAAGTAAATGGAGCATCACAAACTAGGATTCTGCAACTTTGCTGCAGTAATTTTCTTTAATGTTTAATCTAGGAACATAATTTTTTGTTACCAAAATTATTAAAGGTACTGTGAAGGAAGCTCCACACAATCATATATCTTCAAAAATTACTAAGCGCAAAAATAAGAGTGGATACACAGACCAAAAAAAGGCTTTATAGATCAAATTTGCAGCAAAAAGATCAAAAAAAAACTCAATATGCACATAAGCTAGAATAACTATATCATGTCATACAGTACATGTCATGATCTTTAAAACCAAAGTAGAGTAAATGAAGAGCTAAAACACCTGCTGTCAGCAAATCTAATCTAATTAACAGAAAAGTGCAGAACAGCACTGCCACAAATTTGGGAGGATCATTTCCTTTAGAATAAAAAATGAGGAATCAATATGATTGAAAAAAGATAGAAATGAAACTGACCTGATATTTTAAGAATTGTTGTTGCCAGCTATGAGCCTTCCATTGATCAACACCCTTTGCACCATGATAATGCTCCACCTCAAAATCAGTGTAGCTCTTAATAACCTCGCATTGCTGTTACAGAAAATATCAGCACAAACTTGTTTCGTTTCAGTTAGAATCATCAGGCTTTGGTAGAAACCACCTGTGTGACGAGTTGAACTGTTGGTGCAAGGAATATGATGAGCTTTCGATCATTATTTGCTTTGCTGATCTTCCCAAAATGCTTGATGAGCATGACAGCAATCATTGTCTTCCCAGCTCCCGTGTCAAGCATCGCAATTGTGTTCTGCCTCATAGCAACCTCATAGACATCAAGCTGGTACCTGATCAATTCAACATCACAAAGCACAGCCATCATATGATACACTGTACCCCTGAGTGTATAACAGTGAAATTCTTTGGTCAAATGTGCAGAACCTTCTGGGGGTGAAATCCTGGCATTCCCTCTTCTGCCGTTTATGCTTGTCTGTTTCGTCTTCTGGAGGCGATGAGTTGGATGGCCTCTTCAAAAGATTCATGCCTCCTGCTTATGCAACAATGATTTATCAAGTGAGTTCAACAGAAACCCATTACCAGTAGACCCAAAATCAAATGCATAGAGTGATAGGGGTTATTAACCCACAAAGTACACAGGGTAAAGGAGGTCATGCCTCCTGCTAATGTAAATGATTTATCAAGTGAGATCAACAGAAATCCATCACTAGTAGAAAATGCATAAGGGTTCATAACCCACAAAGTACACAGGTAAGGAGGGAATAAAAAAATGTCTCATGACGAACGGCATAGCTAATACCCAGCCGCTTTAGCTGCCAAACCCTCCCAAAACCCTCAACCGAAGGCACGAACCCCCCTAAAGCCCCGATCCAAGTACCACTTCATCCGGAACCGTTGCCCAAACCTCCAGTTTACCCGCATTAGCGCGATCGAAGCAGTGGAATCGAGCATGCATTACATGGCCCAGCCTGATCACACCCTAATCTGCATGGCCCAATCGAGGGCCGGACACCAGGGACTGCAATAAACAGAAAACCCACAAAACCCAGAAAAAACCCCACTAAAAGAGCTGGTGGTTACCATCGGCGGCGGCGGCTGCCTCCATCGCGGAATCGACTGCCGCGCGTCGGCTTCCGTCGCGGAATCTCCGCCTCCGGCAAGGCGGAACGGCAAGGCGGGGCGTCGCCGGCCGCGGGTGGCGGAGGACGGCTGTTTGCCGGGGTTGGGGGCAGGGGAGGCCCAAAGTCAAGCGGGGAAGTCCAAAATGTGGTTGCTAGCGCGGCGGGGGACAGTCGAGGCAGCTCCGTCGGGGACGGCCGGAGGAGTACGGGAGGCGCGAGGCGGCTCTGGCGGGAACGGCCGGAGAGTACGGCAGGCAGGGGCGAGCGAGGTGTCCTTGGCTGACGAAGGTTGCCTTTTATTGCTGACTGAAGAGGGAGAGCCGGAGAGGTAGAGGGAGAACCGCAGAGACAAAAGGAAACCGAAGGGGTAAAAAAAAAGGAAAAAGAAAACTCTGAGCTCACATGTCCGCGTTTGGGTGGCTTATGTAAAGTTGTCACATCAAATATTCAGAAATACATTGAATATTAAATATAAATTATTTATAAAAATTAAAACACAGGTAGAAAGTAATTTACAAAATAAATATTTTAAATCTAATTAATTTATAATTAGATGCTAATTATCTATAGCATTGTGTTGTCATTTTTCACCTAGGTTTGATAGCTTTTTTCGGTTTTTTACTTACAAATGGCATTGCACCTTCTATATCCTATTCGTGATCTCGTACTTAGTAAAAACATATAATGAGGGCATGTTTGGATCGCATTTTCTAAATCCTAGAGCACTAAAAATTTTAGAGTACTTTAGCTTACTTTTAAGATATAAAGCTCTAATATGAGGTGTGCTAAGTTTAGAACTAATTTTGGACTACCTTTTTCTGGGAATTTTAGCTCTAAAATTTATAGTAGCGGATTCAAACAGGCCTATGTTAGATACTATTTAGGTTTTACTTTTTTCTGTACAAATGAGGTTATAGAAATAAACACAACTAGAACAATTTATAAAGAAACATGCTGTTTGACTATTTTAACTTATTTTGACAATATAAACAACTTATAAGTTGTATCAAACACTCTCCCCTGCCCGCTAGGCCCAACCAAAAACCCTAAGGTGGCGTTTGGATGGTAGGAGGGATAGAGAAAAAGTTATGGACTGAAAAATATAGAGCTAGTTATGGACTACGAAATGAAGGTTGGAAGGTAAGATTGGGTATGAGTTTGGGTTTAGAAGTGGACCCATGCCTTTTTTTCAATTAAAAAATGCAAAACACAGCTTGTGAGGCCGTGAGCCCATCCCGACTCCCAGGTTGCATTTGATTTTGGGGCTATGGGAGGCTAGGATCGTGAGCTAGGCTCAAGCTGGCCACAGCCAGACCTAGATTGGCCGAGTACCCCTCGTTTGATTCCCCTCGTCTAGTAGAGTCGAGCTCAGTTTAGATCGTGTTTGTTTGCATGCCCAAAAAAAGATATGAAGACCTTTGCATCTCGAACCTGTTAACATTACCCTCACATCTCTTCTGTCATCTTTTTTTATATTTCATCAAACATATGTTGGACACATAGAGCAGCACCATTGCTTGCGCTCCTGACCCACAGCTGCCGCACCTCCTCGCCATCGGCCTGTGAGGTGGACTTGGCCATCCATGGCGGAGATGGAATATGAGCTCGCCCCAGTGTCATGGTCCGAGAAGGCGTGCTAGAGGTCCTCCTCAACGGTGACCACGACGGCGGAGGTTGTGTCCACGAGCGTCATGAACTCGGGCAAGCTGATGTAGTTATCGCCGAGCGCGTTGTTCTCTAGCAGATGTGTACTCCACGAAAAGGCCCTGAATGAATGAAGCAAAATTAGAGATAACCAGCGTGTACATGCGTGTCGCATAGTGCTCTGGTATTTCGGCGACATGCTAATGCATTGGATGCCATTTGTCTGAGATCCTCGTCGTGTTTGCATCCGTCGGCAAGCTGTTGCACGCTGCCATATAGCTTGCAGAGCTCGCACAGACTACCGTGGTGCTCGCGTAGCGTCACTATGAACCTTGCGCAGGCCGTGAGGCTCGTTGTGGAGCTCGCACAACCTCACCGCAAAGATGGCCCGCCTTGCCATGGAGCTCATGCAACCTCGCCGCAGAGCTTACGCAGGCCGCCATAGAGCTCGCACAGCCTCACCACGGACGATGAGATTTGCTCGTCGCTATTCGCGTCGAATTTGCAGAACACAACGGCGACCTCTGAGCGAACAGGGACTGGGATAGGGATGGCGAGGGCGGCACCGAGGAACGAGCCGGCGATGCCTCCAGTGGTGACACATCATTGGCGACCATGAACGCCATGACTCAACGGTGCGGGAGGTGAGAAGTGGGGAGGAGAGGTGAGTCGGCGCTCCTTTAGGGCTCCGTCGGCGCTGAAGCGAGCCTGGTTGCTAGAAAAACGAACCTCTTACTCATTTCCTGCAAGAGCATCTCCAACAGTTTACCAATATTTCATCCCTAATAAGTTAATATTGGTGATCACCAATATAAGTTTTTGGTGATGGTAGAGAAGATGCTTCAACAGCTCACCAATAAACTTCCCCAAAAATAAAAACCCACATGACAAATTATAATTTATAAATTTTCTCTCTTTTCTACCTTGGTGTCTTCTTTTCGCTCGTAGGTTCTCGTGGCGGCGACGCCCATAGACACGCTCGTGCCCTGGGCGTGGCTCTGGCCCGACCACCACCACCTCCATCCACCACTAGCATGAGCACCTCCACCTCCACCTCCACCTCCACTAGCGCATGCTCGGACACCTCCACCTCCATTGATGGGAGCTCGAACAGATCCACCTCCACTTGTACGAGCTTAGCCACCTCCGACTCCATTGATGCGAGCTCAAGCAGATCCACCTCCATGGCGGCTGAGCTTGGATTGGATGGCATCTAGGCTTGGCGACAACAACGAGTGATCCAGGCGGCAACGAGCGAGGCGAACAGTAGTGGTCTAGGAGCTGTAGCACCGCCACCTCTAAGCGGCGACCAACTCCACCGGTCACCATTGGCATCTCCGACGAGCAAGCATAGGAGGGAGAAGTGGTAGTTAGGGTGGGCCTCAACTATCGGGGGAGATCCAACTCCCCCTTTATTTGAGGGAAGAAGGGAAGTTTTTTGGTGACTAAAAAAAAAGGAGCATATTGGGAAGCTGTTGGAGTAGTGAAATTGATCTATCTCCCTCAACATGATAGGTTTATATGGGATAAAGGATGAAAGTGAGAAGGTGTTGGAGATGTTAGGCCAGCCCCAACGCGGACAGTCACTAGCATATGCTTGAGCCAAAAAGTATAGGACAGGTAGACAGTGTATGCACAGAACTACTGATTTTACAACGCAAGCTAACACCAACTGTAAAAATATCATCTCATCATTTAGCTTTTTGTCACTGATTTCTTTTCCCATTCTCTTCACAACCTCTGTAAAAGCAGAGACTAGTTTTGCTGCTCTCCGTCCATAACGCTTGCTTGCCTAGGTGCTTTGCACTTTTGTCAGGTGAGGCTGTCGCAGCCTCTGCAAGCAGCTATAAGCTGCTGCGGAGCCACTACAAAACATGATTTAGAGCTCGCGCGCTGATGTGGAGGACGGGGCTACAAGCCAGCTTGGCGCGTTGGGGAAGGCCTTAGGGCCTGTTTAGACCGGTGATGAAATTTTTTTGGTGTCACATCAGATGTGTCAGAAGGATGTCGGGAGAGGTTTTTAGAAACTAATAAAAAAACAAATTACATAGCTCGTCAGGAAACTGCAAGACAAATTTATTAAGCATAATTAATATATCATTAGCATATATGGGTTACTGTAGCACTTAAGGCTAATCATGGAGTAACTAGACTTAAAAGATTCGTCTCGCGATTCTCAACTAAACTGTGTAATTAGTTTATTTTTTATCTACATTTAATATTTTATGCATGTGTCCAAAGATTTGATGGGATGGATGAAAATTTTTTTAGGTATAGGGAACTAAACAGGCCCTTAGAGAGTGTTTCTTTTGCATCTCATGGGCCGAGCTCGCTGACGGGTAAGGAAATCGAACCAGCTGGGAGGCGCAGGGTCACCCTTTAGGCCCAAATCAAACGCGCCCTCTCCCCGGGCTCGCACCCGCCGCCGCCATTCACGCTCGCAGGAGCCGCCGCCGCCGCTCACGCTCCAGGCTGCGAGCCCACTGCCGCTCGCGAGCTCCTCGTCCCAGGTCCCATCTGCCATCTGCCGTCCCGATCGAGCGACAGCGAGGCTTCGGTGGCCGGCGGCCGGCGCGCAATCTGCGGGTCTTCGTCGACCGTCGTCGTCTCCCTCCTCTCGGCCGCCGGTGCGATGAGGCGGCTGCTCGCCCACCTACACCCCCATGCCCAGAGCCTCCTCGCTCCGCTGCCTAGCAAACCCTCCATCGCCACCAAGCTCCCCTTCCTCCTTCCCCGCCGCCTCCTTTCCGATGCCGGCTCGCCTCCTGCCCCCTCGCTTCCGTCTCCTTCCCCGCCCGCTACCGACGTCACGAACACAGGTACTCTCTTTGTCACATCCTCCCTTCTTAGTCCAATCGGCGAAGGAACACCGCGTACTCAACTTCAAAGGGCATTCATCTGCATTTCATCCGGACTCGAACATAGCCTCTTTGCTGTAGATCTCGAAGTGTTCCCGCCACCCCTCACACATCACCTGCTCGACGGATTCAGAATGAGCCACTCATAGGAAGTCTCTTTCCGCGAGTATTTCGTAGTTCTCGTGGCGTAAAGACACTCTATGAGCACTACCGCATGCACATCACCTGTTCGACCAAATGATGTGTCGACAAACTGTGCTCCACATTAACACATAATGCCTTACTTGCAATGCTATCGATAGAAACCTAAAAAATGTCATGCATAAGAATCCTGTTGGTCTGTCCTTATGATGTCTCCGATTGTAGAGCTGAAGAAGAGGTTGGAGACTTACTATGGGGTGGATGAAGAGGCAGAGTTACCATCTGTCGCTGAGGCTGTCCTTGAGCGGAATCTCACGGGTGCCCATAGTGAGACTGATGATGACCTTATTGAGGAGCTGCGTAGAAAGCCACTTCCTGAAGTCGGTGACCAAGACTTTGAGTCTGATTTTGAGGAGATGCACGATACCGACGAGGAGCTGAGTGACCTCTACAATGCGAGGGAGCATGTTGAGAAGAAGATCAAGAACAATGAGTTGTTTAACATGGATGATACCAAGTGGGATGCCTGGATGAAGGAGGCCACAGACAAGGGCTGCTTCCCTAACATGAAGGTGTGCGAGGGAATCCTCGAGGACATGCTCTACTGGGACAAGTTACTACCTGGTATGTTCAGCTGAAGCTTTCTCTGTCTTGCTCCCATTATTATGAATATTATGAACCTTTTGGAAATGAAATCTCTAGTTATAATGAGAAGAAGTTAATGACTAGGATGTTGGGGATAAAGGATGTAATGGATTTGGCATTTTACGGTCATCATTGGATTGCTTTGGCCAAGTAGTTTTGTGATTAAAATGAATCTATTTTCTTCTTCTATGCTTCAAATACTTATCAGTTTGCATTTCCTCTGATTATATGGACAACTGTCAGTTGGCCAAGGAGTGCATCTATGAATTGTATAGACACATGTCATCTTTATACCATACTGAATGCTCATAGTTTCTTTTTATTTAAGGAATTATGCTGGGCTGGATGTTGAGTGATGATCATCTAGTTGTGGATTTTGTTATGTATAACTATAAGTGGGCAACTGGTTATATTGGCAATAGTGTAATTACCATAGTGTTAGCTTTACTTAGTGAAATTCTTGCATAATTGATTCATATAAGTAGTATAAGGGTATCACAGTGTACATACAGAAAATGGTGATATGTTTGTTTAAGAGTTTTTTTTGTGTTAGAAATGTTGTCAACAAGCTATAGAAACATGCGTACAAAGGATTTTTGGTGTTATCTCATTCGCTTTTCTGACTGATAAAGTGATAAGTTGAACTTAGCATATGATGGTATTTATATGTTGAACTTTGCATCAGTAACCAAATAAGGCTTTATGATTCTGGCAACAAACAAAAAGATTCCAGAGACAATTGTGGTGTAACTTCAAAGAGGGTAGTGTTGCCATGTTCTTCTCTGTCCATTTGGTGATACACACAAATGAGTTAGAGCATCTCCAAGAGACTCTTTATATCTTTCGTAATTTACAGGAATAGAAATTTTGGTGAAAAAAATTCCTTGGATATCACGATGGCTCTCTAGACTGCGTACAAGATATAGAAAAGCTGTTGGGTACAAAGATATAGAAAACGATTTTTTACTTAAATGACCCTCCAAATGATGATTTAGAGAATAGATTTTAAACAGGCTCTTGGAGATGCTCTTAGCTTAGCATATCTTTAGCTTCTTCAATTTCAGCTAAATTGGCATGCAAGCTCCTTTTAGGTATTGTATGTGTCAGTAGTAGGTTGATGTTGGGATGTTGGGGTCCCCCACCAAGTCAGCATCTGAAGCAGTTCCATCTGCCCTTCAGTTGTTCTCAAATGGTACAATGTGCCACCCTCTGCAAATAGATCACCTGTTCTCTCTTGTATGGTACATCCAAGATGCATCAAAGGGGTAATCATGTCATCAACAATGTATATCAGGGGATCATAGTCATTGTAGGTTAAAAGTTCATACTGATCATTGAAAAATATAGCTCGATACATAGAGCATTTGAATTTTTAGCTAGGTATAGACCAAAGAATAAAACCTGTCATGATGGGGTAGTATGTTGGACTTGCTATTATAGAAGTCGTCAGTCGGCAATGGTCCAGATTGTACTTGTTATAACAAGCATATCTTGTCAATAGAATAGGCATTTCTGCTTGTAAGGCATCTTTTTGTCATCATACTATCTGATTTATTTTCAGTAGGGATGCTACGATACCATGCAAACAGTCTAGTCTTTGTGTGCATGTTGAGTATTCAGGTGTGAATTTCTAGTTTTGTTTTTATTTTGTTCATGCCTGAAATATAGATATGTAAATACTTGTAATTGTTTGAGTGTAATAGCTATGGGTGTGTTTTCTCATTTTCCTGTACAGCAGTATTGTGATTCTATTTCTTTTTTGAAACTTCACATGTTACATCCAGATGAGATCAAACAAAAGGTGGAGGCCAAATTTAATGAGTTGGGAGACATGTGTGAGAGGGGAGAGATGGAACCTGAGAAGGCGTATGAGTTGTTCAAAGAATTTGAGGACAAGATGGTTGCCGAGTGCACTGAACTAATCGAAGCAGAGACGCCAACTGATGCTGATGAACTGACTGAATCAGGAAGTAAGAAAGTTGAGTTAGATGATCTACCTGGCGAGGGACCTGTTCTAAGGTGGGAATCACGGATTGTGTTTGCTCCTAGTGGCGATGCATATCATCCCAAAAACAGAAAAGTCAAACTCAGTGTAACTGTGAAGGAACTGGGACTTTCACGACATGCTTTCCGTCGGTTGCGTGATGTTGTTGGAAAGAGGTATAATTCTGGGAAAGATGAGCTCACAATAATCAGTGAAAGGTAATGGTTAATTCTCTCTTTGCACACTAAATCTAAGGTTATGAAATTATGTATGACATCCATCGCTAAAATAGCCCATAAAACGTGCTACTGTCAGAATTGGGTCTTTTTTTTGCATTTCCAAGACTGCTATATTATTGTGGCTCTGCTTCATACTAATAGGAATCTTGATCTCCAGGATGATAGCCTTATCATTGCAATTTGATTGCTTGGGCAGGTTTGAACATCGGGAAGAGAACAGAAAAGACTGCTTGAGGACACTGTATACTCTAATAATAGATGCAATAAAAGCTGACAAACTTGTTGAGGATGCCAGGAATGCTTATGTTAAAGGAAGACTTAAGGCTAATCCTCAATTTATGGAACGATTGAAGAGGAAGACAGAGAAATTGATGGCAGCTGCATAAGGTGTGTTACGGAGCTCCTTGTTGTAAAAGTTCCTCCCTTTCCTTCATCAACATGGTGACTATTCTGTATTCTCATTTTTATTGTTGGTTATAACACAGGGAGAATAATATGTTGTATGCACTTAGCTTCGCTTTCTTTAATTGCTTGGACTCTTTTGTAGGGGTATTCTTAGTCATACTATATGTTGATCATCTAGAATAACAATGTCAACATACATCTGCACTCTATGCCTTTTTGGAGACCTTTTGCTGTTTCCTAAATTGAAGATCGAAGATGCTTACTTTCCTCAGTTTGCTCAGAGTAGCAACTACTACTCACATGGTATTTTGGTATTAATAAGCCGCTGTTCATCGCATGGTACCTTTTGTGTACGTCGAATTCTCATGAAGTCACGGATTCATGTAGGCAGGACTGGTATCAAATCTTAACCTTCTGGTCTGTACAATCGATTCATTTAAAGGGTAATTTCTACCTTGTTTAGGCAACCTCAGTTTCTACATTCTGTGTGCTAATTGTCAGTTTCTACATTCTACTATGTGCTAATTGTCATGTCAAGTTAGCTACTTACGATATGTGCCCTGTAGTGTTAGCTGTAGTGTTAGCACGGGTACGGAAATTCAGTTCCTACATTCTATGTGCTAATTGTCATGTCAAGTTAGCTACTTACGATATGTGCCCTGTAGTGTTAGCACGGGTACGGAAATTCAGTTCCT
>Ga0182004_10001332_pt1 | contig 17838 bp, 18 predicted proteins | sample Sormic07211540_1_FD_120479 | JGI IMG/M metagenome (GOLD analysis project Ga0182004, IMG submission 120479) | Endophyte microbial communities from Sorghum bicolor roots, Mead, Nebraska, USA - 072115-40_1 MetaG | ecosystem: Host-associated > Plants > Roots > Unclassified | place: USA: Nebraska...
CGCTATGTAATAAACACTGCAATGGTACATTTGAGATTTGTCTACTTATGTGTGCGACTATTCCTAGGGCACATATGAGTCTTTTATGCATCCTATTTTGTTCTTAAAATATGGGTGTGACAGGCCTAAGTTCCACCTCTTGGTATATGGACGCATGGGTTAATTATCTACAATCGAACCTATAAAATATATGATTTTAGCTATATCTACATATATCTCGTAGTATTATAAATATTAATATGTTTTTTATATAGACTTGTTCGAGACGGCTTGACACTATTTTATATTAGAATTGTATTTTTTTTTTCTACATAGATGATGTATTAGGAAATCGGAAGATACGACCACGGAACAACAGACGACAACCAGCAGAGTTGAGACAAAGATCAGGTTCTTGATACATTATTGGTGTTCCCATCCACTGAGCGCAAAGGAGCCACCATAAGAGCTGCCAATTGATTAATAAATAACATATTGCTCAACACCGAGCATTATTCGTTCAAATCAAACCAACCATACGGAGACATTGCATCTGCACACTGCCACACTCCAACAATTCTCGCTCTCCAGCCATGTGCCCACTGGTACTGCCCTGTACTCGTCGGTCTGAAGATTTGTTTGTACGAATACGAACATCGTGAAGTCTTCTCTTTTGGGAATGCTGATCCATGTATGCATATGTTCTTTAATTTAGGAGTAGTTTTGTTGTGACTAACATGCAATGCAACCTTGCCGATCCTATCACTATCCGCGGACCAAGGATCGCTGTGTGCTTTGGTGTTACACAGCATGATCTGACCTTGTACATCCAGTGGCAGAACCAGAAATTTTGATTAAGGGCCTGCACAAACATGATTACATTTAATAAGTATGATAAGCATACAACAATTGTATGTCTAAACAACTTTTTCAATACTTATACAAATTTATGAACTGAGCCTAGCTCAGGTGTATGAGTTCGTTATAGTACAACCTATCCACCCAAGCTCAAGTCTTCAACTTGACATATGTGCTTGCATTTTTCTTTTAGTGTTAGGCGACAATGCCCGTCAATAGCGTAGACAAACACACACCAGTGCCGTAGACACAAACTAGTGCACATCGGGCTTGTAGTCCCGGTTGGGAACCCCTGTAATCCCGGCTGCGCAATCGGGACTGACAATCCGGGACTAAAGGATACTACTTTAGTCACGGGCTGCCAACTAGGATTGAATGGGGACTGACAATTTGGGACTAAAGGGCACCCCTTTAGTCACGGGCTGCCAACCGTGATTGAATCGGGGCCTTTTAGTTCCGGTTACCTAAGCGACCTCCTGGACGAGCCCATCCAGCCTAAAGGGGACTACCTCTGGTACCATTTGGGATAACCAATCGAGACTAAATATCATATTTTTTTTTCTGTTTTTTTGTTTACAGATTCTTTGCATTCAATTTCTCATCCTTTCAAATAGTTTTCGTATTTGTATTATATGCTATACTATTGAACATTATCTCTACAACTAAAAATTACGAAAAAGACCCGTCTACCGGACCCGTGGTGAAGCCACAACTCCTATACCCTTCGGTGATTTTTTTTTACTGCACCAACAAGTGGGACCGTCGCTGACACGCGCACGTCCCTCCGCACCAGGAAGCGGTGCCGTCGCCACAGCAGCCACCGCGTCGAGGAGCCAGCCATGGTGGCTCATGAATCGGTACCCTGACCCGCACCCTCTCCCCGCGTTCGCCTCCTCTGCAGACCTCCGCAATCCCCGACGACCAGGCTGCGCGCGGCGTACGCGTAGCCCTCGCCGTCGCTGGCCGGCCGCGTGCGCTCGCTCACCGGCTGCCGTGGCTACTGGCTACTCGCCCACCGGCCGCCGCACGTGCTCGCCCGCGTCGCCATTGTGACCCAGGTTGTGCTCATTGTCCGCGTTTGTCGTCCGCGCAAGCCACATTTGTCGCCATCGAGCCTCTCACCGCACGCCTTGCCTCCCGTCTCCCGTCACCTCCGAGCTGCAGCTGGGTCTCGGCATCTAGCAGCAGCTGGTGGTGCAGCAATGTCGATGGTGCAGAGCACTCGGAGACCTAAAGTATAAGGAGGTAGACTGCAAGGAGCAGTGGACGACGCAGTCCGTGTACGGGCTTGCCTTCTTGCGTTCGCTGCTCTGTTCTGTTCTGAGCTCACGCCTAACGGCAACAAAGAGGATGGAGAGATAGAAAGAAAAAAAATTAAGCAACATTTATTAGACAAAGAAACTTGCATTGTATGGTATAGTTTCTATAGATGATTTGTTACTGATTTAGTTATTATGGAAATCTTGACTGGTTTCAACCATTGAGATTGTCACAATTAGTTATGTTTTATCTATATTTAATACTCTATACATGTGTCACAAGATTCAATGTGACAATTTTTTTTTAAAACTAAACTTAGGAATATATGGATTTTAAAACCCGTAGCAACGCACGGGCATTAACCTACTCCAAACATAAGAATGGAACTAAGAGCATATATATTACAATGATCATCCTCATTCATCAAATTCATCCAAACCATAATAATTTAAAACAAGTCAGTACAAATAAGTTCCATGTCATCCGAGTACACCCCAAAGTTCATCAACTTCACAACAAGACGACTCCTAATGCCGCGCCTGACTACGTTGTATTATGAATTTTTGGGGTAGTGTAGATCACCGATGTGGTATGCACAAACATCATCGATTAAATCCAAGGCATGCACTATATATAGGACCCCGCTATTTAGAGCGTAGGGCTCTAAATATTATCTAGGGCACCGGCGGACTGAGCAAGCAGTTCCGGCGTACTATCCATTACCATAAACATTACTTCCAATTTGTTCTGCAACAGTAAAAGTACAACTGAACGGCGTAGCAGGGCCGTGCGAGATTTATGGGCATGACCGCAAAGGAACCTGACACATCTACTTTTTTTAATTCAAAACCATGAAAGGCAACATGACTCTGCATGTCGATGAGTAGATTTACTACTATTGTTTCTCCATAACCGTAGAAGGCAAGATGTCATGAATTTATTAATTCAAAACTATAAAAGGTAACATGACTCGTTGATGTCGATAGGTAGATTTACTACTATTGTTTCTCCGTAATCGTAAAAGGCCTTTACATACCAAGTTCCGCGTAGAGACGATGGGTTGAAATCTCCTCACACTATATTTGCTTGTTGTAAAAAAAAAACGTCTGAAAGGCGCGGTAATATACGACCTATGGACTATGCAAGGTCACATCATAGAATAAATTTTCACATCTTCAAAGGGGTTGTTATTTTCTTAAGATTCCCTGTAATTGAATCTTGCGCACATGTATGACGCATAGATTAAAAAAACTAATTATGTCATTTGACTACAATTATGTGAACGAATCTTTTAAACTTAATTAGTTTATAGTTGAATAATAATTATTAGATATAAACGAAAGTGCTAGATTTTCATCCTCAAGTAAATGGACCTAGATTTTTGTCCTCAACTAAATGTAAGTACCTATACTCAAGGAGTTTAATGATTTTATTTCTCTCAATTAGTTGTAAATGCCCATGATTAAGGAATATAATGATTTGTAGTTTATATAATTGGTCTCTGTACATTTTTATAATAGCAGTAAGATTCTTTTTTTCCTCCACATCTTTTAGATTAGTAGTAAGAAGTAAGATTCTATTTCTCATCCACAGCAATAGATACTTCAACCAAATCAAACTGTAAAAAAACAATGATTCCAAAAGCAAAAGCGAACTCTAAGACATATATGGCAGTAGAATACATCACGACATCAAGCAAATTCATTTGTAAAATGCACAAAAAATATCAATAAAAGAAATCAAATCTAGCACTAGCCACGTCCAACGGATGCACGGCCCTGCCGCCGCCATGCCACTGTCGTCACTGAAGAGAGGGGAAGAGGAGGCACTACCACCGTCACCACGGGAGGCAGTTGGCTGCCGCAGCCGCCACGAAAGACAAGCACCGCCTTGGCTTCGTCACAGCGAGGAATGTGCGCATCGCCGCGGGGAAGCCCCGTCCGTATGGGACATGACGCACTTCCCGTAGGGTCCCTGCCGAGCGAGTGGAATCTGCTGCATCTGGAATCACCAGGATGGCTCTGCCTCGGGAACTGCCGGGATAGCGATCAAAATATAGGACAACGGCAATTTAATGCTGGCCGATTTTGGGTGTGGGATTCATGGGGTGAGAAATCACTCACAACATAATGGTTACCACCGTAAAACACGATTGGTAGTAATAATTCCTAGAGATTTACGGTCACCTGCCTGAGATTACCACCCACACATATATAGAGTCGAAACGCGATTGGTACTAATAATTCATGTTGCCGACTAGTGATTTACGGTCGCGTGCTTGGGACTAATTATTACCACCCATACGTGTATAGAGTTGAAACAAGATTGGTAGTAATAATTATTGTTGTGGGCTAGTGATTTACGATCGTGTGTCTCTTACCACCCACACATGTATGGAGTTGCCCACACATGTACGGAGTTGAAACACGATTGGTAGTAATAATTCTTGTTGCGGGCTAGTGATTTACAGTCGCGTGTCTGAGATAAATTATTACCACCAACACGTGTATGGAGTTGAAACACGTTTGATAGTAATAATTTCTGTTGCAGGCTAGTGATTTACGGTCGGGTGCCTTGGACTAATTATTACCACCCACACTTTATGGAGTTGAAACGTGATTGGTAGTAATAATTCTTGTTGTGGGCTAGTGATTGCGGTCGCGTGCCTGGGACTAGTCAACACCGGAGTTGGACGGAGCTCTGCCCAGCGTGCTCGATAATATTTAGAGCATAGGCTCCTAAATAGCAATTCTATATATATACACACACACCGCGTTATGTATATGCTTATACTTGTCTATCGGTTTGAGTTTGTTTATACACTCATATTAAAATACTTTAGATTTTACCATACAAATTTTTTTGAAGGAATCCATATTTTATAATATATTACTAAATTGCCACTACTGTAGTATACAGAATAAGTATAACCACATACTCCATATATTCAAACATACTTAACATACATATCACTTTAGATGGTCTAGTATGATCATATACTTCATCTACATATATTCTGTTCGGTCATATACACACTAAATCTAGAGATATATATACACACACAAGGTAGGAGGTTGACTCTTACTTACCACATCATTCCAGTTGTTTCGAGCCATGCTTGCACAAAAGCCCACCAGATCATGAGAAGAGTGTGCATCAATAGCTTGTATCAACCTGGAGAAATAAGTAGACAAATTACACCCAATAGTTACAAGCTTATTCACACATGCTAGCACACCATAATTTTTTGCAACAGATACATCAGGTGCCCTTCTTCCCACCTTTTAGATTTCTACAACATCGCCTCTACCACTCCAAGCAGAGATGGAAAAGCCAACTCGACATCGTTGCACTCATCCATTGTCTACTGCAAAGCATTCAACATCTATTTTCTCAACCCCAAAATATGACAGTGTATCTTGAAGCCACACACACACACACGCGCGTTTTTTACACGCGCGTGTAGTGACTCTCATCTATATATCTCTAGATTTAATTTGTATATGACCGAACGAAATGTATATAGACAAATTATATGATCATACTAGACCATCTAGAGTGATATGTATGTTAAGTATGCATAAATACACAGAGTATATGGTTATACTTATTGTATATAATATAGTAGTGGCATTTTAGTAATATATTGAAAATATAATTTTTTTGAAAATTTTTTGTGTGGTAAGATCTAGAGTATCTTAATATGAGTATATAAACATACTCAAACCGATAAACAAGTATGTATACATATACAATGTGGTTTATTGAGGATGAGAGTAACTATACGTCCGTAGAAATGAATTTCCCTATAAATATATATATAATATTAATACAACCATATTTGAGACATTAATGTTGATAGAATATATATATATATATATGTATATGAAAAATATTAATACAACCATATTTGAGACATTAATGTGGATAGAAACATATAGAGTTGCTTACTATGCTAGGATGATTATACGGTACTAGTGGCGGCCATACATTGCATCCCTTTTTCTTTATGTAGCCGCTAAAACCAAAGACTTCTGGCAGAGGGAGATGACGTCCAGTCATCTCTTCTCATCAAAGTCAATATGTCAAGAAACATATCAACACATGACTATTCAGAAATGTATATGTGCTCAGGTCTTATAATTTAGTTATCATAAAGAAAGCAAAGTTTTAATTACAAATAAGCATATGAAAACATAATAAATTTAGAGATCCATATTTTTTGTAATAATTACACGACCATATTAAGTGTTTTTTTGGTACAACAACATCATGCAAAGGAAGTGGAACAACATTTCATATTTTTACACACCTTTTTAATTTATAAACTATTTAAGAAGTAGTATACAAGTTAAATCAATAACTCAATCATACATGCACCAATAAATCTAAAACTTTTATCACAGCACGAGCATCACACGATGAGTAAACAATAAAAATTTCACATCAAAAGAAGCACTACAACTACATATATGAACATAACCCTAAAAGACATGAGTACCAACTTTGAACAGCCATACCTCACAAACATCATTTTTGGTCTTGTAGTTTGCTTAACAACTATAACTTTAATTTACTTAACAATAAATCTAGATATGATTTAAGGTCCCTAATAAAGACAACAATTCTAGATATGCAGTTAGGTTGTTCCCTTGAGTCGAATTTGAGCACAAGGTCCTCAAGAGAAGTTGGAGCAATGGAGGAAGTGGTCACCGTAGGGCTTGCAAGTGGCGGTGGCAGCGTCTCCTTCCTCTGGGTAGCAGCGGTGGCGGCGTTGTCCTTCTGATGGCTGTGCTGACGGTGGCGTCTCCTTCCTTGAGGTGGCAGTGGCGGCGGTGGCGCCTCCTTCCTTCGGATGGTGGCGGCGGCACCTCCTTCCTTCGGGTGGCGGCAGCTTCGCAGCGGTGCAAATTGATGATTAAAAGAAAGACGAAGCGGGATCCAAATATATAGAAGGGAGCTTTTTAGTCCTGGGTGGAGTCACCACCGGGACTAAAAGACCTCTAGTCCTGGTTGGAGGCTCGGCGTAGGACTACAGCTTGTCACTTTTAGTCTCAGGTTGGCCTCCAACCGAGAATAAATGCCTTTTTGTCCAGGGTGCCAGTCCACCTAGGACTGAAGCTATATTTTTTGGCGCACGGCAAAAGTGATACCAGCAAATAGTTTTGTTTCCCGTCCATGTTAACATTGTCATTAAAATAAATAGGCTGAAAATTAGAAAATGCATAGTTCAACAAATATAGCTCAAATTGAAAAGTGGTAAACTACAAAGTTGTGTAACCTTTTGAGAGCAACAAGTTTTATTTTGGCCATTTCTTCATTTGGCAAAGTACAAGAGGGCGTTTGCCAAACAATAAGATTACATATACGATAATTAACAGAGACCTAACAATAAGATTACATATACGATAACACAGACATTTCTCTGAGTAGGTCAATGTTACAATTAAAGTGTGCCAATATATTATAAGATAATCACCTCAAAAACATTCTTCTAGTACCAAGATATGACACTGAGTGTGGATGAACACACGACATAAATTGGAATCATATGAAACATAATTAAAATATCCAAACAAATAATCCAAATTAGAGAGTACACATAACCAAATGAAACATAAATTACCTGTCAATATAAACATAAATAAAATATCAATACACACATAAATCCTAAATATTGCCAGCTGTCAATTTCTCATGCCTCCACTGTAAGTAGCAAATGTCCCGGATGGTGTAACCACGAACAACGTCTATGTAGTGCACTTCCCATACTGTAGCACTCTCAATAGACTCACAAAGCCGATGATATGGTATCCCATAGATGAATCCTACTGATGGACTATGGATATCCGGGGTTTGCCTTACTCTCACACAATGCTGGAGTCCAGCTGTCGTCCTGATCTGGTCCACTGCTCCACTAAGTCCTAGTAATACCCTAGTTGCTTAAGAGCTTGCGTGAGAATGGGAGTCATGCCACATGAAGCAAAGCTGCACTCATGGAGCAAATTTTGTAAGCGAGCAAATTGAAACATATCAGGAACTGCTGATATAACAATAAGAATAAATAAACATTACTCTCAAATCATACACGCCGTCCACATCCAAATAGTTGAATGAAGCATGCCTCTCGCATACTACTACTGGCACATACAAAGTATGCTCAACTAAACTTTGTATCTTCGTGTGTGACAATCAGGAATACGAAACCTAGTTTGCTGAAAGGTCGAGATGGCAGACTATAGGAGGATAAATAGTTCTTTCTAAAATTTAATTGCACCAGCTTACCTAAACTCATGCAGAATTAAAACTATTGGTCTAGCCATGACTATACCCCTCTATCTAATTTCTCCAGTGTTGACGATAGATAACTCCTAATTTTAACCGTCAACTTAGCATGAAAAAGGACCTATTTGCAAGCACTCAGAAGATATAGGGTTATCACTAACAAAATTCCACGAGTTCTGGTGACAGATTTACATAGAGAGAAGACCGGAATGTCAACTCAGGAACAATCTAGAATACACCAGGAGCCACCACCTGAAACCTAGGTCCACATGGAAGCTACCCAGGTGTTGGCACCCCTGCCAGGTGGGGCGGCCACCCGGGGCTCTCCACCAATTAGAGCAAACCTCGCGGATCCTGCCTCCATCGACTTTGAGGATTGATCTTAAGCGCACGTTTAAGTCAGTTTGATCCAAGGGCTCTGGTGATTCCTAGGGGGCTCTAAATAAAGACCCTGACCCCCCTTGAATCTAACACTGAAACCCTAATTTATATTTTCCAGAGAGAGTTAGACAGAGAGGGGTCCCTCGAATGAATCTGTCTCTATAGGGTGATAGCAACAAGAGAGATTGAGAGAGAGTATAGGATGAGGATAGGAGTTGAGGAAGCCCGGCCTGTCGGTCCCTTCTTCTTCGTATCTTCAGGATTAAGTCTCCTAACCCGAGGCTTGGTTCTAGAATCATTCGACAATTCAACTTCTGATACTAGTAAGTTATCGTTCTTATTGTTCTTTGGTTTACGAGTTTACTTTATTCGCTTCACGTAGGGAATAGAGTAATTATTCTTAGCGTAAGTGTGGTGCTTAGGCTAGGAATATTCATAGATACACCCTATGTGGCCGGATTTGTGGTAGCTTTGGGGGAAGCGACAATCCTCTTGGGTCTCTATAATCCACGTCCCGTCAGGAGGTAAGGTAGGGTATATGATACTAGGGTTAAGCACTCTCTGAGGTGTCTCTTTTCTCTAGTTACTCTCCTTAGAATAATATCTACACTTACCATAGGTTAGAAGAAGACTGACGAAAGAGTTCTCTCTATACCGCTTATATCTCACTATCTTGTCTTGCAACCCGTGGGTAGTTTGTAAGATAAAAGGTTAGTCTTTTGCACGCTTTCTCCTAGTGGTAAAAAAATAAATACGATACTCTGGACTTATCTCCCAAGTGAAGTGCTCACCGATATCCATGCACTTGTGGATTATTTCTCTTTGATTCTTTCATGTGCGTAACTAATATCAACAAGCATTTCTAGCACCGTTGCCGAGAAAGACAATCTGCTTAGATAACCTTGTCTTACTCTACCTGTATCCCACTTTTATCTTTTTTTTGTTATCTTACCTTTTCTTTTATGTATACCTCAAATTCCATTCCTATGCTTCAGTTCTCTGCACCCATGGAGACCAGCCTAGTGCCACATGAGTCATCACAACCTATCCAAACATGTAGCTATACGCTGAGTCCGCGGTTGCTTGCGCTAGTCCAAAGCCTATCCTTTTCAGGAGAAGGAGATGAAAATCCTTACCTACACATTATAGACTTTGAGCAAACATGTGACTGTCTTCGCATAGAAGGCATATCTGATGAAAGTCTCCATTCAAAGCTATTTCCTTTTTCATTAAAGGGAAAAGCTAGACAATGGTATAATAGAGCTGTAGGTAAGCAACAAGGAGATTGGGGATCTTTACATTCTAACTTTTGCCTAGATTTCTATCTCATCTCCCAAATCATCAACCTTAGAGTCAAGGTTCTCACTATAAAGCAAGAATCTAAAGAATCCTTGGCTTCAGTTTGGAATCGATTTACTACACTTTCAGCATCCGGCCCAATCCTTAGTGTACCTGATCCTATTCTTTTACAACATTTCTATAAAGGTCTGAGTAGAGAAAGTAGAAAGTTGCTCGACACTACTTCAGGAGGATCTTTCTTGCATGACTTTTCTAAGAAAGCAAGATTAATCCTATATCAAATTCTATCCACTAAATTAGATTACCTCCTAGAAGAAGAGCATCAACCCGAGTTAGCTGAAACCAATCCTTCACTAGATACACCATCTACTTCAGCTAACACATGTCTAGAGCAAGGAAAAGAAGAAATTTTGTTTCCAGATTTTATGCTAGACATAGAACATGATATCTTTTCCGAATTTTGAAACATCTTAAATTATCACTCTGTGAAGAGGCCATAGAGAAACTCTAGAGAGTCTTTTAATCTCCCTGAGGACATCCCTTCTAGATGAACCTCAGGAGAATTAGTATCTGTTATAAGTAATGAATGGTTAGAAGAATCGGAGCTTTCCACTGAAATAATCCGTTTAGATTCATCTTCTATTCCGATTCATTACATAATCAATACGGATCAAATAAAAGCTCTCTATAATCTAGTTGTAGGGATAAACATCATGTCTATGTCTCTTGTAGAACATTTAATACAAGACATAACATTAATCCCAACAATAAAATTCATGAGAAGTCTCTCTGGCCATATTATCCCCACTTTAGGAATCCTACACATCCTACCCATATAGGTAGAAAGAACCCCAGTGCATTTAAGCTTTTATATCTTTGACACATGGGACTTCGGCCTGTTGATAGGATAACCTTTTAGATGACTTCTCTATGAAGGACAATCTGGGAAGCAAAAAATTTGCTTAGGCAAGAAACTTCAATTCCCATTGTCCATCTCACACTCTTTAAACTCTAGGACCAAACCTTATCCACAAGAAGACTCGCTGGAGGAATTTAGAGCTACATCCCTAGACTTTTTAGCCAAACCAGGATTAGAAGATGAAGCTAGATTCTTCATAGAAGAAGAAGCTGACCCTTCTAAGGACAAACTTTTAGATGAGTTTGTAGTACCACCTAAACCTCCTATTGAGCATAAATCTTTACCAACCGGTCTTAGATACACTTTTCTAGGTGATGATCCAGAGTCTCCTATCATTATAAGTGATAAACTCACCTAGGAGTAGACTCTTCGCCTGATGGAAGTCCTAGAAAAACATCACTCAGCCTTTGGCTACTCACTCCAAGACCTCAAAGGAATTAGTCATGCTCTTTGCACCCATCACATTCCTACAGATACTAAGATTCCACCATCTAGAGAACCCCAATGTAGACTCAACAATGCGATGATTGAGGTTGTAAAGAAGAAAGTTTTAAAACTATTCCATGCAGACATCATTTATGCTATGACGCATAGTGAGTGGGTAAGCCCTGTTCAAGCTGTAACTAAAAAGGGAGGTATGACTGTTGTCCAAAATGAGAGGAATGAGTTAATCCCTCAATGCACCATCACAGGATGGCGGATGTGCATAGACTATAGAAAGCTTAACAAGGCAACTAAGAAATATTTCGATTGCCTTTCATTGTGAGATGCTAGAGTAGTTAGCCAACCATTCCTTCTTTTGTTTCTTAGATGGATATTCAGGGTATCACCAAATCCCTATCCATCCTGACGACCAAAGCAAAACCACTTTTACATGTCCCTATGGAACCTATGCCTATCGTAGAATGTCTTTTGGGTTATGTAATGCACCTGCTTCTTTTCAAATATGTATGATGTCTATATTTTTTGATATGATTGAAAAGATTATGGAAGTTTTCATGGATGATTTTTCTGTTTATGGAAAAACTTTTGATGATTATCTAGAAAACTTAGATAAGGTTTTGCAAAGGTGTGAAGAAAAGTAGTTAGTCCTTAATTAGGAAAAAATGTCATTTCATGGTTAGAGAAGGAATAGTGCTAGGACACTTAGTGTCCGAAAGAGGTATTGAGGTAGATAAAGCTAATCTAGAAGTAATTGAACATTTACCTCCACCTGTCAATGTAAAAGGAATTAGGAGTTTCCTTGGCCATGCTGGTTTTTATGGCAGATTTTTTATTTATTGCTAGACCTCTTACTCACTTATTGGCTAAGGATGTTCCTTCTGAATTTGATGATGCATGTTTACAAGCTTTTGAAATTCTTAAGAAAGCACTCATCTCAACACCAATCATTCAACCACCTAATTGGTCTGTACCTTTTGAAATTATGTGTGATGCTACTGATTATGTTGTGGGGGCAGTATTAGGACAAACTAAAGATAAAAAGCATCATGTAATAGCTTGTGCTAGCAAAACTCTAATAGGACCTCAACTTAATTATGCTACTACTAAAAAGAGCTCCTAGCTGTTGTTTTTGCTATTGATGAGTTTAGATCTTAATTAGTGGGAGCTAAAGTAATTATTTACCCTGATCATGCAGCTTTAAAATACTTGCTCACTAAGAAAGATGCTAAACCCCATTTGATAAGATGGTGTTGATGCAAAAGTGGATCTACAAACACAAAGGGCTAATACCCAATCTGATATCTAAAGCGTGCCAGTCGATTTGACTCGTTAATCGACAAGGATGATAACTCGAGTAGTTTGGTCCTCACAACAGTGATACGCCTGGAAGCCATGGCCAAGAAGTACTCACACCGAACTCAAGGATCGTCGAAGGTCACTCTGAAGTGATGCAGCTTGTCGAATTGATGAGAACTCGTAAAAAGAAAATATACAAATTGACAAAGTCGCCGAAAAGTAAGTAGATGCAAATAGGAGTAAAATTGGTTTGATATTGATTGATGTGTTTTTTTACATTGTCCCTCGGTCCATATTTATACCCTGATCCGAATAAACATAACGAGACAAGACTAGAAACCGAGTCCATATCTAAGGAAAAACATGACACTTACATGAGTTATACTCTAACAAATACAGAAAAGGAAAACAACACCTATCTACTTCCTTGTCCGCCTTAATTACGATGAAACTTTCATCAGCTTCCGCTCCATCAGCATGCTTTCTGCCATCATAAGCTTCATCGACAGTAGTCTTCAGATCTTCCTTCATCGACATTGGCAATGACATCTCCGATCTTGTCAGCAACGCCTCTGAGTCTAAGTCAAACGACAACCTTTCCATTGGTCACCACCACTCATCGGCAACAATCCTCACAGACTGACCTTCATCGGCACCCTTTTACTAGCATAATACAAAAACTTTCCTTCTGCCGATTAGCCCACTCTGATCATTTTGACACGTGCCAAAAGTGGTGTCAACACGTGCCCCCAATTTTGGAGTATAAAATCATTAATGCTCCAAATTTTACTCTAGATAGCGATAGCCTTCGAATAATTATCTGGCTCATCCTCCAAGCATGACATAATCTGTTGCCAAATCCAATCGAATCTAGCCTTGATTCACGCGCCTCAGTAAATATCGCACAATCCTCAATCACCCCTATTTCGATTATGGTCAGGACACAAAAGCAATAGTCCATCGACAAGAACCTAACATAGTATCACACAGCCAATCTCGGAATTAGAATATCTTGTACACTGAGATTTCTTCCGAGTCATGATTGCTTGCTATCAAACCATCTGCACAATCCCTTGATTATCGTGTGAACAGTTACCACATCCATCTAAACAACCTCGTCCTACACTCACGCAGCAGAGAGATATGTCTAGATTGCCCCTACTCCAATCGGCCTATAAATACATCTCTCCCAAATGCTTGTCTTCTACCCTTAGACTCCAACCTTCAACATCTCCTCTCTTCGATGGTGATCCAAAATTGCAACTGTGCGACCCCAACCAGCAAGAACCATCCCTAGTAGCAACCTTGAGTCTCCAGTTGTGTCTCCATCCTTTTCAAGATAATGGTGATCAACTTCGACGTCCCTATGGTTTGTTTCGCCTTCGTCCCCTTTTACTGCAGTTCCTTTTGCCCTTGCAAGTTCATATAGTTGGTGATTTCCTTTTTGTTTTCCTTTGTCCTTTTGATCTTCCAAACTTAGGAACTATGCAACAAGTTAGTTATCCCAACCGATCAGCCACACATCCAATGTTTAGGTCCAATGGGCAACTCAGATCCAACCAATTTGATCAATGCAGAGACCAATAGAATTCCCTTTGGAGCCCAGAACTTCGCTTTAGATTCTTGGAAGGATACCTTCTGATCTTGGCCTAAAACCACCAAGGGATGGAAGGATTGGCATCTAAGGGTAATCGGTTCGATGCAGGTGTACTAGGCAGAGCAAAAATTAGACCAATACATCAGACTGTCCATTGCTAATATACAGAAGAATGAGTTGATAATGATTGCTGCCACCTATTTCTGGTCAGACACAATAAATACCTTCATGTTTGGACATGGCCCAGTCACCCCCAGTCTTGCCGATGTATATATGCTTACTGGCTTAGATATTTCAACTGACGATGATGTCGTCCTTTTCAATAGAAAGCCTGAGCACAAGGTGAATACCCGTAACTTCTGTGGTTGGACAGGGTATATCCAAGAATATAGGAAGACCGAGGTAGTTGGTCAGAGGGAACACGCCATAATCCTAAACATGTGGTTAGAAAAATTCATTTTGTGGCAGATCGGTAGGGCAAACCAGTGTTTACCTCCCCATAGCTAAACTGTTGGACAACGGTGCAAGGCTCCCTCTTGGCCAATATTTTCTGAGCTCCACTTATCATATCTTACATCAAGTGTCTCAGAAGCTTCTGCTTAGTGAACCCATCAACAACTTAGGAGGCCCGTGGTGGTTTGTTAACATGTGCCTGAATGCCCACATGCACAAATGCTTGCAATGAGATTTCTTTGCTCAGCAATTCCCATGAGATATTGCCAAAGACCATGAAATTGGGATGAAGAATCGGCAACACACCCACCCCTCAATTTTGGTAAGGCCATAATAGTACTCCCTAGGACAGAGGCCAACAAGGACCAGATCAACTGATTTTTCCAAAGCTTTTACAATGGTCTCTCCTGTTATCATCGGGCCTGGATGCCTTATACTGATGAAGAAGCCAGATTCCTGTTGACAGTGGATAAGCTATAAAATCCATACATGAAAACACCGTCAATAGGCCATAAATAGTGTAAGAATGGCATAGCATAGGCATCTTTTATCACTAAGAGGTTCCACTTGTGCTCTAAGTATTTGGATGTAGGTACACTTACATTTGGGGGAAAATGAGCTACTGGACCCACCATGTCCTGGTCGGCCGACCTACACTTGGGGTGGTCCAGGTGTTGGCTCAATTCCAGGATCCTAAGGCAATACATTCAAGTCCATCTCGACCCTCAGAACACACTTGAGTTTCTGTTCAAGGGTGAAAGATGGAGGTACAAGGATCCATGGACCCACCAGAAGACACACTCCATGATAGATGGGGACAGCAATGGAGCAAGGCTGGTGGGCCCACGTCACCAAATCTCGGTCGGCCGACCGGCCTTTAGTGGGTCCCACCTACCAGCTCCACTCTGTCGTCCTCCAGGACCTTCTAGAAGGCTCAGGGTGGCCCCACCTCACAAAATATCATGTAAATCGACCTATGATGTGGGCCCACCTAAGGTCGGTTACAGTCCACCAACTTTGGCAACATGTGGAGATGATCTTGGACGTCTATCTAAGGCGGTTCCAATGACGGTTTATCCAATGGTGGAAAAGTGGGAAGCACACGGATCGCTGATGTGGCACCCCCTCTACTCCCCCTATAAATAGAGGCTGCATCCACCCTCTCTAAGGAGAAGGTGTGTTCCAATTTAGCTCTAGCTTTCTAGTTGTAAGTGTCAGTGTTAGTCTAGTGTGTGAGTTAGAGTTGAGTCGAGCGAAGCTTGGAGTCTCAGGAGTCAACTTTTGGAGAGTTTGGTATTCCTCTTTATCTTTTCCCTTGTAAGACTTTGAGTATTTAATATATTTACTTTTCCTTTACTTTTCTAAGTATTTACTTTCACTATTTACTTAGAGCAATATTATATTGTAGTGTCCTAGTCTGTCTTATAGTAGTTATATACTAGCTAAGTTAGTCTTAAGTGCTTGGGTTGTTTTCTCTGCCGGTAACATGGTGCTTGGACTAGGTCGTACACTTAGTCTGAGTAGTAGGAGTTAGCATACCCATGGTGCTTAGAATAAAGCTTGCCCTTGAATACCACCGTATCAAACGTGATAGCCGGCAGCGGCAAAGCATGACAGGCCTCTGCTTCCCAGTAGGTTTTATTCACGTCGGGTACAGTCTGTAGGCGCCCATAAGAAACGAATCCGCTTGGATAGGAGTTTCGTCCTCCTATTGCAGTCAACTTCCAACAAACAAGCAGTTAAGTTTAGCGATGTTAGTGTGTGTCCGCTGCTAGATTAGATTGGTTCACAGGAGTAAAGTTAGAGTCATAGGAGTCTTTTCTCACTCGTTGTCCTCCCACCTAGCTACACTACACTAGTTATCTTAGATTTATCAAGAACCACATCAACCTTCCTCTACATCTTCGTTAAATCACTACCTTAGTTGATGCTAGGTAGGACAGGATTTCCCTTCCTTGCTATCTCCACTAGCGCGCTTTCCCTGCGACAAACTATAAATCACAACACCACGGATACTCACCACGGTCGAAGTGCTACATCGGTATCTGTGCGCTTGCAGAGTTACCCCTGGTACATCTTGCGTCATCGCTAGAGCTTAGCGTTGCTTAGCATTTCTGGAGCCGTTGCTCAAGGTAGCCTGACAACCTATCCTAGTAACAGCTCAGGCTTGCATATAAGCTGTGCTGGTTAGGCGCCACCATTTCTAGATACTTGTCACATCTTACTCTAGCCAGTTGTTGACAGTAAGAAGGAATAGGGGAATATTCGACCGTTTGCTCCAAAAAGAGGATGAAATCCATCCTATTAAAAAAGAAATAATCCGAAATAGAAAGATTTTTTTTTCAAATTAAATTCTTTATTTATCTTTTATTCCATTTCCTAAAATGATGATCTCATTATTAACTATTCTCGCAAAACCACTCCACAGAACCGCCGTTAACCATTGGTTGTTGAGGAGGCGTATTCTCAAAGGACCCATATCTACAGTTGTGTTAATGGGGGCGTGGTTTGGTAATACACCAATTTGGCCACTATTAGTAGATAAAATGATTTCTTTCACTTCACAATCCCAAATAATTTGTTTACAGAATTCCACGAGTTTTGGTGTTTGTCTACTTCTGCAGGGGGTTATTAGAAAATATGGAGGAAAGGCCCAGGCGTCGGGTTTACATTGAGATAATTACGTGCCGCGCAATTTTCCCTAACCTAGAAGAGTCCAGAAGCCACGGGAACGAGCGGGAGGCCGAGCGGGCCCGGGGACAGGGCGCCCGCTCTCCCCCCTTGGGAGCCCGCCCTGCTGTCTCGGCCAATCAGGCCCTGCCTCGCGGATCATGCTCCACCGACCTAAGGGATTAAGGAAAACTGTGCGATTAAGGTCAGTTTGATCCGATGGCCCATATTCATTTGGAGGGACTATATAAGCAGGCCCCTGGCCCCTAGAGGGGGCACCTCTGAAACCCTAATTCATTCATTCATCTCGGGAGAAGAAGTCTCTGATCAAGCCCTAGAGCCACCACATCAACTAGATCTCTAGTTTAGCATAGCTACATAGGATTAGAACTAGAAG
>Ga0182004_10001333_pt1 | contig 17838 bp, 13 predicted proteins | sample Sormic07211540_1_FD_120479 | JGI IMG/M metagenome (GOLD analysis project Ga0182004, IMG submission 120479) | Endophyte microbial communities from Sorghum bicolor roots, Mead, Nebraska, USA - 072115-40_1 MetaG | ecosystem: Host-associated > Plants > Roots > Unclassified | place: USA: Nebraska...
CCTATAGGTTAGAGTTGTAGTATAGGTGTAAGCGTGGTGCTTAGACCTAGATTACTTGTGGATATCCCCTGTCTAGCCAGATCGTGTGGTAGGCCGCGTAGGTGATAGTTACGTTGGTCCCTTGTAGTCCACCTCTCGTTAGTACGACGGCTAGGGTTTATCGGCCTATGGATAAGCATCCTTTGTGGTGTATTCTTATCACGTGGTTCATCTCAGACATAGACATACCACTTTGAAGTAGAGAAACCATAGTTATCCTCTCTATTCTGCTACCATCGCCCATATACTAGAATTGCTCTACTCGCTATTCCCATATTACCACCCATTGTTATCTTACCTTTAATATTGTTCTTATTCAATTCTACTATCTTTCCTATTTACACCTATTTATTTATCTTGGTTAAGTTAGAGCATAGATCAGTTCTCCTGTTTCCTTGTGGATACGATAAAACCTTTAACTGGGTAAAAGCTACAGCGGTATCCGTGCGCTTACAGATTTATCTGTGTGCGTATAAATACCATAGTACACTCTAGTGCCATGCTAGGGATGACAACCTAGTATTCAAGTGGTGTTAGCAAGTGTCAACAAAGGGTGTGATCACATTAAGGATAGATAGCCGTACTATAAAGAGGGGAATTCTTTGGCTAAAGTGGTTATCATGTGCCACTAGGTGTCATTGTTCATATGCATGCATTTAGAACCTAGTGAGCTAACTTAACTCCTTCAAAGAAAATGATTGTGAAAATGCTGACACACATGCACTTGTTGGTACACACTCTGTGGTGTTGGCACACTTTAAGAAGGTGGTGTAGTTTGAAGGGTAGAGAGAGGATGGGTTTTTGAGAAAATGAAATGCATATTTTCTATTACGCTGGTGGGAAATTTGGAGTAGTCGCAGGAGTGTTTTCTCGCTGAGAAACACTCACCGGACGCTGGCCACTGAGGCATCGGACGCTGAGTCTGTGCATCCGGTGTAGTCAGTGCCTGGCCCAGCTAGGGTAAGGCACTGGACGACAGGCACCGGACGCAGGCTTGAGCGACCGGTGGTGCTTGTCCGGTGTGCTGTGGTGCTTGTGTTAAGCACCGGACGGTGAGCATCGGACGCAGGGTAGCTCCTGTTCATGCGTCAGGTGCTATCTGACTTTGGCCGTTGTGTTTGACTGGAAGCACCAGACGCTCAGGGAGCGTCCGGTGGTGTGCGTCCGGTGGCCTGCGCGTTTTGCAGAGCTCTCTGAGTTTAGGACCGGTGTGCACCGAACGCGTCCGGTGGTAACATGCTCAGCGTCCGATGCTCTGCAGGTTACCGTTAGACTCTGACACGTGACTGACTTTGGAGCACCGGACGTAGGAGCTGAGCGTCTGGTGCCCCTTTAAGAGCATCCGGTGACCCCGAGTTTTGTCCAGTGAAAGAGCCAACGGCTCTATTTGTTTGAGGGGCTATAAATACGTGTTTGGCCGGCTTGGGGCTCACTCTCTTGGCTTTTCTAACATACATGACATCCTTGTGAGCCAAGCAAACACCTCCCACACATCTTCTTCATAGATTAAACATCTTTGTGAGATTGGGAGTGATTCCAAGTGCATTTTCTTGAGTGATTGCATCTAGTGGCACTTGGGGATCGTTCTAGCTGCGGTTGTCTTGTTACTCTTGGTGGTTGTCGCCCCCTAGACGGCTTGGAGCAGCGGAGGAGGATTGGCATGAGTTGGTGATTGTTCGTGGCCATCTCTCGATGATTGTGAGAGGTTTGTGCCTACCTCGGCGGAGTGCCAAAGGCAACATTAGTGGATTGCTCGTGTTATTGAGCTACCTCACTTGTGGGTAGGTTCTTGTGGTGTTCTAGTGAGGACAAGGTTCGTGCTACACCTCTTAGCCACTGAACCACCAAGTGTTGGTCGACACAACGGGGACGTAGCGTGCCGGCAAGCACGTGAACCTGGGGAGAAAAATTGGTGTCTGAATTGTGTTTGATTGGCATTCTCCCGGTGCTTGATTGTTCATATTGGTGATTGGTTCATCCCCTACATTGAGGTATAAATATCTCATCCTATCTCTTACTTCCCGCAAACTACAGTAGCTTACTTTCTTGTATAGAAATTTTAGATAGCTCTCTCGTGTAAGTAGTGATATAGCTCTTGTGTGCCTAGTGATCATACCAACTAGAATTGTTGGATAGGTGGCTTGCAAACACCCAATTAGAGCTAGAGCAAAAAGCTACGCTTTGTTATTTACTAACCACTTGCTCTAGTGAGTTTTGTAGAATTTTTAAATAGGCTATTCACCCCCCTCTAGCCATATTAGGACCTTTCAGCCGTCAACGATCGGTCCTTAATCGACACAGGCGGGGATAGGTAGGCACCCAAGACCTCCATGCCTTATTGCTTCTCTATCATCGTCCCGCCCGGTCTCCAATTATCCATCCTCATCACTTGGTTATTTCCATGATAGGATATATAACCAACTTATCTATGTATTCACCTATTTGGCTCAGGTGACTGGACATCACCTGGCTTCTACCGGTCTAAGCATGGCTAAGCATTTAGATTCGATCCTGAATCTATGGTATATTTCCTGGACAAGGAGTTGTATATGCAGCAAGGGTTTCACCCAACTCCTATACTTAATGCAACAATACATATATAACATATATTCTCAATTGCATTCAAAAGTAGTGGGAGACTTATATTGCTCCGGGGCTTGCCTGGGATCAACACGGAGTCAGTTCAGTTAGTTGCTCCATCTTGGTGACATCTAAGGTCACACACCTGCTTAGTCCTTCCACCTTCGGGATGTGTCCACCAAACACCATCTTCTAGTCTGATTCCACACCATGACCGTCACGTGATTCATCTAGCGCACCTAGATGAGATGCAAGATGCAAGTGCATGAATATGAAGAATAATAACACAAGATGCATCACATAAGAGTATCCAAGACATGGACATCTAAGTTCACACAACCAAATATATAGAACAAACATATCAATCACAACACAAGTTTAACAAGTTTACAAGTGTATTACTTAATCACCGTTAAAGACATGTATCACACTTAGCACACACAAAGTAAAGCAATCAAGCATTCGTGTATTTCAGCAATTCTGGACATACATGAAGTAGCTTAGTAAATAAATCTTAATTGGAGTTACATAAATCCAAAAGCTATGAAACAAGACGTTCTGGAAAGATTATAAAATTATCTACAATTCATCTTGAATCATCATAGTACGATTAACAAGTTAACTAAGTCAAACATGCATAACCATAGAATCTGGTCCAGGAATTTCCAGAGAACAAGCATTTCAGAGGATAAAGTTCATACCACTGTAACACACAAACCACTTAGCCAAATGACATGAAACTTTACCACAAGATAGATTAATAAGTTATCTACATCTTTCATATATACAGGTATCACAGAAAACATAATTTATATTATGGAATTAGTTGTCTAAATAAAACTGCTAATGCTGCCCAAACAGTAACGGTACAATTACAAACAGAAAACTGATAGACAATTCAAAGCAGCATAACTGGAGTTGTAGACCTCCAGAAAACATGATTCTTATCTTTTGGAAAGCTTATAAATTTACCTACAACTTTATTATTATCATCTAAATATGAATCCACAATTAACAAGGTCAATTAATCCCATGAATACATCTTTGTCCAAAACATAGACACAATCTATCATGCCACATTAAACAGCTATAACTTGAGCTTCACATGTCCATAAATTATGGTTATATACTTTCTAGAAAAATTACTTAATTGTGAACAACTTTGTTATAAACATGTACAGCAAACTCTACAACTAAAAAGGTCTTACATTACAAACAATGCAATCCTGTGTGGGTTTAGACACAAACTGGAACAGTACTTTAAACCACTATAACTAAACATGTGCTATTTAGCTTTCTAGAAAGCTTATGAAAAGTACTACAACTCATATGTTTTCATCAAGCTATGATTCACCACTTAACTGAGACAAACTATACAAGCATGCTGATCCGCTCAGAATATGAGAAAAGCAACACACGGCATTTGTTATTTTTATAACTCTTAATCTATCATTCCTAAATTCATGAAGCAATTACCAGACATCAATTATCATATGGAAAGCATGTCACAATACTTTCACATTTATTTGAGCCATACTACAGCAGTTATGAAAAAAGACAAATATAGCAAGCAATTAAAACCTAACTGCATAAATCTATTTTTACGGCTAGAACATCAAACTAAACCATGCAATATTATAGATCTACTGGATAGACAATTTCACAAGGATTCCAAAAAGTCCACACTTGCTATTTTACGATTTTTCTACAATTTATGATGATTTTCCAAACTTCAGCCATATGAAAGAAAAATAGATTTGCACAGAGACCCTTGAGTTATCCGCAAAACAAACTACAACCGAGAGGTCCTACTATTCACATGTGTCATGACTTCGCAGAAAAACCCTTCCCTTTCTTCTAATTTGAACCCGAAGTCCCTGGTCGCGGACAAATCAGGGGACACTCGCTGGGGCTTCCTGTTCCGGCCAGAGGAGGGCACGTCGGTGGCGGGGAAGTTGATGGGGAGCCTCAGGGAGGCTAGGAGCACGCATGGAGCGGCTCAGCTCGGCAAGACCTCGCCCGCGGCGGCTATGGCCACAAGTAGACGCGGCCACCGCCCTGACAACCCAATGCCGGGGCTACTCCGGCGGCTGGAGAGGCGGAGAAACGGCGCGCCGTGTTCGTGAAGCAGTGGCAAAGGAGATGGAAGGCGCTGCTGGGACAGAGCAGGTGCGGAGGCAAGGGAACGCGACGGCGGCTTAGAGCTTGCACATCCATGGCGGAGCGCGCTCGCGTTCCCGCGATGGAGGGCAAGACAGAGGGCAGCGGGCGAGAGAGAGAGAGATCGAGGAGGGCGCTCGGCTTGTGCCACTATGTGAGGGCGCTGGAGGCACGCGGCAACAGCGCTTGGAAGTGTGGGGGCGCAGCTCGTGCATGGCCGCCACACACAGGACACGCGTCGGCCATAGGGGCATTTCACCGAGCACGTGGCGGGCGACGAAGTAGCCAAGGTGGGACGCCAATTCGGGCTACTTCTGTGCCGAATTAGACATTGGGCCGAAAAGGAAGTTTGGTCACCTCGCCGTTCTCTACAACTTTGATTAAGAGGCCAAGGTCATTAGACCAACAGATTAAGAGATAATTATATGCCAATTTATGAGTGTCAACGTATTGACGGTGATTAGCGTATTGATGGTCCAAACCATGTCAAACTTGATGCAACTTTTTCATGCTCTTCCCCAAACAATTCTCCCCAACTTTTACTTTTGGACCAACTTGAGTTGCTTAACAAAAACACAAGAACGCAGCATGGCAACGGGTACACGTCCGTTTAGCGATAAAATAACCTTTTACTGTTTTGGAACCTATTTTTAGATATCTAAATAAACTGCAAATTTGATGACACTTGATCCATTACTTTCACAAAAAAAGTGTACTCCAACTCATATTAAGGAATCCAATTGAGTTACCATATGAATTTGGATGCTAAAATGTCACAAAGAAGGTAACTCACTGCTGTACTTCTAGGGACTTACTGCTGTACTTACAGGGACTTAGAATTATTTCTCAGGGATAAAAAGCAGCAGCTGATTCGAAATTTGAGCCTCTGTTTGAACTATTTGCAAGCTGATTTGGTTCTTGGCCCTTGAACAAGATTTGCTTTACAGAAGGTAAGCTACAACTTTCATTTAAGGTCAAACCTCATAACGGCAATAGAAGTCAAACTTTCACTTTGGTCAAAGCAGTAACCTCATAAAGCTGAAAATAGGGTTTTAGCCCAATTGAAGCATCTTCTTGACATAAGCTCAACATGAACCCTTCATGACTTTTGTTGTATAATTCATCTATTGTCATATGAGCAAGTTTGGAAGATTTGGTTGATGACCCATGATTCTATTTCGTTAATAGAGCCATTCCAACAAGGATAGAACTTATCATTTCATGTGACTTCTTGATTCCAAACTTCACCAATCTTTTTGAGAGACCAACATAGATTGGGATGGATATAAGACACATGAAAAAGTTTCCATTAGCATCATCCAAGCATACCTTTTAAAAAGGGCCTATATGTAAGTAAAGGTGCATCCTCCAAGTCCAAGTTGGGGCTTACATTCATAAATTGACTTTGACCTGTTTATTACGATTGAACTTGTCATGTTTGAGCTCAAACCTAGTACTTAGCAAGTGACAAACACCTAGGGTGTTACAGCCTTTCCCCCTTAATAGAATCTCGTCCCAAGATTCGGTAAGAAAGACTTTCAAGGGAAGAGAACAATGTCATGTATTTTCCAACATCAGCGATAGCAGTGGGCGACTTAGCTTGGAACCTCAGAGAAATTAACTTGATACAAACATTTTCTGATACTTGCCCTTCATAATAAACATTTATCTGAAGAATCCCCCTTTTTTTGTTTGACTTTGGTGAAGCATTGTTACTTTGGGATGAATCCAAGACAGCGCTGTCATGTGTACTTTGTTCCTGGTGTATAAACGGTGGGTTAGAGCATCTTGAGCCACCTGTACTATTAGCTTCTTTAGTGAAACTAATGCAAGCCATAAGAACTTTGCACTGGTCACAAGCTTCTAAGGGTTGCTCATTATACAGTGGTTCCAGGCTCATTCACAACATTTGAAAAGCAGTCCTCTACCAAAATGGTTGGATTACAACTTTCCCACGCATGCAGTTCTCTTTCTCTGATGACAACATTGTACTTACCACCTGCTTAAGAAAATGGTGAATGTGATAGCTGACTTTGTTGGTTCAACGCCTTCCATGATCATTTATTTTAAGGGGATTCTTGTATCCAGACAACAAAAGTTATCTGGGTTGAATCAGATGTAACTTATTGGGTAACACATAGGAGGTACCCAAGGCATGTAAGAATTTGATAACCACTACTGAAGAAGAATGATACTGGGGCCTATATGTCACCAATAGTTGCAAGTATTCAACCAACTAAAGAAATAGTGTACCACGAAGGAGGTCAAGCATGACCTTTCTTCATGATGCAGTTGCATAAGAATTAGGTTGACTTGTACCATAGCAAAACCAATCCAGTGGAACTACTTTTGCCTTTGGGGCTTCCTTTTTAGGATCAGTTGGTAGCTCTGATATTAGAAATCTATTGATTGACACCTTTCAAAACATTTTTGATTTGCACTGGCATAAATGGGTACAAAGAATCTTATTTCAGCATATAAGCATTATCTATGCAGCAAGACATTGCCCATACTGTAATCCATGGCACCAGAACCAACACCACTTTATATACGAAGGATGATCGATATCAAAAGGAAGGTTGTAGATTTCTACCCCTTTTGGGTTTTAGTTCATATTTCACCAATTACCACTCACATTTCCATGAACTTTGGTAGAAATACAGATCCATGAGTCTTCCAACCTCTGATCAAAATTCAGCTCAAACGGGCACCATTTGTGTAGGCAGAACATATACATACTAAACTTGTTCGGTGTTGAAACGACAGTGCTCCAGACTGACAAGGTATCTCACAACTCCAAAGTTTAATTCACTATTTGATGAAATATATCCTTCATGGCTGTTAATCCATCATTACCTTGCTTGAGATTAGCCTTGTTACTAGCAACCAATCAATTGGCCCTCAGCACTAAAATTTCCAAAGCTCCACTCTTAACCACAACAATTGTGGCTGAAGCTTAACAATTGGTCACCTTCAAAGTAAGGAGATAAGGATTCACACTAAAGATGGTTGACTGTAGTTGTATGACCATGATGCACATAAAGATCAAGACTTAGGAAAACTAGATCATAAGCACAGTGGTGATGATCGATGCTTGTTCAACAGATAACTTTGTCCAACATTAAGTGCCATGTGTCCCTTTGGTTCGACATGGATGACCCATATTGCTCATTAAATGACCATCATCATCATAGGGATAGTTAAATAATGTCACTTGTCTACCATCTCTTGTAGTCTGTTAATGTTTATGTTACTGACCTGTTCTTCAAAGGTTATCCTCTTTGTACCTTCATGGGCAGTTCTCCTACTTGCACGTGAAGTAAGGATCTTTTGATATGATATGGAGAGATGACCAAGGAAAAGATCACGAGAACACAATTCATGGCCTTAGTTCCATGATGGATCATGGCGAACAACAACGATACCATGGCGCACCTAGCAGCACACTCATGTGCTGGCCGGTCACAAGAAGGCTCTAGGTTCCGTCGCAGCACCATTAGTCATTAATCAAGACACCATTACCAAACATACAACCCAAAAGAAATCTCTCATGCAAATTTTGAGTTGCATAGCAGCGACCACCATGCAAAAGAGGGATAGCAAACCAAGATAGTCATGAGATTAGAGGTCCATAAGGAGGTGATTTAAAGATTAAACATAGAACTAGAGAACATAGATCACATGAAATTAAGACGGATAAACATCAAGAGACTCAAGAGAGTTGGAGATAACACGATCGAGATTTGGAAGATGGACTCAATACACAGATTAGGTGTTCAGTTGCTACACCAATGATAAGATCTACAAGGAGAAGATTTTTGTAGATCCATGCAGCAACAAATTAGCATGGCACCAGATCGATCAAGATGATGTTGATGCAAAAGTGGATCTGCAAACACAAAGGGCTAATACCCGATTCAATGTTAAGGCGTGCCACTCGATTTGACCTTACAACCGACAAAGGTGATAACTCGAATACTTTGGTCCCGACAACAGCGATACACCCGCATGCCACGGCCAAGAGGTATTCACGCGGAACTTGAGAACTCGCTGAGGTTGACTCAATGAATTGCTAAGAACTCGTAAGTAAAAAGAAAATATGCAAGTTGATGAAGTCGTCGAAAAAGTAGATGCTAGAATAGATGTAAAAACTTATGTTTGATTGATTGTGATGATTCTTACATCTCTACTAGGTCCATATTTATACTCTATCTAAAGAGTTACAATCAAGTATGACTAGGATTCTAATTCCAAACCAAACGGAACCCGTATACAAAACAAACTCTAACAACTATAGAAATCATTAATTTATCTATCCTAGGCAATCGGCACGCTACCACTATTCCCTTGATGATTTTTACACCTTCCTGCACTATCATTGGCACCTCATCCTCCATCGGCATCGGCAACTGTTAACATCAGCCATCAGCATAGATCAATTATTATTCCTGGACTTGGTCGTATTCTGCTGCTCTATCATCGGCATCATAACTCATCGGTAACTCCTCTGTCAACCAGTCATTACTTTTTCACCTGCCGATCCAGGTTCCACTATCTGTCCGGATACGTGTCAAAAAACGGTATCAACACATGCCCCCCAATTTTGGAGTATAAAATCATTAATGCTCCGAAATTCTATCATGTAATGATGCCTTTCCGTAGTTACTCCCTTCTGACAACAATTAATTACCAAATCCAAACAACCTTAGCCCGGATCTCTAGCATGCACCTCGAATCCCTCAACTTCTCAAACCGAATCTTCTAAACACCCATTCATCGGCAACTTTTCCATTAGAGTGGACTACCGATGAGCCAACCAGGAGATCCCGCACAGTAAAATATCTCCCAAAATCATGACCGCTTGCTATCAAATCACCTGCACAATCCCTTGATTACCGTGCGAACAGTTACCATATCCACCTGAACACCCTCGAGTTTTACGGATACGGCAAAGAGATAAGTCAAAAATGCCCCTGCTCACTTTATCCTATAAATACTTTCTTCCTCAGCACTCCTTCTCCACCTTGTCATTCTGCATCCTCCATACCCATCTCTCCTGGTGGCAGCATTGTCGAAGAGCCCAAGAACTCCAACAAAATCTTCGCCAACAGTTCTTCAAGCCTCCGATCTTCTTCTCTTCTGGGAAGAAATGGCCGTCAACTTCATCGTCCCTGAGGTTAATCTATTCCCATCTTTCCTCTCTCTGTCGTGCTTTTAGCTTTTTGCAAGTTTACTTACTAGCATTTGCTTTCTTTCTCTGTTCTTCCAATCTCTAAACCCTTTAGGAATTAAGCGAAAAAATTGTCATCCCCACCGAGCAACCTCATCTTCAATGCCTCGGTCCATTGGGTGACCCAGATCCCCCTTATTTGATCAATGCAGAAACCAATAGAATACCCTTTAAGGCCGAAAATTTTTCATTAGATATGTGGAAAGATACCTTCCGATCCTGGCCAAGTTCCACAAAGGGATGGAAAGACTGGTTCTTGAGAGTCAGCAACTCGAACAAAGTACAATGGGGTGAACGCAAACTAGATCAGTGTATCAGGCTATCCATTGCCGATATGGATAGAAATGAATCACTATTGATAGTTGCTTCATACTTCTGGTCAGATACCCTCAATGCTTTCCTGTTCGGTCATGGCCCTGCTTCTCCCACTCTTGCCGATGTGCTCATGCTCACTGGCTTAGATATTGCATCTGCCGATGATAGTCATCTGTACGACCGTAAAGCTGAACACAAGGTAGAAATCCACAATATCGGCGGTTGGTCAGGATATATCTAGAAGTACCAGAGGACAAGACCAGTTGGGCAAAGGGGAACACACCACTTTCCTGAACATGTGGCTAGACAAGTTTGACTTCTATGGCCGATCGGTAGGACCAACCTCTGTCTACTTATCGGCAGCAAAAAGGCTAGCCGATGGTAGCCGATTTCCCCTTGGCCGATACTTGCTCGGTGCTACCTATCACCTCCTCCACCAAATGACTGAGAAGCTTCTGTTAGGTGAACCCATTGACAACCTAGGAGGCCCCTAGTGGTTTATCAACATGTGGCTTAATATTCATATGCACAAATGCCTTCGGTTCGATCTCTTTGCACAACGATTCCCCAGAGACATTGCCGAAGATTATGAACTAGCTGGTGATGAATCGGCAACTCGCCCGCCCATCAATTATGGCGAGGCTGCTATAGTTCTGCCTAGTACCAGCTGCAACGAAAACCAAATTGGCCGATTCTTCCAAACCTTATATGACGGCCTTACCAAACAACAACGAGCATGGATACCTTACGAAGATCAAGAGACTAGATTCCCGCTTATCTTTCACCCTTTCGATGATGCTCTCAATAAGGATAATGACTTACTGATGGCAATCATCACTCCGAGGGCTATCCCAGTGAACACCTTTGGTAGTGGGAAAAACACTAGTCCCACTTATGAGTTTTACAATCCATCAGCACTAGCTCGCCAACTAGCTTTTGCCCAACTACCGATTAGACTCTGCTATGCCGATGTGGTGAAGCCAATGGAGATAATAACCAGTGGGCTTGAGTGGATAAGGACAGCTCAACTTCAGCCAAATGCCGATATGACAGACATCGATCTATCGGCATGGGTGCCATCTCTTTTTATTACTCAGCTATATAAACAATGGTGGGAGGAGTAGAAGGAGCACCTGTTCAGCGCATCGGCCCACACATACCGCGGCATGATCGACCCTGACTACAAAGTTCCCGATGACATTGTAAGTTTCTTTCTGATACTTTGACCCTTCCGTTATTTCTGATCCTATCGGCAACTTATTTGTTTTCTGTTTATTTCAACAGGTTGATAATCCAGCGCCAACAATCAGCAGGAGTAGGAAGCCGATCGATCTTCTTCAATCAGGCCCGATTTCTTTGATCGGCCACCACGCACCGAGTCTAGCGGCTCTGGCGCACTACAACATGCGCTTCAAGAAGACGACCACCAAGATGTCAAAAGCATCCCCATCGGTAGCCGCTGCCACCTTGGCACAGGCTTTTAAGGTAAAACTCCTTAATTTCCTTTGCTTGCGCTGATTTCTTCCCATACTCATATCATCTTTTTAGGGCACATCGGCCGCAACAGGAACTTTCCGTAATTTGATCTTACGACAAAATTTCATCAATATTCTTTTATGCTTTTACTCATGAAACTTTGGTTGTTGCAACAGCAAACTGGCAAATCGGCTAAGACCAGAAGCGCTCAAACAAGTGTCGATGCCCCCAGCCCAGCCAAGCTAAGAGAAAAGGCCCCAAAAGCACTAAGTCGCAACCAAAGCGCCAGAGGACAGCACCATCTTCTCCTCCTCGTAAAGTATCGCTGATCCATGTAGAATCATCCCCTTCTTCACCAGAAGCCTAGACACAAGAAGTACCTTCTCCTCCCCGACAAGTATCCCAGCAAGAAGCACCAGCCGATGTCTCTGAATAGGTTGCCGACCTGGCCGATCTGGGCACGTCATCGGCCATCCCTCTAGAACAACCAATCACCATACCTCCGCAAGGTAAAGTATTGATCATAAAATTATCACCGATAAATTTTATTTTTGCAAATCATAATCATCATTGTAATTTCTCAGCTGAAGTTATTCCATCGGCAACTCCAGCCGATCAACCCATAGTACCGGCTACATCTCCACGTTAGAGGCACGAAATCACTCTGAAGCAAGTAAGCTATTCGATCTCTAGCATTTATATCATTAATACTTGATCATCGAGTAAGTTATCTCAATTCCCTTTTTAGGAACAAGATTCTCCAGACAGCCTATTCTCCTTTGCCATCGACATTTCCGATGACGAGGGTGAAGAAGCTAGTTCTTCTCAGGCAGTAGGAGTCCCATCGGCAGATTTTAAAGCTAAGCTAGAAGACTTGTTGGCTCTGCTCCATCAAGATACAGCCTAGCTAGTAGATGGTTCTGATCTAGCCAAAGCTTTAATGAAGACTCTTCGTGGTCAAATCCCAGCCGATGCAGAAGAAGTCCTTTTCCAAGCTGCACACTTAGAAAGCCGCCAGCTCCAATATCAGAAAGCCACTCAGCGTCTTGCCGGTAGAGCTGCTCACGCTCGGCTCACAGAAGAAGTGATGCAAGTAAAGCGCGCTGCCAATGAAAAACACAAGAGCATTGGCATTCTATAGTTCTCAGGGGATGAGCTTATGCAGAAGATTTCTGATCTATCGGCAAGAAGAGAAGCCCTGCTAGCTGAACTCAAACAGGTAGAAGAGGCCCTGACCCAAGCCTAGCAAGAAGAAAGCCAGCTGCCTGAAATACTCAGAACTCTTCAGCAAGAAATAAACATCTAAGCTCACAAAGCAATGCAAATGAAGAAGAAGCTGAAGCCGATAGAGGGTTCTGCCGACGAAGACATTCGAGAGATAGAAGCGGCCAACCAGATCTGTCTTCGCGCCATATCTACTATCCAAGCTCTGCTGAACCTGAAAACTCATCATCGGCAACTTGTTCAATTCTACCCTTAGAAAACTTCTAATCATTTTGGTCCAGCCGATAGGACTGTTATCGGCACCTAAACATTATGCATGATCCCAGACACAGTTCATCGAGCCGATAGGAGTGTTATCGGCATTTAAACTTTCACGCATCAATCCAGATACTTGAGTAGTACTTCTTCAAATATTTTCCATTTAATGCTCTGGGAAATTCAACTCCTTCAAGAGTTTCTAAAATATAAGCATTGCCAGGAGCAGACCGACTTATCCGATATGGACCTTCCCAATTAGGAGACCATTTTTCAAATTTTGAACTTTTAGTGCCAATCAGAAGAATTAATTTCCACACCAAATCCCCATCAGGAAACTCTTTGACTTTCACCTTTTTATCATACCATTTGGCAACACTCTTTTTATTTTCTTCTATATTAATCAAAGCTCTCAACCGATGCTGTGCCAAATCATCGAACTCATCTTTTATCAAAGTAGCATAGTCATCGGCAGTTAATTGATCTTGGAAAGACATCTGCCTAGATCCAGTATTAATTCCCCATGGTAACACCACATCGTGTCCATACACCACCTGATAGGGTGAAACTTTGGTTGACCCGTGACACGCCATCCGATATGACCACAAAGCTTCATTTATCAATGTGTGCCACCTTCTTGGATTTTCTTCAACTTTCCGCTTAATAAGCTTAATAATTCCTTTATTAGAAGCCTCGGCCTTTCCATTAGCTTGAGCATAGTAAGGCGAAAAATTCAACACTTTAATCCCCATACCGATTGCAAACTCATCAAACTGTCCTGATGTAAACATGGTACCCTGATCGGTAGTGATTGTTTGAGGAATGCCAAATCGGTAAACAATGTGTTCTTTCACAAAATCAATCATGTTGGCCGATGTCACTTTCTTCAACGGAATAGCTTCAACCCATTTAGTAAAAAATCAGTGGCAACTAAGATAAACTTATGCCCCTTGCTTGACGGCGGATAAATCTGGCCGATCAGAGCAATAGCCCATCCTCGGAACGGCCAAGGTTTAATAATAGGATTCATAGCCGATGCAGGTGCCCTTTGAATATAGCCAAACTTCTGACATCCTTGACATCCTTTGAAGTATTTAAAGCAATCTTCACGTATTGTTGGCCAATAATACCCTTTTCTCCTAATCATCCACTTCATCTTGAAAGCCGATTGATGTGCTCCACACACTCCTTCATGAATTTCACCCATCAAGCTTCTAGCTTCATCATTGCCCAAACATTTAAGCAAAACTTCATCTATCGTCCGATAATACAACACTTCTTCAAGGAGTACATACTTCGTGGCTTGAAACCTAACACGCCTCTCAACTTTTTTGGATTGATCCTTCAAATAATCAATAATTTCCTTTCTCCAATCATCGGCACCGACTGCTGATAATATATTCAAGTTGGGTTGATACCCCAAGGCGTGTTGAGCCAATCGGTTGGCTTCTTCATTTTGCAACCGAGGAATATGCTATAACCGGAAATCCTTGAATTCCCTTAATAGTTGTACGCACCTTTCATGGTAAATTATCAAAACCTCACTTCGGCATTCATAAATTCCAGCCAACTGATTTATAACGAGCATAGAATCACCAAAGATTTCAACAGCATCGGCATGAACTTCTTTTAACAGTTCCAACCCTTTGATCAAATCTTGGTATTCAGCTTGATTATTTGACAACATGGCAGTAATCGGCAAAGAAAACTCATACTTCTTTCCTCGAGGAGAAATTAACACTACACTGATTCCTGCCCTCCGGTCACTTGTAGATCCATCAAAGAAGAGCGTCCAAGGAATGATTTCCAAAGCATCCACTATACCGCAATGTTGAGTCACAAAATTGGCCATGATCTGCCCTTTAACTGCCTTAGCCGACTCATAGCGTAGATCAAATTCCGACAAGGCCAATATCCACTTACCAATTCTACCACTCATAATCGGCATTGATAACATATATCGGACCACATCATCTTTGCATATAACAGTGCAGTCGGCCGACAACAATTAATGTCTTAATTTGATACAAGAAAAGTATAAGCATAAGCACAACTTTTCAATTGCCAAATACCTTGTTTCAGCATCCACCAGTCATCTACTTAGATAATAAATCACACGCTCTTTCCCTTCAAATTCTTGAATTAGAGCTGAACTGATGACCATCCTATCGGTAGACAAATATAACCTAAAAGGCTTTCCTTGTTGTGGTGGAATCAAAACTGGAGGACTTGTCAAATAATCCTTAATCTCATCAAATGCCAACTGTTGCTTTTTCCCCCATATAAATTCTTGATCGTCTTTTAACTTAAGTAAAGGACTGAAAGCACGAATTTAACAGACAAATTAGATATAAATCATCTAATAAAATTTATCTTGCCGATCAATGGCCCTGTTTGGATACTCTAACTAAGTTAGAGGTTAGAGTTATTCTCTAGCTCATGAGTAGCCCTCAACTAACTCTAGCCAAAGAGTTGTTTGGATGCAAGGGTTAGATTGACAATAAATGTACTTTTCCATTCATTTGGCTCCTTCCCTACCAGATTTGGTGTGGCCGACTATTGTGTGGCCTCTTCCAGCTCACAAGTGACATTGCTCCACATAGTACCTTGTGTGTCGTTTGCCATTGCTGGCGGCGGGCTATTTTGCCATTGCTCCATATGGTACCTTGCAGGTTGTTTTACCATTGTTGGGAGGCGGCGACACGGTTGGGAGGCAGCAACGTGGCTTGCAGGTGGCGGCGCGGTTAAGAGGCGGTGGCGAGGAGAGTTGGGAGGCGGCGGTGCTGGTAACCAGGAGGGGTCGTGACTGGGAGGCATCGCGAGTGGAGATCCTGTGCGACACAGCCGATCCCTTTCCCTACGGGCCCCACCTCAAATAGCCCCAAATAGCCCAAATAAGCACCTCTTTGTGGGGATAGTTTTTTGAGGTGGGTTAGATGCAAATAACCTCAATCTAACTCTCATGTTTGGATACTTTATGGCTATTTGAGCTCTAAATAACTAAATCTAACTCTAACCCATGATCCAAACAAGGACAATGATTGAAGTTCAGTTTTATTGGTGGGAGCAACTATCTTGTTGATGGCATCAATGGATCTCCTACTGATTTCAATCCCTCTTTGATGCACCATGAAACCAAGAAATTGTCCTGCAAATACACCAAACGCACATTTATTAGGATTCACCTTTAAACCATGCTTCCTTGTGCACTCTAACACCTTTCGCAGATCGGCTAGATGCTTCGTGAAATCTCCAGAGTTAACCACCATGTCATCAATATAGATTTCCACCAGCTTGCCGATGAACTCATGAAAGATAAAATTCATAGCCCTCTGATAAGTAGCACCAGCATTCTTCAAGCCAAAGGTCATGACTATCCATTCAAACAGTCCAACATGACCAGGACACCTAAATGCGGTCTTGGGAATATCCTCCTCAGCCATGAATATTTGATTGTATCCTGCATTGTCATCCATAAAGCTAATGATCCGATGTCCAGCTGCAACATCAACCAATACATCGGCAACCAGCATTGGATAACCATCCACCGGTGTAGCCTTATTGAGGTACCTAAAGTCAATGCAGACACGAAGTTTCCCATTCTTCTTGTAAACGGGTGTTGACGGTCCTTAATGCGCACATTTAACCGTCAACTAATCATGGAAAAGAACCAATATGCAACCAACATCCAAAATTAGGGTTTCATCTAACAGAATTCCACGAGTTTTGGTGTTTGTCTATTTCTGTAGGGGGTTATCAGGAAATATGGAGGAAAGGTCCACACGTCGGGTTTACATAGAGATATTAATGTGCACCGCAATTATCCAACATCTAGAAGAGTCCAGATGCCACAGGAACGTGCGGGAGGCCGAGCGGGCCCAGGGGCTGGGTGCCCGCCCTCCCCCCTTGGGCACCCGCCCAAGGCTCTTAGCCAATCAGGCTCCGTCTCGCGAATAATGCTCCACCGACCTAAATGATTAAGGAAAACTGTGCGATTAAGGTCGGTCTGATCTGACGGCTCATATTCATTTAGAGGGGCTATATAAGCAGGCCCCCTGGCACCTGAAGGGATATCTCTTCTACAGAATCAAAGCTAGGGTTTCAATTAATCATCCAAGTAGAGAGGATCCCTCTAGTTCATCTAGTTCTAGTTCTAGTTCGTCTAGTTCTAGTTCTAGTTAGTTCTAGTTGTAATGTAGAAAATAGGGAGAGAGAAGAGGAGAGCGGAGGAGGAGCCAGATCTGTCTGATCTTCCTCAACATTGTACTTTTGCAGCAACTGGTTCGTTCTTCATCGTTCTCCAAGTTCTTCAATTCATAGTTCCTGAGTTCTTTATTTACTTTTATTTAGATTCAAGTTATTTATTCGATTCCCACTTGCATCAAGTGCTATAGTCTTTGCAACATTAGAGTAGTAATTAATAGATTAGACGTGGAGTTTAGTCTTGCAATTACCTGGAATTGCACCCAATCCTGCGGATTGTTGTGGTAACCCTAGGGTAGTGACAGCCCTAACGGTCGACGTATTCCACCTCGTTCGGATCGGTGTTTGTAGGACCG
>Ga0182004_10001334_pt1 | contig 17829 bp, 12 predicted proteins | sample Sormic07211540_1_FD_120479 | JGI IMG/M metagenome (GOLD analysis project Ga0182004, IMG submission 120479) | Endophyte microbial communities from Sorghum bicolor roots, Mead, Nebraska, USA - 072115-40_1 MetaG | ecosystem: Host-associated > Plants > Roots > Unclassified | place: USA: Nebraska...
AAAAAAGTAGCTTATTGCAGCTTCTCCCTCATTTCTCTCTCTCAACTATGCATGAAGTAGTTGGTGAAGCTATTTTGCCAAACACTTTCTCCAAAACAGCTCAGCTTCATCTAGAAAGTCACTTATGAAGCTATTTTCTAAAAAAACAGTTTTACTAGTGAAGTTGAGCTGTGCCAAACAAGCCCTTAGTTTACTCTGAAAACCATAATTTTTTCAAGATTTCCCGTCATATCGAATCTTAGAGCACATGCATGAAGCATTAGATATAGACGAAAATAAAAACTAATTGCACAGTTTGTCTGTAAATCATGAGATGAACCTTTTAAGCCTAGTTAGTCCATAATTAGATAATATTTTTTAAATAAAAACGAAAATGCTACAGTGCCGAAATCTGAATTTTTTCGGAACTAAACAAGCCCTAGCACTTTTTATTTTTCATTCCACGTCTGCCTTCCTCCTGCACCATTCCTTCTCCTCCACACTTTGCGGTCGGCACCTTCCTTCATCGCGATCAACGCCATGGCGTGACAGATCGACATCGGCTTCCCTGTAGGAATATGCCAAATATTTTCTATCAGCAAAAATTTAGTTACGTTATATACGTACCTATCTCACTACCTAAACGTACATCTATGAGCCTATATAGGAACTTAAAATCTATGTGGGATATCAATCTCCATCGATTTTCACAAATACCTCGAGCCTCTTACGAGGGACTTGTCAAAAGTTCTTGTTTAGTTTTGGTAATTGAATGATAACCTTAGGTGGACTAATTATGTTTATGTAAGATACAAATTAGTCAATAAGTGAATATGTGATGATGAAGGAGCTCATTGCATATGAGACATGACATGAAGTCATGTGACCAAGGTGGAGAAGATCAAGATAAGACTTGGCTCGACGAACCGGTTGCAAGTGTGAAGGACAAGTCGAAGGTTTTAAAGTGAGGGATCACATGTGACGGTGAAGCTTAAGCAAGACTTGACGCTGATGGACCAAGACAATTGTAAAGAGTAGGTGAGGTAAAGATCGATGAACCAACAACACAATCACATGATGATATGAAGTGGATCATATCATTTGGTGATTTATTGGTGCATGTGTTGCATCAACATCGGAGGAAATAGAATGGAATGTGCAAGACAAAAGTATGTGTTTCTAAATAATTCTGTTCAAATACTTCACTCTAAAATCTGAATTTATAATTCTGTTCAAATGGGAGAGGTATGAAACTTATCTCTCTTTTACACTGTAGCTGTACTGTAGCACACAGAAACAGGAGCCAAAGAAACTCGATTTTTTTAGCTCCGGGTGCTCCTCTCTTATCAGTGAGAGAGAAAGATAGGAGAGAGAAAAATGACGTGTAGCTACAGCTGTCAGAGGAGCCGGAGCCGGCCGAAGCCGTGCCAAACAGGCTCTCACCAAGGGCGGCTTGCCGTGACTCGGCTTCCACAACCTTTAATGTCTGAAGTATGTGCAACGATTTTTTTAACATAGTCTGCAATCGTCTTTACAAAAAGGCCAAATGACATACCATGTGAATCACAAGGCTTGTATAAGAAAAACGTATGGCTTTACAAGAGGAGGAAATATACACATTATATGACCCGTATATTGCATGTCTGAGTCTGGTAGCACATCAATCAGGTATTCTTCTCTAAAACAGAGAGTGCTGGTGTAAGGTAGTTGTTAGCCTTGTCTGGGAGATGAGCCACCTGAAAATATTCATGGCATATTATCAAACACGAAAACGAACGAAACAACAATTTATGGTCTTGATAAGAACGTGAGGGATCTATCAATTTTGGATTTCAACAATTAACTTACAAGCTCATACAGCTCGTTCCCTTGGTCAGCGACGTACTCGTAGCATACCTAATTGAGTGCGCAGCAACAAGTTTAGTTATTCACAACTGCATACTATTGTCAGTTGGAAAAGCGTTGTCATACATGAAAGAGAGTAGGAGAATAATCTTACATCAAAACTTTTGTTTCTTGCAGTGGAATCATGCAATGCTTTGACACAAATATCTGCCACATCAGCACAGCTGATACCCTACATAGGAAAGTTATAGATATAGTGTTCTATATAGCATACAATCTGCAAAATTTATCATCACACAAGCAACTAGCTGTTCATGATGTTTCACCTGAGAGATTCTGTTCCCTTGATCAAAGATCAATGCACGCTGGCCACCAGGTTCTTCCTGAAACAATTTAAAAATGACTGTCATGGTAATCGTGCAACCAGGTTCAATGGAACACAGATAACAATATGGAAATAACTGCCTCATTCGACCACAATGCTGCTTCAGAAGGTATGATTTAGTACAATGTTTATGTTTTGGTTTTTTAACATAAGAAGGAAATAGACTGCTTCAAGGTTAACCATATGTTTAGCACACTGCTTATATGAAGAGCCTAAAATGAATTCCTATAAACTTCACTCAATGTCAATAAGTGTATTAGTATGATACCTGCAAAGGACCCGGGCGCACGATTGTATATCCAAGGCCTGACCTCCGCAGTGCATCTTCTCCAGCCTAGAAGAGCAAGATCCTTAAAACATCTGAAGTAGATAAACATATAGGTGTCAAGTGGTTACACAAAGTAGAACCTTCTTGGCTTTGAGAACTTGTTCTCTTCTGTTAGATTCAATTCCAGAACCTGAACATGACACCAATATGAAGTCTGTTTCTTGACCAGTCTGCAGAAAAAAAAGGAGCTATACTTATAAATACATGAGACAGAAAGGTAATATTTACAGGCACAATGTAGGGACAACTTACAGGTAAAGCTTTGATGTATTCCAATTTTAGCTCAAAGTTTCGAGGATCGCTAGCATTTTGAGATCCATCACCAGGTCTCTGCAGAAAGAGTCAATTGATAAGTCGCCATTTTTATGTCACAGTCAAAGCTGCACTTGCTGTCTTGTGATGATGGAAATTAATACAACATTGTGCACTGACCTGCCTTTTTGGTTCAAACCTAATGGTTAGTGTATGCACAAGAAAAGGGTCGAGGGGAGGATCTTGTGGGTTTACTGGCCGAAAAGATGAAAATGGCACTCTTACCTGCAGAAAAGAAACACAAAAGGATTAAATTCTACATGTGCATTAAGCAGCTGTATAGCTAAGACATCGAACACTACTTACTTAGTACTTACCCTACAAAAGCCTACTTTTGTAGTCATCCGAGCAAAATACTTCTTGCTCTGGGTCGTGTCTGCTAATGGACCAGTTTCAAGAATAACAACATATGATCTTCCATTTCCTCCCACTGAAAAAAGTAAACCATCATACCTATGCACAGAGAAATACAAGTGAAATGTCACGCTCACATAATACATTCTGATACATAATTTCATGCAGATTCGTCAACATCAGAGAATATAAGCAAAACATAAGAGCCCCTAATACCTGTCTAGGGTGGAACCTAGAGGAAGAGAAAGCCTTTTTGATATCTCAACATATCCACCTCTTGTAAATACAAATCCTGAAAATAAGGAAGTTCCATAACAAAACTACGACATTCGAATAAAAGCAATTTTTTTTTAAAAAAAGAAAGAAAGCAAAACAGAGGTACAAGAAATATATAGTTTTTTTAAATTTTTATTTTATTTAAAAACAGGAATCATGTCATAAAAGCTACAAAACTGAAGGGCTACCTGAGAAAACAGCCTGCTGATCTTCTGAAAATTCCAGTGATGCATCGATACCTTCATCAAATCTAGAAACAAAAGTATTTGGGAAGTAAGATCCCTGCCGCACCTCCCAACTCTTCAAGGACTTTGCAGACTTGAATTTTGCTATCAGGAGTTTGCTCTTGCTGCTTTTACCAGCCCTGAGCTGGGCCAATTCGTTGTAGTAATCCTGCAGTACAAAGCCAAGCTCGGTGACATATACTCTTCATTGAGAAGTGGTGGTTCTTAAAACCACAAATACAGATAGACGTTGACATAAGAAAATTAACTCAAAGGAAATACCTGGAAAGCCTTGCTAGCATTCCTTACTCCTTGGTTATCAACCCTATTTAGGTCTCCTGTAATAGTTGAGCGTGCAGTTGCACAATAGATTATCTTGCTGCAGCCTGATACTGCTGCTTTGACAGTTGCAGGATCACCAACATCACCAACAACAATATCCACGGACCTTGGGAGCATATCTATCACTTCAGGGTCGTTTCTTCTTACTAAAGCCTGTTATGATAGGAGAAAGTTAGGCCCGATTTCTGCTAGTTTATCCAAAACAACAAAGAGAAGAACGCTTTAAATACAGACTGCCTTGGCATTTCATCATAAGAAATATGCATTGTTCATTTCCAGTACTGTAGATTGTTTCCAGTGTGTCCATATGACATGATAGATAGATAGATCACTCCATTCATTTTAGATCCAAACTCTAGAATTTTAGTATGTAACATGGAAGGTATGACAGAATGAGCATGTGGGCTAAGCAAGCCAGCTAAATTAGACCGGCAGTGACTATCACACTTACTTTTTTTTTCTCGAACCACGCATGAGAGCTGCGCATCATTTCATAAGGTATGAGAGCTGCGCGTCATTTCAATAAGGTAGAAAAAATGTACAAGAGAAAAGAAGGACCCAAACTCGAGTACACCAACACCACTCACTATCACACTTACAGTTTGAATACATCAGCAGATCAGAGTTCAGAATTGTAGACGCCGAGGAGAATCTAGATACACACTAATAGAATAAAGCATAAAAAAAATGTATCTCAAATGGCAGGCTATGAAAATTGAAGTGCTAAATCGGAACCATCATGTTTGCCTCCATACTCCCTAGGCAAGAGATTATTATGCAATAAAGTAAGGCTGTGTGTTAAGTTCTCCGCTCCAGCGTTGTCAATTCTAACTCAAAAAATCGAAAGCAGCTGCCACTTGAGTCAAATCAATGAACATTTGAATTAGGACATGCTGACCTTGACATTGTATCCGCGGAGCATGAGTTTGCGCACAACGATGCGGCCGATGCGGCTGGTGGCACCGATGACGAGGACGGTGGTGTCCTGCGCCCCCGGCACGGTGAACTCACACATGGGCCCTCCGCGGATAAGCACAGCCTGCTCCTCCTCCGCCAGCGCGGTGGAGGAGGCGCTCGAAATCTGGCCCAGCCGCGAGAACTTGCGCCACACCTCGTCGAACACCTGCCGCGACCGCCGGCCCAGGCCGACGGGGTTGACGATCACGTCGTCGAGGCCGGCCACCAATGCCCGGGCGCTCTCCTCGGCGCTGGGCGCGTCCTTCTTCTTCCTTTTCGCCTCGTCCTCCGCCGCCGCCGCCGCCGCCACCGGCTCGTCGTCCGTGCCGTCCTCCTCCTTGGCGGCGGTGGCAGACTTCTTCGCCTTCCGAGACCGGCGTTTCCGGCGCGGCTTGGCGGCCTCCTGCGTGGCCGTGGCGGGGTCCTGGTCGACGAGCTCGGCGGCGGTCGGCGCGGTGGGCTTGGTGGCGAAGCAGCACGCGGAGGCGTGGTGGTACCGCCTGGCGCCGCCGATGGAGGAGGAAGCGAGCGTGAGCGCGCGGGAAGGGGACGCGTGGCTGTGGAACGCGGCGATAGTGCTCACGGCAGCGCCGCCGGGGGCGGACGCCCGCGCCGCCACGATGGCCGCCATGCTCTCGCGGTGGATGGGCTGATTTTGTGGCGGAATCCGGCGCGGTGGCCGCAAATATTTCCCCCTCCCGGTGAAATGTCGCTGCCGCGGCTGATAAAGCCGGCCGTCTGAGTGGCTGCCGTGCGGGGGCACCAGTTGTGGCTGCGGTTGCTGCGCGGGCTGGCAGCTGGAGCTCGGCGGGGCCCCCGGCGCAGGGAGACGAGACGGGCAGACGGGTGGGCGGGGGCGTCGCCGTCAGGAACTCGTGGCGACTTCCGAAGTGGATAAAGGGGGGCGCGGGAACAGGCAGGAGAGGAGGAGGGGAGGGCGGAGGCGTGGCCGCGCGGTGGCGGGCGGCGCGGCGACGTGGTCGTGCCGGGTCCACGTGTCCAGTTCGGCGACGATCATCCCACGTGGACGAGGCGCTGTGGAGTCACCACATCGCAGCCGTCCGCTGCAATCCAACGGGCAACGGCAACTCCACCAAAGTCACCTTTTTTTTTTTAGGATCTCCACCAAAGTCACCTGGCTGGTAGGCCAATTTGAGCGGCAAAAAGGTTCTATGCAGCTCTTTTTTTAGATCGCTACTGTTTAACAAATTGTCAATGATCCTTTTTGCTGTCAGATCTTCATTCTTTCCGGTCGACCTCCTTTGGCGCTAGACATAGCGCATTATTTATAAGTTCAAACTCTTTTTCTTAATACAATGATATGTAAATTTTTTTTGTGTATTCGAGAAAATAAAAATTTTCGGGAAAAAAAAATATTTTCCGCCCCATTTGCAGGCTTATTTTTTCCACTCCTTTAGAGTGATGCGTTAGTACGTAGGAGTACGTGTGCTTCATCAGTGTCATATGTTCAGAACTAATTTGCAGGTTCAGGTCTGCTTTCTTAGAAGTAAATTCATATCCAGTTCTCAAGTTGCAGTTAGTTCAGAATATCTTTTTTCATTCAGTGTCAGGAAACACCTTTTAGAACCTCTCAGTATAAAAAACAACAAACATAACACTACAAAATTTCCTCATCAATATACAGTTAAAAACTGCCCAGAAACCTATCATACTCATACATGATAAACATTAGAGTATGGTGAAATCTATCACACTCTAAGGTATGGAGCACTATCAAGTATATTGGTCCAATCGGCATGGTGAAACACTACTTAATCAGAGACAAACCACCAGCTGCATGCAGTGGCACTTTCGGGCAGGTGAACTGAGCAAGCAGCAAGCCAATAACGGCTGGAAAAAGGCAATAAACTTTATGCTGTCGTTGTTTCTATGCAGACCCTCTTGATCTGCATGCCTTGGTATCTTTTCTCATAGAGATATATTTTATATGTGTCATTGCTTTTATTCATTCATACCGACTTGTGAGCTCGTTGCTTCATCATCTCATCAACGGCAGCGCGCCTCCGGGACTCAGACTGCTGTTGCAGCCGTTGCATCTTTCTCAAATGCTCCTTTATGTACCTGTTTCCAGTCACAATTCAGCTTTCATATGAAGAAATCATGCACAGGTGTTGTCAGTGCATTGTGATTGTGTTGGGAGGTGCGTGTGTGTGCGTGGGGAAGGGGGGCACCTGCATCTGGGAACATTACATTGTGCTTCTTTGCAAGCCCTTGCATGTAACTGAATAATGCTCCACATTTTCTTACACACACGACAGCCATTTGATGCACGTGTCTGGCAATTCTTCCCATGATGGAAGATTGACTTAAGTTTTTGGCAGTTGAGGTACTGACAAGGACCACGGCATGCTGCCGCGTGCACCACAAGTCGAAGCATTGTCTGTGCCTGCAGCATCACAAAAAGAAAATCATCGTAACAGAGTCAAAGATCAATTCCTTCAGGGATTAATCAACAAGTGGATAGCAAAAAGGCTCAGGCTTTCCACAATAAGTTGATTACATTGGTAAGTTTATTGGTAACACAAAAGGGGCCTCAGCATATCAAACAGACAAAGCTATAAGTTACATTATGCACAAAGGATCCCCATGGTGTGTAGCTTAATAGCATGATTAACTGGCAACTATCAAAAAGACCTTATAAATGTGAATGAAGGTATGGAGCAACTGAGCTTCTATACAGTGACCACCAATGCTAAAACGGTCACACAGCAAAAACCAGACGAATTACAACAAATGTAAGAAATATAATACCATGTCAGCACTCTTCTTTCGATGAGCATCCCTGTTTGCTCCCACTGGATGCTTCGTTAACTTGTGGAAATGATTGGTCCCGGAATTGTGTTTGTAACAAGCAGCACACTCGTCATAATCGCATTCTTTGCACCGCCACTCTTCACCAGTTTTGATATCATTCTTGCAGACATTACATGTGCTAACGAAAGCTGGTTCAGTTGGATTGTGAAGATGATATAGCAACATCATCGAGGAATGTTTTGCAGCACGAAGGGTATCATATTGATAATTGTTTCCTTGACATAGACTCAGGAATGCCTGTCTGGTGTAAAAAAATTCACTTTCTAAGATGCCATCTCTGTCCTTGGTATCTTTAGGCACCCCATCAATTTCGACCTGAATGATGACATCGAGTAAAATATTTGGCATTTCTGACATTGTTTCTTTATTTTTGCCTGGTTAGTTAAAAAAAGCTTTCGAATAACTTACTGGATGTAGTGTATGCAAATCAGCACTATTAATTGGGTGCCTCTCCTTCTCGTCACACAGTTGTTCTGCATTATAACAACTGCAACAGAAGCCTCGTCACTCGTCAGTCTCAAAGGTAATAGCAATCATACTAAGGCCCTGTTTGGTTCCCCTTGCTAAATTTTAGCTAGCTAAACTTTAGTCACTTTAGTAGCTAAAGTTCCAAACACATTGACTAAAAGGAGCTAAAGTAGTTTAGTTCCATTAGTCACCAAAGAGTAGCTAAAATAATTTTAGCTAGCTAAAATTTAGCAAGGGGAACCAAACAGGCCCTAACTGTAACAAGATCAATTGAAGAAATGCTCTGTAATATTTTATTTGATGTTTTCAAGTTGCACCATGTACAGAACCATGATCATGCACATATATTATACAAAAATGTTTTCATATTATTGTACCCCATTATAAAAACAAATCAACTTACTTGTCACAAATAGAAAAGCTTTTGCATTGATTGCAGACCCAACGCCTTCCAGACACCATAAGGATACAGCAGTGACGACAAGAATACTGCAAATGAACCATAATGAGATCTTCTTTCATTGGGTAAATGGCTTCTCCAAGCTGCACAGCATCATTGATGGTTAATAAGATACAAGAATGCTCAAGTAAATTTTGGTTTAAAGAACATATCTTGCATATTTTTAAGAGAAAAATATACCTTTTGCATCAGCATAGCATCCTTTGAAGCATTCCCACTTAAATCGGTAAGGCCAGCAGCTTTCAAAGCTCTTTTTGTGATAGTCTTCTTTACCTTTCCCTTCCTCAAGTTTTTGCCATCTTCTGGTAGGAAAATTTGGTTTATTATGTCTTCTGCAGCTCCAGGCCAATAATCACCATCAAAATATGGCAAGCGAGCAGCGGTCACTTTAGCCTTGCAGTCTTTCTTAGAGTTAAAAAAGTGCTCATATAGATTTGTCAGCTCAACAACTATACCCGCATCAGTAGCTTTTTGAATCATAGATAAGTACCTGCATGCAGAATAATAAATCATGCCTACAAATGCCAGGTATGATATTCATTAATCGTTATTCTAAAGAATCCTTTTGACATGCAAAATGACATAACGGCAATAAATGGTATTACCATTCTCGCAGTTTTTCAGACTTTGGTGTCTTCTGAATCTCCGGATGGCAATACATAATGTAATCATCACCTTTCAAAGGTGGGCATGCCCATATGTAACAACTAGTGAAACCCCGCTGCTTACAATGCTGGAGATAACCTATCTGTAACATATACACACAGAAAACTATGGTTAGACTAAAAATGGAATGTGATACTAGTAATCACACTGATACTGATTATAGTAATATTACCAGAATTTCATGGTACACAAACGTTCGTAGGGCTTCACCAGAAACTGTTTGAATCTCAGGTCTAAAATATTTGACAGAATCAAGGTACGACAAATAAACACGACGTTGGTTTGGCAATGCACATTCTGCTCCATATTCTTGCACATATATGCCAAATAGGCACACTTCCACACCATCTATTCTTTGAAATAAAAGAATAGCCTGAAGGAAAAATGGAAAAGGAAAAACAGATATGGAGCTTTTGTTAGCAAAAGTTGTCTTCCCGAAAAGGTGATCAAATAAATAGTAGTCACATGTGATTTTTTGCTTCACATGACCATATAACTCTTTTACCTTGGACTTGTAAGGAAACTCTATTGGGTAATTCTCTTCTTGAAAAAGCTCCAAAAATTTTGGTTTAACTACCAAATTCTTGTCCACTGATGAAACAACTCTGACCACAAGCCCCTCTGCTCCAGGAACCTAATGAGGGAAAAATCAGGACAAACAAAATGACTAGTTCTGGATTTTATGGAGACTGAGAATCACATGAATGCGCATTCCTGGAAGTTTTTTTAGCAGCAATCTTAACTGTGTACTTGCATATAAAAGAAACAAATGTTCACCTGAAGTAGATAAGGGGCAAGAAGAACAAACAATACTCAGAAAGCACAGATGCAACTAAAAGAAAAAGACCTCACAAAACCTTGCACTTTCACAAGAGGAGTTTCCAAGATGTGACTATATTGTGAAAGCTTAAAGAAAAGATAAGTTTAGCTTCTATTACCAACCTCATTGAAACTTTTCCCGTATTTGTTGGCCCTATTCTGTCTCTCCTCTTTGAGGCGTTGACAAAGGTGCTCTTCTATATGATCGCTAAGCACAGTCCTTGGCAGATCTTTCGCCCCAGGAACAGTATTATGCAGTAAAGGTGCACGCGAACCATCTTTTATCTCTTCAATACAGCAACTGTGGCAGATATATTCTGCGTCTTTTTCTTCAGCATTCCTTTTGGCATTAAAAAGAGCACAAATCTGGTGCTGCCAGCGTTCACATCTGTCACATTGAGCCCACTATGGAACCAATTGATTAGGTTAAATTAGTGTGCAGAAAAAAGATGCATAACAAGGAAAGAGAGAAACTGAAATGCTTACTGCTTCTTCAAACTCGTCATTGTTTCTTTTCTTCTCAAGTTTTGACTTGAGAAATTGAATACTGTCCACCAAAACTGAGTCACTGCGAGACTCATTGTAACATGGTACACAAAAGTAGTAGGGACCACTTTCAGTGATAGTACCACTATAATATGGTGCATTCTTTTTTATCCGAGCACCACAGGGAGAACAAAATTTAGGTGGAGGCTCAAAAAAGAGCTTTTCTACTTTGCAAAGCTGGCATGAGTTCACATTTTCCCATTGTCCTAGTAATTGGTTCTTTTCAGCTTTAGCCTTACTCTGTCATATGAAGAAATAATTATTGCAATAGTTCATACTTCATAGTGACATAAACATATACTCTTGCACAAGCTTAAATTATACCCACATGAAAACAGTAAAACATGAGTCCAATCCAACCAAAGATTTGTTAAAAAACAAATATGTGTATAGGTTTTAGAAATTTCAATGGCAACTGCCCATGGTGGATCAAGGTAAAAACTTTTGGCAGTGGCTAGGGTACTAAGGTAATAAACATGCTAATTAGGAAAAAAACAGGGGGGAGAACATAAGACCAACCTAAGCTTTCTGGATTCAAATCCAAGCTTTCAAGATATTGCACATGGGCATTTCTTAGCAACATCTAGAGCCAATTGCAAGAAATACAAGTTTCTTATCTTCTATCATTCAACATGCTAAGGTTTTCATTTTGCTAATGCTATTGCAAGTTCAGCTCCATCCCAAAATAACTGACCCATGATGTCAAAATAGCTAAAGTGCTTCTTATTTTGCTAGTCAGCAGGAAATCCCAGTATATAGTATATCTGACTGCTTATTGTTTCCATATTTGAATATGACAACTCCAACGATCTGATTAAAAGAAACTATTTATGGCTCAGGAGAGGAAATTTTCTGGAAAAGTTTTTTTAAAATGCTAGACATCACATGGTCTGATGGTCATGCAAGCAATAGAGAACTCTGTTCATTAACTAAAAATAATACAGTATGCAAGATATCTTTTTTTCCTAGTCAAGAGTCATACCTGACCAACCCATTGTATTGTACTATGGGCATGTTCATATATTTGCTCTAGAGTGAGTGACTCCAAGAGTGAAATACCTTTTCTCTTTTTTTTTCCTGTCTTGGACAGCAAGACATCTGTAGATCCACTTGCATTCATCTTAATATCAATAACACCTTCATTTGTATCATTGTTTGGCAAACAATTTTGTTGCTCAACATGTGAATCCAAATGATTTGAAACACCAGGAATTGCATAACTTTCCACTGCACCAATTTTCCGAACAGTACCAGATCTAGTTATCTCAAGCTTTGGGGGTGGTTGCATATCAGTCTCAATCTTTACCTTTTGTTTTGGATATATCCTTTTATCCTGTCCAAGATGCTTAGGTTGAGCTTGCTGTGACACAAAATCTGGGCATGCTCGAGGAAAAGAGATATAAGCACTATCAGATACATTGGGAAGCATGGGTTGCAACTTTAAACGCTTTGATACAGGTGGTTGATCATCAAAGGTTTCAGTTTTCACCAGTTTGATGTCTATTGTGTCACCATGTACCCCACTGAAACTTCTTTCAATTGCATCCCTCTTGTTTGTTTGATCACAATAGCGGCTCAGACTTTCATTTGCTTTGCTACAAACAGGACAATGCTTATTAACACAATTATTATAGTGATACATAGCCTCCTTTGATTGCCTGCAGTATCTATACTGGCAATCTATTCTTTGGCAGTCATTAGAATGCTTTAATATCTCCTGTGCACGAACACAACCTTGTAATTTACAAGTACCTATAGGACTGCGACAATTTTTTGCATGAATGAAAAAGCAGTATACTTTTGTTGAAAGCTTTGACTGTTTATGATCAGGAGTCATAGCATAACCAGGAAGGTGCCAATTAGATGAAACATGTTGTTCTGCTGCATCTTCTGACATTTCTCTCTGCACCATGTTAGTATTTTGTACATGTGGAGAGAATAATTGCCGAGAATATGACTTAACCCGAATGGGAATATTATGATGGACAAATTGTTGACTGGTATGGTCTATTTTGTCACTACCTTCATTTGCTTTTGAATACGTTGGCTCATTATATGGTAAAACTCCTTGACTTGATATTTGCTCATCACGACCAGAACCAAGCTTCCATTCCCTCACAAACAGGGAGCAAGGGCGATTTGGCTCAAAATAATGTTGCTCTTGAAATATTTGTTTGCAAGGCAACTGTAATTCCCTAAAGTTCACCTTATCTGTTTGATCCAATACCTCGGATTTTATAAGAGGTTTTGGTTGAAGAGTTTGATTGGTTGTCTGGCTTGTCAGCAATGCAAATTTCGTTCTTGAAGTGGACAACATATTTGTAGCATCCATGTTCTGATTACCTGTAGGTGTTAAGGTTGCAGAAATGGCGCTGTAACAATTTCTAGAAACGCCCAATGATGCTGGAAAATAAAAAAGTACATTTAATTGTTTTGCAACGCCAAATGTCTACAATGGGCACAAATTTGCTAACTGATAATAAGACATAACAGGGTAACCCATGTTGAAGGCATAAAATTGTATCAAAATGTGCAGCAGTATCTACAAAACTTTTCATAAAACAAGGCGAGTCTAGTGCAGTGTGCAGACCAGATAGAAACTAAAAGTCGCTTATAAGTTCCACATTTCTAAAAGCCACTTACAGTAGGGCGCCTCCCCTATTGTATTTCTCCTCAAAAAAGACAGGAATACATGTCAAAAGACCTGCAAATCAAGTATCATTATGCATACTATCTCACATCCAGACCATACTAGTTGTTAGATTCCTGTGCCAATGTCCCCTGGGTTATTGTGCTAGTTACTCCTAATTATCTCCTAGACTGTAGTGCTAGTTACTCTCCTAATTACTCTGCTATGCGCCACCCTATGTGGGCATGCTCTTGGCCTTCCCAGGCCCCTATATATCTGTAATCCCTTTGTAATCTCTGTCAATCAATTGAATACAACAGGCAATTCTGCCTTTCACTAGTGACTAGGACCTCTATTGATATTTATTGGCAATTTCACAAAATTAGCATAACGTTTTACTACACTACACGTATTTTTGTACTGAATTTGTCAAAACATGTGGGTTTTTGCTGCAGAAGATTATCAATGGTTAATATACTGAAGTATATCAAGTTTCCACAGAAAAAATCATGGCAACATCATCACCCTCAAACACTGCTCCAAACGGGTAGTATGATTTGCATAAGTTGGAAAGATTTTTATTTTTCTCCCTAAATAAATAAAACACTCAAAAGAAATATTGAATTCGACATGTATTCCTTTTCGGTGACATGGATAAAATTCAGATCAAGAACAAAACCCAAAGCATGTGCATCTGCAGGATTTGCTGCCAAAAAGTAGTACTGCCACTACCAATCTATCTAGATTATAATGGCACAAATGAATAGCATAAGTGAGATATTGCACATGGAAAAAATATATAGCACACATACTTTGTGTTCCCTGTGGAGGATGACGATTGAATTCTCTTTGCAATGATTTCTCAGGCAAACTGCCATAAGATGACAAATTCATAAATTCTTTCTGCGCTGATAGCTGCATATTGGAGCCCATAGCACCATTAATTTGTGCATCCGATGAACCATATGAGGAGAAATTCTCCAGGATTCTTGAATCCACTCCAGAGCCAACATGGGTACCTAGATGCTGCAGCGGATAGGTACTTTGGTTCATAGAAAATGGCCTCGGCTGCTGCTCCTGCACTAGAGGCATGGCACTCCACTGCCCATTGAGGCATCCAGCTCCATTGGCGCCAATAGGATTGGCAGGTGAAATCTGATGATGGCTAAATCCTGGAGCCTGAACCATATGATCTACCTGCTGTTGCATAATCACTGGACACATCGCTGATGAGTCACTATTAGCGGTGGAATTTTGTGATACCTTGATGAATGGATCCTGGTAGCTGTTGGATATGGATCCTGCAACATAAATATAGTGAGTAGCTGCATATGAAAGAACCAACGAGAGGAGTCTGGAAACATAAGCCAACTGCAGGTAGTTATAACAGTCATTGAGCTACGTCCTGTGTTCCCCATTCGCACTCACTCTAAGCCATACCAGGTGTTGGAAACATTGTGATGTAGGTGGAGGAACTTGGTGTCTGACGTGACATTTGTTGACGCTGATGACCTTGGCTGGAGAGGGACCTAATAGCAACTTGCAAGCGTGGCTCAATTTGTTCTTTCAGCATTACATGGTAGTCAGCCTGCTCATAGGAAATATATATTTGTTTTGTAAAAAACGAGGAAAGAAGCACATAGCAGCAAAAGCATGGATACAATATACTTAGAGCTGCTAAGAATGAAAATGAAATACAGAAGTTTTACCTTTGAGTAAAGTCTGTACAATTCTTCCTCTAACTTCTCTGCAAGTTTCTCAAGGCTCTGGCTATCAGCAGCTTTCATCTCCTTTCTAAGCCAATCAAATCTGCCAATGATAATATGGCATTAACAAGCATCATAATTTAATCTAAACATAAAACCTTTCGATTAGCATCAGTTCTTCAGTTAGTGCAATACATCTTTCAACAACGCAGCATAAATTACAACCCAGAGCAAGCTGGGAGCTTGGGATTTGGTAAGAGGTAAAGCTTACATCTTGTGGCGCATCTCATTGCGCATTCTTGAGAACAGAGGATCCATGCCAGTGTGGCGTGAAGCAGCTTGCAGCGGCTGGTGCTGCTGCAGCAGCCTGCTGCCACCAAAGTTCATCTGAACTGGCTGCCCCGACATCTGCTTGGACAGATGTGCTGCCTGTCCAACATTTATCCTGCCCATCAAATTAGCGCCAATGTATCGCCTTCATCATCAAATGATCAAATGCAGCTGAGCGCATCAACCAAAAAACAAGAATAAACCATGATCAGATTTTTATTGATAGACCAGTACAAGGGACCATTTAATAAATAAATGAAATCAGCAATATGTAACAAAAATTCAAACCATACACACGAGACTGATCAACACACCCACCCTGCCAACAACAGGACTGCAGACTTGCATGTAGCATCCAGGGTTTCAGTTGAACCCCAAAATTTTTAGAAAAATAAAATAAAACAAGCAGTATCCCAAAATTCTCAGTTGAACCAAGAAGTGCTGAACAATGCTGAAGTGGATTAATAATACACCCCTAGAACAAAATTCCACGACAAGCTGAATGCAGCGAAAACACATTTAAAAAAAAAAGTTAAAGGGGAAGACAGGGATGAATCACCAGCGGATTCAGCAGCAGCAGAGGGAGAGGACGGCTGGTTCTGCGGCGGCGGTAGGACTGCTGCAAGCCTGCAATGCCGCACACCCAGTCCTCCACGCGAGACGCGCGTCCGGCGTCCGCCCCGACCCTTGCCCTCCGTTGTCTGCGCCGGAATCGAGGTCAGCCGTAAGGCCTGATGCCTCAGGCGACTGTGAGTCACGCACTCACGCCTTCCCCGCGCGATCACCGATTAGCAGTCGCCGCCTGCAGTCCCGGCCGATATCAGGACCAGGCCAGAGATGTTCTAGAAGGAAACGTCCGAGAAAAAAAGGTAAACTTTTCTAGGCTGCCCAATAAACATTACACTGAGACTAAGTTTTTTTTTTGGCTAAAAGTAAATTTCACTAGGCTGCCCATTAAGCAATACTCCTGCATAACGGATTTAGATTAAGGCCCATTTTAGTGGTGGTTTTTTATCTTCTTTTTTTTAAAAAATAGAGTAAACCCAGTTTTTTTTGTCTTATTACACTACTACAAAATAACTTTATGGAGGCGGGCACATTGGATTTTTTAAGGCGGGCAAAGCAACCGCCTTCATTCAAAGGTCACCGTTAATACGGTGACTATGGAGGCAGGTGTTTTTGCCCGCCTCGGTTAATCAGAATGATAAAACAAAAAAAATAAAAAAGCCTGTAGCCCAAATGTAGCTGGGCCTAGATCTGGGCCTTGCACTAGTGCCCCTACGTGCCGCCACCGCTAGGGTTGCAGGCACTGCCTCACATGTGCACCGGGGGTGCTCGATCCGCCGCCATGTCTTCGCCTCGAACCATCGATGGAGGAGCCCGTTGTGCCTTGGATCTGGCCGGAGGAGACCATTGCTGCTTGAATTCAACCGGAGGAGATCACTGCGCCTTGGATCCGGCCAGAGGGAAGCAGGTGACCGCCCGCCAGTACAGGGCCACCGAGGCCACATCGTGCGCCCCGTTGTGGCCTGACCAGCGCCAGAAGGCGTCCACGCGCCGCCCCGCTCGGTGGTCGGGGAAGGGCTCCGCCACTGTCGCTACTACGGGTAGGAAGGGGCGCCCCTGCTAGCTACAAAGAGGAGAGAGGTCGCTGGGGAGGGGAACAGTGGGATGGGGAGGGGAGGGGCGGATGGGGAGGGAAGGGGAAGGGCATTGGGCTCTGGGCGTCTCAGTGGATGGAGAGGGAAGAGGGAGAGGAGGGGCTAGGACTGGTGGGAGTGGTGTGGGAGTGGGGTGGGAGTTAGGGTTTCTGATGAATTCGTATATATATTGAAGATGGTAATGGGCCGGTATGGGCTAGTGGGTTGGGCTTGATTTACCAAGGCGGTTGAATTATAATGCTCGACTCGTTTAATGATTTACCGAGGCGGTTGCGGTAGAATGTCCGTCTTGGTTAATATATATTAATTGAGGCGGGCCGGTTAGGTTGCCCGCCTAAATCAATTTTGCGAGGCGTTTTTTTAACCACCTCGATTAATAAAAAATAACCGCCTCGGTTAATCTAAAGTATTAACCGAGGCAGTTCAAAAGGTTGCCCGCCTCCAATGCTATTTTGAAAAGGCCTCGCAAAAGATCTTTTTTATAATAGTGTTAGTTCCAGCTCTTCCATATACTTTAGCAAGAAGGTAAAGGTAAAGCCGAATAATGCCAAGCAGACCTTAACATAGGTTATATGAGCTCACATGGTGTGGGGGTATAAACCCCTATACCCTCATGGGCCTATATGGGCCGCACCATCAGAGGTGGCTCGACCCACAGGATGAAGACGTGCGGCGCACGACTGATCGGCGTGCACCGCAAGGCTACA
>Ga0182004_10001335_pt1 | contig 17825 bp, 9 predicted proteins | sample Sormic07211540_1_FD_120479 | JGI IMG/M metagenome (GOLD analysis project Ga0182004, IMG submission 120479) | Endophyte microbial communities from Sorghum bicolor roots, Mead, Nebraska, USA - 072115-40_1 MetaG | ecosystem: Host-associated > Plants > Roots > Unclassified | place: USA: Nebraska...
GAGCTGCTTCCTGTACTGCAGTCTCTATCCTGAAGATTACAAAATTAGAAGAAACGTGATTTCCAAGCTTTGGATTGCAGAAGGTTTTGTGGAAGATAGAGACGATGGAACAACAATGGAGGATGTTGCCAATTATTATCTTACGGAGCTTACTCAGCGTTGTCTTCTTCAAGTCATAGAAAGCAATGCATGTGGAAGGCCTAGAACATTTCTTATGCATGATCTTGTGCGAGAGGTAACCTCCATCATTGCTAAAAAGGAGAATTTCGGTATTGCATATGACAATGCTAGTATAAATCAAGTTTCCCGTGAAGCTCGCCGCTTAAGCATTCAAAGAGGTGCCCAGTCCTTATTTTCTTTAAAAGGCCACCGACTCCGCTCATTTATTTTGTTTGACCCTGAAGTGCCATCTTCTTGGATACATGATGTCTTATCACACTTCAGACTGCTGAGGGTCCTGTGCTTAAGGTTTGCCAACATTGAACAAGTGCCAGGCATGGTAACAGAACTGTATAATTTGCGTTATCTAGATTTTTCTCACACAAAAGTGAAGAAGATACCAGCATCAATCAGAAAACTTAGGAACCTACAAGTTTTAAATCTCAGATTCAGCTATGTGGAGGAGTTACCATTGGAAATAACTATGCTAACTAATTTACGACATTTATATGTGTCTGTAGTCTATGATCTGCAAGAAAGATCATTGGATTGCTTTAGTGGTACAAAAATTCCTGGTAATATTTGCTGTCTAAAGAATCTGCAAGCTTTACATATTGTCTCAGCCAGCAAAGATTTAGTTTCACAATTGGGAAACTTGACTCTGTTGAGAAGTTTGGCTATAATGAAAGTACGACAAAGCTACATTTCAGAGTTGTGGAGCGCTCTGACAAAGATGCCTAACTTGAGCAGGTTGCTTATTTCCACATTTGATATGGATGAGATTCTTGATTTGAAAATGCTCAAGCCCCTACCCAATCTGAAGTTCCTCTGGCTCGCTGGAAAGTTGGATGCAGGTGTTCTTCCATCAATGTTTTCTAAGTTTGAGAAATTAGCGTGTTTAAAGATGGACTGGTCTGGTCTGAAGAAGGATCCTATTATCTCCTTCTCTCACATGTTAAACCTAGTTGATTTGCGGCTCTATGGGACATATCATGGGGAACAGCTAACTTTTTGTGCAGGTTGGTTCCCTAAGCTCAATTCTCTGCAATTAGTTGACATGGAACATCTGAAATGGATTGAGATCGAGGACGGGACAATGATAAGTCTGTATCATCTGGAACTTGTTGGTTTAGGGAATCTAAAGGCAGTACCTACAGGCATCAAGTACCTTAGGACACTCCACCAAATGTTTCTGACAGATATGTCAAAGGGATTCATACAAAGACTGGAAGAAAGTGAATCAGTTGACAATTTCATTGTCCAACATATACCTAACATCCATATTTTTGACTCCTCTGATTCTCAAGCAGGTAATTTCCATGTTCTGTGCTAATTACTTGATGAAACAACTAGTTTAATTGTCATAAGGTATTTTCATAAATTTAGGCTAGGAAAGATCAATTTTAAAGCAGATCAACACATTCTCTTTCTTGTTCTCAGTAGGTGTTCTATTATTTATACAGTTGGGTAATCCTATTTTGTTGGATATTGCAGTAAATAACTTTCATCTTGTGCCGTTCCTTGCCAAGAAGTACGGTCCTGGTGCAGCTAAGTATGCCCCTACATACTGGGGCTCATCTGGCACATAACAGTTCAGTGGCGGCTTGCAGTAGGAAACATGTAATTTCTTTGTGCAACAACTATTTCAAGAGTGAAATATGCAGTTCATCATCACTGTGTGTATTGTGTGCGTCATATACGGTTTCAGTCCTGTGAAATGATTTTCTCGTGTCAAGAATGACAGGTTTAAATCGATGCTTAAATATGCAGCGAAAGCAGTTTTCCGTTCGATCCATATGATTAACGTTTTGCTTTCTGACACTAAAAATACTTTTTAGTAGCTGAAACAAACATATTCTATAAGGGTCTGTTTGGAAAAGCTGCAACAACTCTAGATAAAAAAAGCAACTTCAGATCCAGTTTTCCAACCCAAACACTCTTAGATCCACACGGATCCATGGATCTGTCTTAGATCCAAGGATTTTCGTGAAGCATCTTAGGGGTGCTTCGTAAACAAACTCAGATACCCGTAGAGTTAAAAAAAATTACCCACCACTACCACTCTCTTTCTCTTTCCGTGTCAAATCAGCACACAGATGAGCGCCCACGTCCTAGTGTTGTATTGGTCATGACTAAGTGGCTGTGCCTAAGCCTCGCCGCCGTCATCCGACCATGGTCACACCGTCCTCGCATCGCGGCGAGAGATGAGAAGGTTCATGTATTTTTTATTTTAGACCCTAGATAATTATTTATAATTACATATAACTCCATCTTAGTGTTGGAGGTCTCCAAATAGGTTAGTAGAACATCGGGTCTACGACAGAGTTGCTCCATGGCAGATCTAGGTGTTATTTAGACCTGGAGCTCTGCTGAACAGGTCCTAAATGTTTTTAACACTGTTTGTACAAGCCATGACAACTAAGAGTATGTTTGGTTGGTTGTATATTAAAGTTCTTTGTTTTTTTGGCTGAATTTCTCCCATGACAACTAAGAGTATGTTTGGTTGGTTGTATATTAAAGTTCTTTGTTTTTTTGCCTGAACTTCTCTCATGTGATACAGGCTTCTTGTGTTTTGTTGCCTGAACTTCTCTTAAGGCCTGGCCGGCCGGGTGCAGAACCCCCCCTTCACCCACCCCACTACCCCAAGTGTGTAGCACCTATCGACGTGCATGATTTGCTTTATCAATAGTATGGAAAAAGAAACATGTGATTTATATCAGCAAAGTGTGTAGCACCACCCATGGACGTGCATGTATTTGGCCTTCTTGCCTATTGCCTTGGTCTCATTTTCGACGGCTTCTCCTCCCTTGGCTCTCTGCTGAGTGCTGACGAGGTAAGCAGTAAGCACGCACGCTTTCTTTCCTCGTTCCTCTAACCATCCCCCCTCGTTCCCCCAACCACCCCCCGAGCTATTCTCCCGATGCTAATGCTACCAAGTACCAACCATGGAGGCAGATAGATAGATTATCCCTTTCCTCTCTAGCGCTTGTAGGAGCATCAGGAGCTTATGCCTTCTTGCACGCTGCCGTCTGTCAAGTGAGCAATTCGTCGAACACCTTATGGGCATCGGTCAACGCCAAATCTGGGGCAGTTGATCCATGACCGTCCCTGTCGTTGTTCTCACGATGAATTCGGTTGTTGGTCTCAGCGATTGAACCCCGTTCTTTTCCTTGCACACTGAAACCCGAAATCGCTTCTTGCTAATCGGACAGCGCGGCGGCTGTTTTTCTGGTTAGTTACCATCTAACAGCCACTCCATGTTATCTTATCTCATCTTACTTCCGTTTCGAGCAAAAAGCCATGTGATGTTTCATCTAATCTTCTGTTTACGAATTTCAAACTGTTGCAGGGCTGTTAATTGATCTTGCTTAGAAATAATACCATACAGCAGTAAGGAGAAGTCAAATATGGCAGATGCGCTGTTTGTTGTTCTCAGAAAAGTTGCCCTTTCCCTGGGAGAAGGCGCACTGGTGAAGATTGGCACGGATGTGGTTGAGGCAGCGCCGATCTTGACAGATTTTGAGCATGGCATGAGACAGATCGAGGGTGAGCTCTTGATCCTGCAGGCCTTTATTGGGCAGGTCCGAATGCAGAAAGCCGGTGACAAGGCATTTCACGCATGGTTGGACCAGGTTAGAGATGTCTCCCATGAGGTGGAAGATATCGTTGACGAGTATGCTTACCTTACTGCGCAAGACGTGGATACAAGCAGCTTCTTCAAGAGAAAGTTCCATCAGGTGAAGAACTTTGCGGCATGGCAGAAGTTACCAGTCCGGATCAGTCAAGTGGAAGCTCGGATTCAGAGGCTATCTGAAATGAGGAATCGTTATGGGATTTCTGTAGGTGAGCAAGACAGGAGTAGCAAGTTGCAGCAATCCAATCAACTCTCTGTGTCAGATTCTGCTTACTTAACTGATGACTCTGAAATAGTAGGGCATGCCGAGGAAATTGGGAGACTGACACAATGGTTACTTGAGGAGAAACAAGACCGAACTCTAATAGCCATCTTCGGTATGGGAGGTCTAGGTAAAACTACCGTTGCAAGCAGTGTCTACAAGAACCAAAAGATCAGGAGAGATTTTGATTGTCATGCGTGGGTTACTGTATCTCAGACTTACCAAGTTGAAGAGCTTCTGAGAGAAATCATGAATCAGTTAACAGAGCAGAGATCAAGTTTGGCAAGTGGCTTCATGACCATGAATCGCATGAAATTAGTTGAGATAATACAGAGCTATTTGCGTGACAAAAAATATTTCATTGTCTTAGATGATGTATGGGAGAAAGATGCTTGGTCATTTCTGAACTATGCATTTGTCAAAAACAACTGCGGAAGTAAAGTGCTGATAACAACCCGGAGAAAAGATGTGTCTTCTTTGGCAGTTCACAATCGTGTAATTGAACTTAAAACTCTTAACTATGCTGAATCATGGGAACTATTCTGCAAAAAGGCGTTTTTTGCATTGGAGGGCAACATATGTCCTAATAATCTCACATCTTTGGCAAAGAAAATTGCTGATAAGTGTCAAGGATTGCCATTGGCTATTATAGCCATCGGAAGTATCCTATCATACCATGCATTAGATGAATGGGAGTGGGCATTTTTCTACAACCAACTTAATTGGCAGTTAGCTAACAATTCAGAGCTAAGCTGGATCTCTACTGTCTTGAATCTGAGCTTGGATGATCTCCCAAGTCATCTGAGGAGCTGCTTTCTATACTGCAGCCTATTTCCTGAAGATCACTGGATTAAAAGAAAACAGATAGCCAAGTTATGGATTGCGGAAGGTTTTGTGGAAGAGAGAGGGGATGGGACAACAATGGAGGAAGTTGCTGAGCATTACCTTGCAGAGCTAACTCACCGTTCTCTTCTTCAGGTCATAGAAAGGAATGCAAATGGAAGGCCAAGAACATTTGTTATGCATGATCTTGTGCGGGAAGTAACCTCAATAACTGCTGAAAAGGAAAAGTTTGCGGTTATACACGGCCATGTTGGTGCAACCCAACTTTCCCATAATGCCCGCCGCTTGTGCATCCAAAACAGTGCACATTCCCAAAACTATTTAGGAAATTCACATCTCCGGTCATTCATTTTGTTTGACAGTCTAGTACCATCTTCCTGGATATATGATGTCTCATCACATTTCAGACTGCTGAGGGTCTTAAGCTTAAGATTTACCAATATTGAACAAGTGCCATGCATGGTCACAGAATTGTATAACTTGCGTTATCTGGATATTTCGTACACAAAAGTCAAGCAGATACCTGCATCATTCAGAAAACTCGTGCACCTTCAAGTTTTAGATCTCAGATTCAGCTATGTGGAGGAGTTGCCATTGGAAATAACTATGCTAACTAATTTACGTCATTTACATGCTGTTGTAGTTCGTGATTTTCAAGAAAGATCACTGAATTGCTTCAGTGCTACAAAAATTCCTGGCAATATTTGTGGTCTAAAGAATCTTCAATCTTTACATACGGTTTCAGCTAATAATGATCTGGTTTCACAGCTAGGAAAGTTGACCCTTATGAGAAGCTTGACTATAATGAGTGTGCGGCAAAGCTACATTGCAGAGCTATGGAACTCCCTGACAAAAATGCCTAACCTGAGTGTCCTGATTATTTTTGCGTCTGATATGGATGAGATTCTTGACTTGAGAATGCTGAGGCCCTTACCTAACCTTAAGTTCTTCTGGCTGGCAGGAAAGATGATGGGAGGCATGCTCCCATTGATATTCAATAAGTTTGAAAAGCTAACACGGTTAAAATTGGACTGGTCTGGTCTGAATAAGGACCCTATAAGCTCCTTCTCTTACATGTTAACTCTAGTTGATCTGTGGCTGTTCGGGGCATATTATGGGGAACATTTATCTTTTTGTGCAGGATGGTTCCCCAATCTCAAAACTCTTCATATTGCTGATATGGAACATCTGACTCAAATTAAGATAGAGGATGGAACAATGATGGGTCTACATCATCTGGAACTTGTTGGTTTAAGGAATATGAGGGTAGTACCTAAGGGTATCAAGTATATTAGAACACTCCGTCAGATGTTTCTGACTGATATGCCAAAGGAGTTGGTTGAAAGCCTGCGAGGAAGTGATAGTCACATTGTTCAGCATGTTCCTAACATCCATATTTTTGACTCCACTGATTCTGAAGCAGGTAATCTCCACATTCTTAACCAATTAATAATTTAAAAACAAATACAGACTATGAATCATCAATTTAAAATCTAAGCAAGAACTAGTATTAAAAAAAGCAACTATTTGCAAAGCTTATTAATGAATTAGATCCAAACAATTTATCCCATCTCTTCCCTTATCTACCAATAGGTATTTGCAATGTTCATCCTTATTTTTCCTATTCAAACTCTTACCGTGTACAGTATGGTTTTCTAAAGGAGTCCATACATGAAGTGTACTAATTTATTGTTAGAGGATGAAGTTAACATAGTTAGTACTTTTTTGGGTATGCCACGTCCCTTCCAGTTTGTAGTTCAAATTATGTTTGCGTGTATTGAATGAATTTTTACAGATGGAATATACCTTGTGGATTATTATTTTTTCTTATGGATCTGTTCTCATCTTTAGATTTTTTTAGTGTTTTTCAGAATTGTAAATACAAGTTTTCTGATATTGCAATCTGCACTCATATTTAGATTTATAATTTGTACAGAACTGTGACTACTACTTTGTTGATATTTCAGTAAATAACTTCATATTTTGGCCTTATCTTGCCAAGAAGTATGGCTCTGGTGCAACTAAGTATGACCCAAGAAAATGAGGATCATATGGAACCTGGAAGATTACCGGGAGGTTTCAGCAGTAAATATGCCTTTGATTTATAGAACCACCACTTGAGCAGCGAGCAAATCATCAAATGTACTTGTTCATCTTGGTGCAAAACTCTAGATGAGTGTCTTTTGAGTATACACTACTCATGGATTTTGGCCCTCCTACTGAATGGTTTCCTACTGCCAATAATGAATTATTCGAGCAGAATCCACCACCCAGACATGGAGAACGAAACATGTGGAAGCAAAAAGATTGTACATTGACTTATAAATGGGCATCAGCTTGGTTGCCTGGACAAAAGCTTGTAGAACCAAAGAGGAAGGTCTCAGCATTTTAAATTGATTTGAGATAACAGAATAAGGCTCTTCTTCTGAAATCTGCGGAACAAGGTAGACAATCTAACTTGGTCGGTCTTCTATAATTCTTCTGTGCCTCCACATTTTAAAAGGCCAGTGGGATCTTTTTGGTGGAGAGATGTAATGAGCTTATCTGTGGATTTCAGAGGACTTGTTTCTTGTAGTTTCGGTGACGGTACATCAGTGAGTTTCTGGGAAGATATTTGGGATATGGGGCTGCTCAAGTTGGAATTTCCTCAGCTCTTTTCATTTGCCAAGGATACAAAAAATTCAGTGGCCACATTCTTATCAAGGGACATTGAAAATAATTTCCTCCTGCCATTATCAACTGAAGCATCTATGCAGTTAACTGAGCTAGCTGGGAGGATCCTAAATATCCATGGCATTAGTCATGGTACAGATGGCTGGACATATCAGTGGGGTTCCACTTTTAGTTGCAAGCAAGCTTATTCAGCTATACAGGGTATCATGACGAAGCAAGTTCAATTTACCTGGCTTTGGAAAAACAGTTGCAGGGGCAAGCATAAATTCTTTTTTTTTTTTTGGCTCCTCCTGGAGAGACTCAATACAAGGAACCTGCTGAAGAGAAAGCATTTCACTTTGCCATCTTATAACTGTGTTGTTTGTCAAGGTAATGTGGAAGAAACGGTGGAGCATTTATTCTTTGGATGTCCGTACAGGAGTGCTGTTGGCCTTTGATGAATGTAAAGTGGCCTCAGAATGTGTCACTTTTGGATCGTTTTGGCTCTAGCTAAACCTGTTTTGGATCTCTGATTTTTCTAGAGCTCGTCATTGTGGCTGCCTGGTGCATTTGGACCATGAGAAACAGTATTATTTTTTATGGCAAGTCTTCTTTTCTTGGGCGTTGGAAGATTAGTCTTTGTGAGGAGCTCTCTCTTTGCATTCTCCTTGTAGATCCACTAATTGTTTAGTTTCGAAAACTTTTTAGTTTTCGGTACTGTAGCACTTTCGTTTTTATTTGACAAAAATTGTCCAATCATGGAGTAACCAGGACTTAAAAGATTCATCTCGCGATTTACAGATAAACTGTGCAATTAGTTTTTATTTTCGTCTATATTTAGTGCTCCATGCATGTGCTGCAAGATTCTATGTGACGGGGAATCTTGAAAAGTTTTTGATTTTTGGGGTGAACTAAACAAGGCCTAAGAAATCTCTTCTTAGGGACTGGCTTTTCTGTTTTTAGTTTGTTGTATAGTTCTTTGTAGGCCTTGTTTAGTTCACCCCGAAAAGTAAAAACTTTTCAAGATTTCCCGTCACATCAAATCTTGGAGCATATGCATGAAGCATTAGATATAAACAAAAATAAAAACTAATTGCACAGTTTGCCTGTAAATCACGAGATGAATCTTTTGAGTCTAGTTAGTCTATGATTGGATAATATTTGTCAAATAAAAACGAAAATGCTACGGTTCCGAAATCCGAATTTTTTTCAGAACTAAACAAGGCCGTAGTTTTGTACAGACTTGTATCTATAAAATGAGTTCAGTAGGAGTTTTCCCCTCCTGGTTTTCTAAAAAAAAAGCGTTTGAATTCTCTAATTATAAAATTCATTTTTTTTTCAATTTTTCAAACAACCTCATATGGAGACACACTCTATACGAAATTTGTAGTGTTTAAAGAGGTCTAAAACTTTCTGGTTGGATTTTTCTTTTTGATTTGAGATTATATAGTAGCCCAAATATTCAATAAAAGATGGCATAACTAAAAAAACAAAGACCTGTGGAACCCGCATGCCACTGTAAACTATTTCAGGCCTTGCTTAGATGCATATGATCCACATCAATCCACATGTGTTGAAGTAGATTGGAATGGAAATTAGTTTAAGTTCCACTTCAATCCTCTTAAACACATTTACATTGAGGTGAATACATATAGATCCAAACAAGGCCTTACGTGAGTGTATTTCTTGGGTTTTTAAAGCCAAGGTGGGTAGGTTTTCTAGCATTCAAGTTTGAGGTGTTTTTAAAATTCAGCCACAAGTTCATAGGGATATGCAAAATTTATAATGCACACGACTAGCTCTTTTACATTTTATTTACCAGCATACAATGGGCCCCTCTCCACGAGTGCTTATAAAGTCGGAACAACGAAAGATCCCTCAATGCAGCTTGCAGAAAATACATCTTAGCTAGTACGACCACTAGACGTGGAACTAACTGAATATTATTGCACAGAAATAGCAGCAGCACTGCTGGCTGCACTCTGGGAACCCTACATCATTTGGGACCGCATAATCCTGAAAACTTTACTCATCCATCTCCATTGTCTGCCCTTGCTCATCTCGGCTACTTCCAACTTCTGTCATTATGTTCGCCTTGTGGTACTTCTGATTGTAGCGCAGTATTACAAGTGAAACAAAGGCTGGACACAAAAGATATACGTCCATGTTAATTTATCATTAAGAGAACTAGGGGTGCAAACGAGTGATGATTAGGTGCACCTCTAAACCTCTTTAGTTCAAATATTTATACTACTTCTCCAAAAAAAATTAAGAAGTAGTACAAATATTTGAACTAAAAGAGGTTTGATTTGAACTAAAATATTTATACTACTTCTCCTAAAGGTTACCCTTTTACACCCCTAAAGAGAACAAACTAAGCATACATTAAATTGCTGGGCATATTACAAATGATTATTTTTCCTTGAGTGCAGGAAAACAGAATGGCAACAACTAAAAAAATAAACCATACATCATTTAGGAATCACAAAGAATTGAAATAGATTTTAGTTGCACATGTTGTCAAGTTCAATAGTGTTTCCATAATAAACAGTGCTACATCATTAACATTTCAGTCGCGCAATTCTGAAATGACACACTGACAATAAAAAAAATGGCAGACTGCTGAATTTGACATCACAGTGCATATGTTGAGCAAACTGTTCTAGTGAAGTGGCAAGGGCCTACTGTCATCAGTCTTTATTTTTTTTATCACAATTGATTTGCGAGTCTGGTTCCTACATACCGAAATGACACTTTCTTCCCTATTTCCACTTCGAACCACAGTGGACTGTTGTAATGTTGTATACATATTGACGCAGCTGGTCTAAATAGACCATCAACATTAATCATCATAACTAAAGGGTAGCTCAAATGCCTTTTGAAACAGGCAAATTATCACAATTTCAAGCATCAACATTTTTATACCCACACATTTGCCTTACGAAGTTGCAAACTTTAATATTTTGCATGATTTACACGGTATAAATCAATAATTGCACAGTTGAATATTGTATCACCTAACAACATGTGAATAATAAAGGATATGTTTCTTGGAAACTGCATCGGTTGATAACATTAACAGAAGAAATTATGTCAACCGTGCCAGCCATATTAGTTAGAGATACCTGCCATGACGCGTGTCTTCACACTAAACATGTTCCAGCACATTGTGACTACCATAGCTGCAACAAGTTTTTTGCGTGGGCAAGACTTCCATGCTTCTAGAGCCTGATCTCTCAAAATCTCAACTGAGGTAACAGAACAAAGAGTATTCAGTCTTATGCTGAGAAGGATTGCTAGAAAGAACAAATAATGTGTCACTAGTGGTAAGTGAATCACACCTCTTCTATGAATTTGACTTGAATAACAGCTATATAGCTTTGGGACTGTAAAACTGGTGAAAAATCCTGCAGTTTGCAGCAAACAAAACATTATATTACAACAGTCATGCCAAGACTTGCTGCTTGTACCTTGCGCATTCGATTATACCTGCAGCTACAAGCCTCCACACTGTAACAAGGCCCCCATATTTAGCACCGAACAAAAGTACAGGCAGTACCTGAAATTCCAGCAAACACAGGCTCCTAAAATTATTAAGGAAAGCAATGTCTCTTGCAGTACTGCCAGATCATGAACCAAATTTGAGGCTTACTTTGAGAGTCATTGAGGGTTCACCAGAGAAGATCACTTGTGCCATGGATATCATGGAATTTGCAATCGGAAGCACAGCTTGAGAAGCACGAAGCACGTCTTCTTCAGTCAACTGGAAGCTTCTCTTCTTCTCCACCTGCGGCCTGCCCAATTGCAAACTCATATTACCTCTGGTTCAATCGTCCATTATGGACCCAAAAAAAAAACCCCCCAAATATGATCAAATGATACCTCTGAGGAACAGAATTCTTGAAGAAAGCCAAGCCTAAGATCATAACGCCGAGGTGACAGAGAGCTGAGATTGGGCTGCAAATCATGACCCAAAGCCAAGTACCAGATTAGAACGAAGAAACATATGTAAATCAGTAATTTTCAAGTAAATGAATATCGAAATTCGCATGCCTGAAGGTGACGTCTCTTGAAAATGAGCATGAGAAGAACATAGATCCAGATCCGAACCAGAGTGCCGATTTAGCCACGTTCCTCCACATCACCAACTCAACGATCCTTTCCCAGAAACCTTCCAACTCAGATCGTTCCACGAAGTCAGTTCCTATGTGTCAAAAGAGGAACAATCATGGTGAAACGCTTAGCAAAATTGAAGCAGACATCCTACTATAAGGCTACAATAACCATCAACAGCAGGAGAACATTTAGTAAGAACAATAGACATGACAGCAGGACCATCCTGTATGCAAATAGAAGAGGCCGAGAGACCATTACTCACCGCAGGTAGCAACAGAACAAGCTGGGACCAAGGCCATGGTTGTATCGTCGTCGTTCAGCACCGCCGCTGCCTTGTCCGCGGCCGCTGCAGCTTTGGGCGCAGCCCTTGTGGACTTCCTCCTGCGGGCCTTCCTGGCGGCGTCCTCCTCCGCCGCCTCGACGTCCTTCTCCAGCCTCCGCCTCGCCCGTCGTGCGTTCCTCGGGGACGCCAGAGCGGGCGCCACGCACTGCTCCGCGGCCCCGCGCCGCCTCCGCCTTGGCGGCGTGGGCGTCCCCACCACCGCAACAATCTCCAGGCTCTCGTCCACGCTCGTCCCGGCGGCCCCACGGGTCCTCGACCGGTGGCGGCGAGAGCTCGGGGGTGGCGGGGACAGCAGCAGCAGGTCGTGCAGAGAGTGCCCGGCGGACACCTGAACCGACGGCGCCGGCGAGGGGGTCCTCAGCCCCGGCCCCGCGGTTGATTGCTTCGGCTTCGGCGGCGGCGTTGCTACCTCATCAGATGGAGCTAGGCAGTGGAGGTACGGCGGAGTAGGGAGATTTCCAGCGGCAGCCGGCGCCGGGGAGGATGGTTCCGCGGCCATGGCCTCCATTTGTTCGACGATTTGCCTCGCTTGGGACAGGCGCGGCGAGTGCGGCGGCCGGCGGGAGGAAGCTTGCGCGGAGCCGGTAGCAGCGCGCGGCGGTGGAGGCGGCCGCCTACGGGGACAGGCGCGGCGAGTGCGGCGGGCAGCGGGAGGAAGCTTTGGGTTGTTTCGGATCGGCCCTTCGGGGTCCTCTCGGGGGACTTTCCTTTGTTTTGTACTATCGGAAAGCGAGTTGGGGCCCACGTGTCAGTGGTGCCGTGCGAAATACAGCCGTTGGAGGAGGATGCGGCAGGGGTTTTCGATTTCCTCCTGGTGAGGCTTCGGCTACAAGCCTGGGCTACGTGGCTGACTGGCTTGTTGCGGGCCATGCGGAGATGAAAGTGGGGTCGGCGTGCAGTGGGTTACAATTTGAATTCGATTGGTGGGGCTATCAAGGATTCACAAGACTCGGTGAATTGATAAGATGGAAAGGGGAGGGCTAAACTGCAAAGCGACCTTCTTCGACCTTCGGCCATCAGGGGCGGAGCTACGTTGAAGATTGTGGGTGTCGAGGCACCCATCAAAATTTGAAAAATCATTATTAAAAACAAATTTTCACCATGGTTATAGATTCAATTTTTACGACTATAAGAGAAAGGCACCCCTCTCTAATTTGCTCTAGCTTCGCCCTGTCGGCCATAGCTGGTTGTGCACGCGCGAAAGGGAGGTGATGCTCCGGCTGGACAGGGATGGGATCGGCTCTGGCAGCCAGCGGTGCTTGGCCGCGTTGGGCCCATGTCTGGAGGTGGTCCGGCGTCCAGCGCCTCAACGTTGAGGGAGCTCTTGGCACGCTCGTCCTCGCCGTCCTAGGCCTCAGCGACGCGAAGCTCGGTGCTGCGCACCGGGATGAGGCGACGATTGCCGTCACCTCCCCCTCCGGCTCCATCCGCTCCTCCCCCAATGCAAGCCTTCATCCCCGCGCGCACCATTGGAGCTGCAGCTCACACTATGGACTGCATCTCAGGACACTGCAGCACCTTGCCAACCTCCGCCTCTTCTCCCACTGCCCCAGCTACCTCCACCTCCACTGCCTCTGCCACCATCACCAAGTCCTTCTACAACGAGGTGCTCATCATCACCATGACTCCATGCTCCGCCACCCGCACCTAGCTCGTCCGCCTCCGAGGCTTCTGCGCTGACCCACACGCACTCTTCCTCGTCTACGACTTCGTCCCCAACGGCACGCTCTCGTTGTTTCGCACCACCTCCACCGCCGTCTCATTCCAGCTCACGTCTCACGAAGAAGGGCTCGGGCACATGGACGTGGGCAGGGAGCGGCGAGACGTGACGTTGGCGGACTAGGTGGTGGCCAAGGTCTAGGTCGGTGAGCTCAGGGAGGTCGTCGACACACCGGTGCTTGGTGAGGGCGCCGCCATGATGGCGAGTGTTGAGGTAGTGGCAGAGCTGGTGTTTCGGTGTGTGGCATCGAACAAGGACATCTAGCCCTCACGTTGCTGATTTTCTCGCGGAGGAAGGTGTCGGGGCACCGACAGTTTGGCCCCACCAAACGGAGGCAAAGAAGCTACAAGATACGATTGTGACAGAAGGGTATTTTGGACATTGTCATCGATGGGTCCACATGTCAGGCCTGTCAAACTTTGGAAATCTAACGGAAGGTGGCAGAATGGCTTGAGAGACCAACATAGCACAGGAGGTGAATAAGCATTATTTTAGGTACAGGTGTTCATAGTGCATGGTATGATTACAGAATAAAAACATGAGACTTATAGTATGTACAAGCTGCTAAAAGTAAGGGGTCAGTACCGTCAGATGAGTCGTCATCGAGGAAGATGCCACGCGCAACCGGGAGAGGCTCGGACGTGGTGGATACGACGTCCGCGGGAGGAAAGGCATCAGGATCGGGAAGGAGAATCGTTCGGAAGTAGAAGCAACAACTAGGTTTTTATTTTGTTTTCTAGATTTAGACAAGTCGGAGAAGCCAGAGGAAAGATGAGAGGAAAGGTCACGGGAAGTAGAAGAAGCCACTTTCGGCGAAATCCGCTTCATCCAATTGGGCCCACATGATGGAAGATCATACGTCGGAGACAATTTAGGGTAAGGTGGCGGTGGTTTCTAGCCGAGAAGCTCGCTAGGTTTGTAGGGTTAAAAATTGTGTTTGTTGAAACCTATAAGTGGAAACATTGAGTTGGAATTTGTCGTTTCTAGTTTTCTAGTTACTATTTGTCACTTGGCTTATCAGTTATGACTATCACAAAGAAAATACGCTGCTTGGTGCTAGGTATTGAACAATTAACAAAGACCAAAAGGTTAGTTCAATTCAGTTCCTAATTTGTTTGATTGGTGCACTTTATAGACCCGGTTCAACTCTTGCTTTTTTTTTTCTTTCTGGTCCATCTGGATGCCGTTTGGATAGGGATGTTAGTGGGCATCTAAATGAAAAAAAAAACTTCTGTTCTTTTCTGCTTCGATCAAATCCAGACCCTAGCGAACCAGACTACTTATTTTGACGTGTTGAATCGACACAGCAATCCACATTGACCGACGACGACGTTTGTGGTCTGGGGCAGTTGAGTATCCCCAAGAGAGATGGGCATTTTTGTCATCTTGCTCTGGGGAAGGGAAGACATTTACGGCTTCTTGAAATGAAAAATCTGCCACAGACTTTGGTTGTCTCGTGGAGTCAGGACGCCCAGTACCTCAGCGGCTCAACCAGCGACGAGTCATCGACTCCTCCGTCTTGCTCGCGGCGAAGGTAGGCGGATCGACCTTCTTCACTTCTTGCATCAGGCTTCGATTAAATCATCACGAGTTCACGACATGGAGACAGTATTAGACAGTTAGAGTATTTCTTGCGCTTGCTGTTATCCTATTCCTATCCCTACTGCTGCCGATCCGTAGCAGGACGGTGCTTTTTAATTTCTTGCACGCTGCTGTCACTTGCGATTCATCAAACACCTTAAGTCAAAATCCAAATCGTGCGTAGGGTAGCTGATCCATGGCTATCTTCCCATGGATACCGGGTTCTGGGAACCAAATCCCGTTCCATTACTATTACTATTTGGGGAATTTCCCATTCTGCGCAAATATCAAAATCTGTGCTCATATATTCTTGATTCCTTGGTTGGCATCGCCAACTCAATTTCTTTCTTTCTTTCTTCCCCTTATTGTTTTTACAGCCTTTTCTTATTAATCAGACAGCGCAACTCTTTCCTTGTAATATAGTTTATCTCACAACCGTTTGATCCTATTTGATGTTAATCCCAAATTATAAGACGTTTAACTTTTTAACCCAAGTTTAACCACTCGTCTTATTCAAAAAATTTATGCAAACATAGTCAAATTTAAGTCATTTTTGAAGAACTTTTATTAATAAACCAAGTCTCGACAAAAGAAGTGATATTTTGCACAAAATTTTTGAACAAGACAAGTGGTCAAACTTGGTGTCAAAAAAAGTCAGACGTCTTATAATTTGGGATAGATTGAGTACATCTTTAGTAAATTGGGAAATCCATGCCATGTATGTCCAATGCTCCAATCGAATCTATGTATTTACTTCAAATTACTACAGGCCTGCCTGCCAATCTTGTTCAGAAACATGGCAGATATCTTGTTGTCCTCAGGAAAGTTGCTCATTCACTGGGGATGAAACCTTGTACTCTTAATGAGGTCCCTGGTTGGTCTTAAGTGTTAACATATAGCCCTGTTCATAGCCTTATTCTTGAAATCTCTGCTTGTTGACCTGATCATAGCACAACTGTTTTCTTAAGTCTCAGCTATTTGATGTTCCTTTTATTTGGAACAAATCCATATGATGCTTTGGATAATCTGCCATTCATTAATTTCATATTATGACAGCTGCACTTGAATCTTGTTCAGGTATATATTTATATTATCACAAGGAATTCAGACATGGCAGATGCCCTATTTGTAGTTCTTAGGAAACTTGCTGATTCCCTAGGAGAACGGGCACTAGAGAGGATTGGCACAGAGCTGGTTCAAGCAGCACCAGTTTCGACAGATTATGAGCATAGCATGAAGCAAATCGAGGCCGAGCTATTGATTCTGCAGGCTTTTATTGCTCAGGCTGGGGCAAAGGTCGGTGATAAGGCATTCGATGCCTGGCTGGACCAAGTGAGAGATGTTGCCCATGAGGTAGAAGATACCATTGATGAGTATGCTTACCTTGCGGTTCAAGCCGTGGATACTGGCAGCTTCTTTAAGAGGAAGTTCCGTCAGATAAAAAAGTTTGCAGCATGGCAGAAGTTTCATAGCCAGATCAGTCAAGTAGAAGCTCGAATTCAGAGGCTAGGCGAAATTAGGAATCGATATGGCATCTTGGCAGGTGAAATAGACAGGAGTAACAAATTGAGGAAACCCAATCAGCTCTTTATGTCAGATTCTTCTTACTTAACTGATAGCTCTGAAATAGTGGGGTATGTTGATGAAATTGGAAGATTGACACAATGGTTACTTGAGGACAAACAAGAGCGAACTCTCATTGCCATCTTTGGTATGGGAGGTCTAGGAAAAACTACTATTGCAAGCAGTGTGTACAAGAATCAGAATATCACAAGAACTTTCAACTGTCACGCATGGGTTACTGTATCTCAGACTTATCAAGTTGAAGAACTACTAAGAGAAATCATAAATCAGCTAATTGATCAGAGAGCAAGCATGGCAAGTGGTTTCATGACCATGAACCACATGAGGCTAGTTGAGGTAATACAAAGCTATTTGCTAGACAAAAAATATTTAATTGTCTTGGATGATGTATGGGATAAAGATGCATGGTTATTTCTAAACCATGCGTTTGTCAGAAACAACTGTGGAAGCAAAGTGCTGATAACTACTCGGAGAAAGGATGTATCTTGTTTGGCAGTAGATCACTATAGGATTGAACTTAAAACTCTTCAATATGCTGAATCCTGGGAGCTTTTCTGTAAAAAGGCATTTGTTGCATTAAAAGATAGCCAATGTCCTGAAAACCTTAGGTTTTTTGCAGAGAAAATTGTTGCCAGGTGTCAGGGATTGCCACTGGCTATTGTAACCATTGGAAGTACTCTATCATATCGTGAATTCGAGGAGCAGGGGTGGGAATCTTTCTACAGCCAACTTAGCTGGCAATTAGCTAACAATCCAGAACTGAATTGGATTTCTAATGTTCTGAATATGAGCTTGAATGATCTCCCATGTTATCTGAGGAGCTGCTTCCTGTACTGCAGTCTCTATCCTGAAGATTACAAAATTAGAAGAAACGTGATTTCCAAGCTTTGGATTGCAGAAGGTTTTGTGGAAGATAGAGACGATGGAACAA
>Ga0182004_10001336_pt1 | contig 17821 bp, 11 predicted proteins | sample Sormic07211540_1_FD_120479 | JGI IMG/M metagenome (GOLD analysis project Ga0182004, IMG submission 120479) | Endophyte microbial communities from Sorghum bicolor roots, Mead, Nebraska, USA - 072115-40_1 MetaG | ecosystem: Host-associated > Plants > Roots > Unclassified | place: USA: Nebraska...
AAAATAGTTAAACCTTATCTCACTCTAATATTACCTCTTAATATACCTCAGTATTATATTAAAACATGAGAAGTTTGATGCTAGCATTATTTTTTATTTAGATTAGGATTGCTATAAAATATGAATCAAGCATCACATTAAATAGGCTACCATAAAATTTTTATAATAATTGAAGCAAGATAACTACAATTTTAATTTTACACTAAAAAGCATAGGCAAGCATTTCCAACAAAAAAAAGTGTACTAAAATTTGTGATATTTTTTGTTTACTGCATGGATCTACATATATGGAGCTGAAAAAATTTTGTTTTATAATTTTTAGATTTTTCTATGAATTTGGAGCAAGATAACTACAATTTTAATTTTACACTAAAAAGCATAGGCAAGCATTTTCAACAAAAAAGTGTACTAAAATTTGTGATATTTTTTATTTACTGCATAGATCTACGTATGTGGAGCTGAACATAATTTGTTTTATAATTTTTAGATTTTTCTATACATTAATATACATTTATCAATTTTCAGCCGATTTAAAAAATAAAAGAAAAGTAAATTGAAGATTTTATATTAGGAACCTTAGAAAAATTTTTATTCTTTTTTCTCTCTTCCTACCGATTGTCGATGGGCTGTGTGCGCCGACAGACAGATAGCAGAGGCTATGAAAAGTAATAGGAGATTTTACATTGGGAACCTTAAAATGTTTTTTATTTTGGTTTTGCCCTTCTACAAAAGTTGGACGGAGGAGGCGACCGATTAGGCAAACCGAGGGTGAACAGGAGCAGGACGGAAGAAAATATAGGGTTCTTTATAAATAGGTATAGATTTGATTAAGCAATTAAGCATATCACCAATATATATTATAAAAAATAATATTTTGTTCAACACTTAGTGAACATGTAATATCTTCAAGGTGATGGTGTTATCATTCAATCCAAAAAAAACTTCCAATTTTAGGCAATGCATGTGATGCGTAATAGGCTAATAGCGAACAACCAAGAACTAGTCAAGGAGTTATGGTTATTGCTAGGTTGGATATGCATGGAATTGAACCATATTTCGTGCTATCCCATGTTATTCCCTGCTCAACAAATATATCTCAGGCTCTTGCTTCTTCATACAGACTGAACACAAAAGTTGCCCTAAAGTATAGAGCTTTAGGAGTCTAATTGGTTTTGTCACTTCTAACCATGGGATCGGCACTGCGCCATTTGCTTGAATGGTTGGGAGAATTAATTGTTTAGGCCCTGTTTAGTTCCCCACCGAAAAATTTTTCATCCATCTCATCGAATCTTTAGACACATGCATGAAACATTAAATGTAGATAAAAAAATAAACTAATTACACAGTTTAGTTGAGAATCGCGAGACGAATCTTTTACTCCATGATTAGCCTTAAGTGCTACAATAACCCACATATGCTAATGATAGATTAATTATGCTTAATAAATTTGTCTAGCAGTTTCCTGACGAGCTATGTAATTTGTTTTTTTATTAGTCTCTAAAAACCTCTCCCGACATCCTTCCGACACATCCGATGTGACACCCAAATAATTTTTGTTCCCAATCTAAACAGGCCCTTAGCTTGATCGAGGGGATCCACAAGCGGTCGCACAATCTAGGATGCAGAAAAAAAAATCCTCTTTTTCCATAAACTTGGCTCAGTCGGAGCGAGACATTTGCATGTATGAGAAAAAAAAACTGTAGCATGTATATTTGTACATCAATTCATGCGCTAGGCTTGATAGCAGCAACATACTAAAACTTGCATGTATATAAAGTATGTTCGGTATGACTCTAAGGTATGAGCCAACTCTTAAGCCAATCTTAGTGAAAAGTTTTATGTTTTGAATACTGTTATATCATATAGACTCAAATGAAATAAGATTCTATAGTTTCATAGACATTTAATTTTATGGCTCATACATAGGGTCTGTTTAGTTCTCTATGGAATGAAAAATACAAACTACCAACTACTTTAGAATGATGAAGTGCAAAATACCAATTTTTCAGGGTTACCTTTAGTTCCATCCAAAATACGGAATTTATTACCCTTATTATAGCTTATTGAGGTTTTTTGGGCTTTTTTTTGGCCTATTGAGGCCAAAATCTAAAATGGAAAATGAGAATGATTTTACCAAAATTTTGCACGTTGTTTAGTTCCACTATGCAAAATAATGGACAAAAACTAAAATTTTTGGATAAAAAGGGAACTAAACACCCCCATAGTTGATAATCGTGCCAAGAGGATTTAATTTCCATGAGACTTATTTTCTCTCTTTTCTTAAAAAATTGTTACATCATAAAAAATAGTTATGTGGAAGCTTATTAAATATAAATAAAATTTTGATAAAATTCCAATTGAAATGTACCAATAGCCGTAAGGATCCGGACTTTAGCATTAATCTTTTTTAGAAAAACTTTCTTACGAAATTATAGTCTATAAGCAAAACGTGGCCTTTAAATTGAAGCAATATTTCAATGTAAAGTTTTGGAAGATGCACAAATTTAGGTTCAAATGTCACGAGGCTTAAAAATTGATGACAATTTTTGGAGACAAAAAAAAAAAAACCCCCTCCCACAAGGCAAAGTCACTTTGTCGAGCGCGAGCCGTGCTGTGGCCTCGTGTCCAACTCGAACCACCGCCACGCTCTGGAGTCTAGAGTCCAGCGTCTAGAGTGCATCCAGTATTGCAACCCAATCCCATATCCATCTTCCTCCTCGGAAGTCCGATTGGCCAGACGGCCCCGATTCACTGCGGCCGCTCCGTCTCGCCCTCTTCGCAAGGGAAAACCCTAGGCTAGGGGACGGGAGCGCAGTCCCACGCACGTCGACATGGACGCCATCCGGAAGCAGCTCGACCAGCTCATGGGCGCCAACCGCAACGGCGACGTGCGGGAGGTCAGCCGCAAGTACTACGATCGCGACGTCTGCCGCCTCTACCTCGCCGGCCTCTGCCCCCACGACCTCTTCCAGCTTACCGTATGTGCCCTACTGCCCTGGTCCCCCTCATTCCGTTACGTCACTGATTTAGAACGTTCGAGTAGATCTGGGTTGTCGTGTGGTTCCTGGGTTTTGGTAGCGATTTTTAATTTTTAATTTGTTTGTGTATTGCAGAAGATGGACATGGGGCCGTGCCCGAAGCTGCACTCGCTGCAACTGCGCAAAGAGTATCCTTCCAAGCCAAGAGTTACTTTGTTTTGTGTATTCGTTTGTGGGGGTTAGTTTTTGAGTGATGCTTGATGTGTAAAAACCAATTCAGGGCTCGTTCGTTTGACCTGGAACAGAGGCCAGGAACCATTCCGGCCAGGAATGATATTCAAATTTATATATCTGTGAACGAGTGGAATGATTCCTAGCCGGGAATCTCCCTAACCGAACGGCCCCTCAACGATTCATAACATTATGCATTTGATGATTCTTTTTTTCTCTGCCTAAGGGTTCGGTAGGAAGCCAGTGCATACTCGATTGGTATTTCTGAGGTGATGGTGAAAGGAATTGGGCATGTCTATTGGGTTCGATATTTATGATATTTGTTTGCAATTTGTGACCTGAGTGGCTGCACATGCGATGCTACTGCACAATTATTTTTATCCTGTGACTTCCATGATGATTGAGATGAAGCATAAAATCTTTTGTTAGGTTAGCATTGTGTTGTAGCTTCATATTTGCAATGATCTAGGCAATGGGGTTGCTTTATGGATGCTTCAGAATCAAGTTTCCTCTTGCTACACAGTGTGTACCAACATTAGTGACTTGGCTCTGACGGTATGGTAGTTTTGATGCATTCCCTGAGGCTAGGGCCAGCAGTGAACTCTGAGGCACCCATGATATTTTGTCTATTTTTTCTAATCAATGAACTTCGTCTTAATAATCATCATTTGTGGCATTGTGCACACATTAGGTTCAAATGGTTTGAATTGGTGATAAAGCAATCTGCTGGATAACTAGGTGTGACTCTGTTTGTGGATTATTGTGGTCTTGAGTGAAACTCGAACTCCTGGAGGTTCAGTGTTTGTTGTTTAATAGTGCAGAGTTGTTGGCTTACATCCCCCACCCTTATTACCATTCTTTTGTTAATTGTATGTTGGCAATTGGTTGAAATTACTCAGTTCTGTGTCTTCCTGAGTGTGTCAATAGATATGAAGAAGCCAAAGCCAAAGGTACAGATAACTATGACCGTGAATTGGAAGAAACCATTGAAAGACTAATTGTCGAGTGTGAAAGGAAGATTCAGAGAGCCCTTAAACGTTTGGAGGAGGAGGATGCTAAGGCAGCTATTGCTATTTCTGTCACTGAGGTTACACAGGTACATTCTGTTATTCTACTTCTGTTCCCGCCAAACTAACTTTGATTGTTCATTTATTTGGATAAACTGAGCAATGAAGTTTATGCGTGCTTTATGCAGACCAAAGAAGTAATGGAGTTATCCAAACAAATTAGGCAGAAGATGAAGGATATTGATGCTTTTGGTAAGTTTGGTCGTCGTATTTTTTATGTGTTCCATTCCATCATGGCCTGCAACAATAAAGAAGTTTGTGTTCACACATATGATTTGCTCACTCTATTATATGCTTAATGCTATTTGGAGATTGACATGTTTATGACAGCTTGATAGTAGCATGTTCTTTCTTCTTTTGCCTTGAGTTGGCCTAGTATATTTTGAACTTTTAACATGGGAACTGTTCGGTGACAAGAAATTATATTGTTCTTGAAATGTATGATTTGTTTCTTTTAGTATTTTGCATATTTGATCACAATTATGTATAGTACACCAATAACCTAGCAATCACTATTGTTTTAGTGCATGCCCACATGGCTAAAAAAAATGTCCTTTTGCTTTACCTCCTCTAACAATAGCGTTTATATGATAAAGTAAATGAAATAGCAGGACAATGTATTTGAAAAAAATCCTTAGAACATGTAGTGTTTTCTCAAATATCTAAACTCACTGTGAAGGGCTGAAGGCATGACTGCATGGAAATTTGATCTGAACAATCAAACCATCCTAAAATGCTTTGACCTTCTCTATTGACTTACCTAGTAACTTTCTTGTTATCGTGCCTATAATGGTCAGGTAATAATGGAGTAAAGCCCATCCTTGTTTTGGATTTTTTTTTACTCTGGTAGTTTCGGTTTCTCTTTGTGTTTACTTTATGCCAAAGCAATTTTTTTGAAGCCTTCTTCCTGGTACATTCAGTACCTTAACTTCTTCGTCTTGGCATATGGTCTACCTTGTACTCTAGATCTTGAGGGTAACACCGAGGGAAAAATCCGGGCCAATGAAGAACTTGACAAGCTAAAAGAACAAAGGGCAGAAGAGCAGGTACTTATATAGCTGAATTTCTCTTACTGTGTAATAATTCTTTACAAATTCGAGGTCACACATTTATCAGTTTTTTTTTGTTATATTATTCCAGGCAAAGATGTTACTTGAAGCTTTTAACAAAGACCGTGCTTATTTAATAAATTTTCTTCAAAATGCCACTCAAACAACTACACCTGTTCCCCCTGCTGCTCCGGATGCACGGACACAAGAAATGATAAACGAGAAACTGAAAAAGGCAGAAGAACTAGGTATTTACCTTTTGCTCTTATTTTACTTCCAATACTTCCCCTTAACTGCTATAAATGCAAATCTCTATTGACATGGTTGTTCTACCCTTGTCTCCTTACATATATCATGAGGTGTCTAGTGATCTCTCAATTTTATTTTTATGTTGAACAGGTGAGAATGGAATGGTTGATGAAGCTCAAAAAATGTTGGATGAGGCAGAAGCTCTGAAGAAGGTTGGTGTCTTCTTTTAATATTTAACTTTGTCAGAATTCTATCAGTTTAATTGACAGGATTGTCTTGTCATTATTAACCAGCTGAGCACCCGACCACAGGCTGTCCTAGACTCTACAAAAATGACAACTCATATCCAGATTGTAAGTTTCGTGAACTGCCGTTGCTCGTTCCATGTGAAAAAAGTCATGATTTCCTTTTAGTTTTATTCAAAATCCTTGTATCCTTTTCTATGTATATGTCATGGGAGTTTTTATTTTTAATATGCTATTGTTTACTCTGTGTACCTGATTAAAATATCTACATGCTAAATCTCTTCTCACATATTCTTGTTGGGAATATTAGTATAGACAGAGTTGTATTGTGGTATTTTTGATTGTAATAATATCTTTTTTTTATCTATTTTTGTTTAGACTGATCAAAAGCTACGCCTGTGCGACATATGTGGAGCATTCTTGAGCGTATATGACAGGTAAACTCTTGTTTAGCTGCTGGATTGATTTGTACCACTAGGACCATGGATATCGCAGAGTTTGGATTTTTTAACAGTTCTTCAGCTTTTGACGGGCCTATGTACCTCCCTTTTCACCAGCAGGCTTTTGGGCCCACTTTTACGAGGATTACTTTTGCAGCTAAAGAATGTGCGTGTTTATTATACATGTACTATTACCATGCGAAGTAGTTTTTAAGGCTTTAATAAATTATCATAAACCTATGTTATACGATAACGTATATAATTTACAGTTACCAGCGTAGCTAATTTCCCTTTTGCCCCACAGTGACCGTCGCCTGGCAGATCATTTTGGAGGGAAACTTCATATGGGTTATATGCTTATACGTGAGAGATTGTCTGAACTGCAGGTTTGTTTTTGTAAATTGTGTGGTCTTCTGAGTGAAGCTTACTGGATTTCTTTTACTGAACTTGGATCAGTTTTATTAGTGCTTGGTTGTTTTTATGTGGGAGGGTGACATGGTCTTGTTTCTATTCCTTTTATATGTACAGGAAGAAAAGAACAAAAAACGGAAGTTAGACCAAGCTGAGTATGACAGAAGGTGATATTTTTTCCCCTGTCCTTTTGAAGCCTTGCTAGTAACAATTCAGTATTTCTATTTATGATAGTGTAGAACTGCTAGCAGTCTTCAAAGCTTCATCTAATATACTTAACACCAGGTCCAGGGAAAGGAGCGGGGAACGTGCCAGGGCTTCGAGCAGGGATCGCTACAGAGGAGACCACAGCAGCAGCCGTGACAGGGACTATGACCGCAGAAGAAGCCATGATCGGTACCATGACAGGGAGAGAGAACGAGATTCCGGGCGGTCTCGTAGTTATGATTCCAGAAGTCACCGCAGGTCACGTTCACCAAGGGGAAGTTCTAGGGATTATGATCGATCTGGGTATGTTTACTTCTACTTCAGTTAGCACATGTATTAATGGAACTCCAAAGAGCTCCTTTCTTAATTATCTCTTGCTATTGTGGTAACACTGGTTGTTGACTACTTGTCTTTAAACAAGGATAGAATGTAGCAAGGTTATTAACTGCAACTTCTTGTGGAAAAAAAGAAGTTATTTAACTTGTTTTTGGTAAAGGTGTATCTGACTTTGTTTTGCATCTTTCTGCAGGCGTTATGAACGACGAGATCGGTACTAGGAGTAAGGAAGCCTCCTTGAAGTTTAGGGAGCTAGATTGCATTGCCCCAGTGTTTCTGTTCGGGAATTCTAACAGGGGGCTTAGGTCCAACTGGAGAAAGGCATCAGCTCTTTGCATTATAACGGATAGAATCTGACATAATCTATGCTAATCATATTGTTATGCTAGCTGGTGTTTATCGTAAACAGAATGTTACACCATGTACTCCCTCAGTTCCAAATTGTATTTTACCATGTATATGACATAATGTATATTTAGATATATGTAGCAAAAGCATAGTCTAGAAAAGCTAGAATGACTTGCAATTTAGAATGGAGAGTATCTATTATTCAGCATTGTTGATTTCTGGCAACAAGTTTTTACTCATACGAACGCTGATGTTGTGGACGTGTGACAGCAATACATGTCATGTTTTCTAGTCAAGGTGGTTCTAGAAGTGGAATTCAAACTGTAACACGTCATATTTTCTAGTGAAGGCGGTTGTAGAGGTGGAATTCAAACTCTGTTGACCGTTAAATTACTATAACTCTTAACTGAAATTTCATTATGATTATTGGGGATGAACTAGTTGCACTGGACATGAATATAGTGGATTCACAGCAGAGACCATGGTTTGCCATTGCTTGAGCTTAGCTTCACGTTCATATTTCCGATGACGGGATGCACAATTACCACTACACCCCCGATAGCATCAAGTATATGCAGAAAAGCTTGCCACAAACGGAAGTGCCTAGTCACAACCACAGAATACACAGGTCTGATAAAGTTTTTTGAAGAAACAAAATCGAAAATTTATCGGGTCCATAGGTTCCATTGCAGGTCGTTCTCACGTACTACTTGCTAGCTCAGCTCATTAGCCTCTTGACTTCGTCTATGCAACTGCACAAGCAAACGCAGGGTATTATAAAACTACAGAGCATGATTGCGCAAAAGAGGGATAAAGGAAAATAAAGGGCAACCTTTTTGGCAAATTAGGCAAGACACATTCCACTGCACGAATAAAAATGTCACCTTCTATGGCCTCTGCTGAATTAGCGGGCCTATTATCATCGTCTAGCATAGGAAACAAGAAAAGAAACCCATTAGCCATCAGCTTACAAAGGGATTACGAACTACGAAGTATAAACTGTATAGACCCATTACACATAACACATCACAAAAAGGAAAAGGTTTGATGATGGTTCACAATGTACCTTGGGGAGCTTGAGGCATCAATCCCCCTCCAACATGGCCTCTAGTCAGCTTGTCCACTTCATTGTTCTCCGTAGGCAACCATTCGTCTAAAATCTGCCCAATAATCGAATGGGCCAATATTGAAGTTTCATCACAGATTGCAGTAACCTCCGAACATCTTGACTTCTTCAAATGGTTAGCATCAACAGACATCTCTGCATAGGGCTCCATGTCACTGTTAACAGCTTCATTGTCTCTGCAATGCCTAGTGCTTCCAGAGTCTTCAGCCCTGTCACAATGTTTCCTAAGTACTTCTGATTTGGAACCAGCTCTAGAGACATTATGTGTATCGCCAATAGTTTCACCCCAGCAACTCCCTCTCGTAATATCAGTGCCCAATAAACTAACAGAACGACAAGGCTCATGCACCTCCTGCTGCTCAGAGCTTAAATTGAAGTAATTGGTCCAAGAAAGTATGAAATCGTTATCCTCATTGCAGCAATCATTCCCTAAGCTAATCAACTCTTCGCATGAACATTCTTCTATACAACAATGTGCTAAAGCTTTGAGATGACTGCTTAAGTTCAGTACAGCATCTACCTCAGCCTCCTTCCTCTCTTCTGTTAAGACAACACGCTGACGTCTAGAAATCTGATTTATAAAGGCTATGGCTCGGAGGGCCTCATCTGGTAGATCATCATCACATCCAAACAAACATTCTGTCAAGTAGTTCCTCAAAGCTGCTCTTAAGTGCGTCCTTTCAACTTTAGAATCATGATCCAGTATTGGGCGCAGTAATTTCAGTTTCTCATGTGTGATTTTTGGAAGTGACCAAAGAGCATTTAGGATATCATTCTGCAAAGATATAGTTTCTTTTGCAAAGGGGAAGAACTCTGACTGCAAAATACTCACACTGCTCAGCTTTTGCTTCTGATATAGGTTCACCACTGACATTGCCTTTGCTAATTTCTTTGGAAGGTAATTACCTTCCTCAAGCTTTGCTAAAATCTTGTTGCACCTTTTCCTTACCATTTTGATTATACGTGCTCTTGTGGAAGAGCGAGCAATTAATCCAAATTTTGGGGTACACGGTTTTCCTCTAATGTTCCTATTCATTGCAACAAGACCCTGCATAGGCATTCCTTCAAGCTCATCCAACGCACGATTGATAGAAGACAAAAGTTGCGGTGACACGGGTGTGACTAGCCTCACAGAACCAGATCGATAGCTGCATGGATTTGTAAAAATATTGAATAGCTGGCATAGCATGTCTTTCTGATCCAAGCTGGCCAAGTAACTTGGAAGGTGAGATTTTACAATCTTTTCCATTACAGACCTAGTCTTATCAAAAGTAAACTTGTTATGACTGACGATGCAAGCCACTGCATGAAGCATTTCATATGTCAATTTGCTGATTGTGTCCTGCATGACACCAAGATATTCTAGACCAAATGGTTCATTTTCCTTCTTTAAGTTAAAAAGCTGGAGGCCCTCCTGAACTAAGTGATGCGTATAGCCATTGCACTCTGAACTCCAAACTTTATTAATGCTACCTCTCACTTTATCACAAGATATCTGAAAAAAATGGACCCCACTAAATTCACATTTTATATTTTGAACTGACATAATGCAACCAAAATTGCTGTTATATTAACTAGTATAAATCAGGAAACTGAGAAATGGTACCAAAGCGATTGTAAGCTGAGTAAAGAAAATTTATATAGCAATGACAAAAACACTTTTGCAGAGATGCAATTAAATTGAACCATGTTCAAAAAACACCATACATACCACAAAAGTACCACGTGCAATAGTTCCTAACTGGGCGCTAGAACATGCTCTTCCATAAGTTTTAAGCATTATTGAAATAAACTCCTTTCAGTAATCAGTACACACCTGATTTATTCTTGTGTAAAATTTATACACGGAAAAATGGAATATTGATTACTTCACATATTTCACTAACACCTTAAAGACATAAACATATAGGTGGAGGGATTTGAAAAAGTGGATATCCAGCTAACATACTCGATAGGAGAAACCAGATGTGCACATAGTACATGAGCCATGATGTTAGTAAGAATGTAAAAGAAACATTAAGCTATATGACTTCTCAACAAATAAACATTGAACTATATATAGTTCTTTCTAAAGTACTAAACACTTACATCTTCACTCCTGATATATGACTCAGGCAAGTACCTACATAAGCAGAGAACTAACAATTAGAATTATTATAGTCACTACAAACATCCTGATTGTTTTTTTGGTGGGTGGGTGGGTGGGGGATATAAATTAGCGAGACAGAGTTTGATGTGGAAACATTTCAGATCAAGATAGATGCCATTACACATAATGACAGCATTTAGCAAAAAACACTTTTTACCTTTTCAGAATGCATCAAAGCATTGCTATGGCATCTACAATGAAAGAAGTGCTTAAGATACACAATGATAAATCAAACACAACACATGATAAAATTACCACCCAAAATGCGTCTAACACTGATTTTGCAAAATCAAATTTCATAATGATACGGATAATTTTTCAGCCCGGTTGGGGCAATAAAACACTAAGCTTCAGAGAACTTAATAAAGGGAACAAGCAAAACCCTGGACTAGAACACTACTCTCGTCCCAGAAGTCGGCGCACACTTACGCGTCATCCAAAAACTTGGGTCGCTTCGCGCGCCTGATGCAGCCATCCGGACTAAGGACCGTCGACTCCAGCCACCTGCAGATTAAGAGGGCCCCGAATCTTTTGTGAAGCGGGGAAAGTGCATTCTAATCGGAGCTGCGCCGGAAGGAGAAACCGCACCGACCTCCGCTTCTCGTCGACGTGGGATTGCTGGCTCGAAACGAGCGAGCACAGTTCCTCTGCATCCTCGAAAGTGAACTCCATCACCCACCGCTCAAGATAGCGGGCGGAGGGAGGGAACTAGCTGCCACTGATAGCGGGCGTTCGCCGACAAGGGTGGGGGGACGCGGCGGTTGGGGCTTGGGGGCGGAGCCACGCGGCCGGCGTCAGGATCGACCGGCCGGGACTCGGACTGGAGGTGAGGAAGTGAGGAGGCGAGGAGCGGAAGGGGCGGGTTCGGTTCGGGAGGTGGCGGCAGAGTGGAGCGCGCCGTGCGCGCGCATTGCCCTTGTCGGCCTTGCGAGACCCGACTACCCGAGACCTGAGCTGGCGGTCCGTGACAAGGTGACAGCCCAGTACTACTCCGGTAGACTGCACGTGGGTTTCTTTTTCCTTGAAAAAATAAAAAAGCACTCACATGTTAATTAAACTAGCAAATATACACCTGCGACACGTATGTCCATATGAAAAACTATTTTGATATGTCAATTTGTGTATATGTCATCAACATTTTGTAAATATAAAAACCCTATATTAAATTACTTATTTAATCTATAAAATATTAAATAAGTTTACAGGAGCGACACCAGTCTTACGTGAGGGCCCATGTTTACACCATCAATTTCTGGTATATTAACTCATATACTGTTGCATGCTTTGTTTTTTGATAGTGCAGTTAAAAGTAGATCAACCAGATTTCAGAGTATGAAAAAGCTGAGTTTTGTGCAATCAAAGATTTGTCTGAATAAAAATTAAAATAAATATAAATAAAAAATAAAATAAATATAAATATAAATATTATACAACCGTAAGAGAAATCCAAACGAACAACTGAGTGTTTTCTTTATTGGCAACACTCAATTTTAGTAACTGTGTGATTGACTCTATAGGTCTTTGATCTAGCCTCGTGTCCGTCTTTGGAAGAAATCGCAGCACGCATGGGCGGTTGCTGGGGATGACACACACCCGGTGCACGCAGTTGCCCGCCCACCCGCAGGATGCATCCGGCCGTGGCCACCACAGTTGCGGGAATCGACCGCTTTATTATTTTCTATTTTCGAAGTCTAGGAGCAATCTTGGGTTATAAGGAGTCTTACATCTTATATCATATAAGATCTCGGATGATGGAGGGCTCAAGCTCATATAACACGATATTTAAATCGAACGGTTATTAAAAGGGAAGAGTTTCGTAAAAAAAACTCGCTCTTTTATAGTGTGATTTGAGGTTCAATTCAACCACAAGGTAATTTGTATTTCTCGACTTGCACTGTATGCCGATTTGTTGCAAATGCTCATCCCTAGACAGCTTCATTCAAAAAGTCATTCCACCGTGCAAGTTTGCGTAACCATGTAATCAACTCAACATGGTTCGTGTGCTTAGTTTATGTTTATTCATAATGTCAGGGTGAATGAGAAGACCAGTGTTATCCTAAATGCTAAATAAAACTACTATTCAAACTAAACACCCATTTAAATAGATAAAATGACTGATTAAACAGAAACGACGTAGTACAGTGTATTATTTAGATCGTGTATAAATAGACTAAATGACCATTTAGTGGAACAATGACAAAGACATGTATAACCACACCTAAGCTTTGAATATGTGATTATGGCGGAGACTCTAAAGAAAAGCTAAGTTGATACCATTGGGGATATCTAACTCTAATAAACACTTACATCAATGACTCCATGTTAGCAAAAACATGACATTATATTATTGTGTTGTGTAGAGCATTGACTTGTACCATGCCATTTCTGTAGTTGTCCGTGGCAGCTTCTTTTGATATAACGCAATAAACTCTGGTCGGTCTTGGCACAGCAGGGGTACAAGAGGTCAAGAGCCTTTTTGTATTTCGAATGTCAGGGTAGAATGGCACAATGTCTTGATGAGCTAGTTAGTGCAACAATAGAGGCAAATATCTTTTAATTTAACGTTTCATCCTCCTTTTGTGTCTATTTCTCTTCTTGCTATAAACTATAACTTGTGCATGCACATATGGGTTATGTACAGAAACTATGGTTGATTGATAAGATAAAAGTCTATTTTAGTAATATCTTTGTAAGAGTTGAGCCTTCGATTGACATGTCATAGGTCGTGCTTGGATCTATAGTCGAAGTCTTGTTGGAATAAGCAGATGTCATGGCATGACATGACATGATAAATAATAATATGCCGACCAAGACAATACAATGTGGCACAAAAACACGAAATGAGTCAAACCAATATAGCATGGCATTACAAGTCGTACATTTAGTAATAGTATCATAGTGTTTTTTTTAAAAAAAAGGACTACGAATGTCAAAGACAATGTGAGATACATGGTTATTATTTTAAATTTGTAATTGTTTCATTTAATGGGTTTGTATTTTGTAATTGTTCCTTTTGATGGTTTTCATCTCAACGATTTTTTTAGGTTTCACCAAGGCAGTTCTCTAGTTTCATCGCAACAAATTTTCTGTTTTTATGTTTGGTATATAGTTCCTTTGAAGCAATGCGGCTGGCGTTTTGGGTGATTTAGGCCCACGTCTGTTTGAACTTTTGGCCGCTTTTTAGACTACTAACTTTTAGACTTTTCAAAAGTCAAAAACCTAGAAGCTATTAAAAAAAACAAAAAAACACGGTGAGTCCCCCAAATACTCGTAAGAAAGGAACTGGGCGTCGGATTCGAGCCTGGATGGCGTCGCTCTCACCTGGAGCGCTCGTTCCCCTAGAAGATGATTTTTGGCTTTTGGTTTTTGAAAGTTTGTTGGCTTCTGGAAGATTCAAAAGTTGAGGTCTGAGCACCCCGAAAACAAAACAAATAGGCCCTTGAGCTTCAAGATTGCACCTGGTGTGGAGAACCTACATAGTACCGAGTGAGGACACATGCTGTCACTTGAAAATTATTATCAGGGATTCTAAACTATTTTTTACCATTGATGCCCCACATAAGTGGATGATAAGATCCTTACATAGCAACAAATGTGAGGTTAATTTGATTATCATCATTAGGCCTTGTTTAGTTCACCCAAAAACCAAAAACTTTTCAAGATTCTCTGTTACATCGAATCTTACGACATATGCATGAAGCATTAAACATAGATGAAAATAAAAACTAATTGCACACTTTGTCTGTAAATCACGAGACGACGAATCTTTTAAGCCTAGTTACTCTATGATTGGACAATATTTGCCAAATAAAAATAAAATGCTACAGTGTCAAAATCAAAAAACTTTTTAGATCTAAACAACTCCAATCAAATTTTCTTCTGGGTCTTCTTCCCCTGGCGTGGACAGAGCTGCACCCCTTGTCTGTCCAGGACTCCGGGTAGGCGGGTAGTCGCTAGGTAGTTAGCTTAGCTTAGAGAGCAGCCGAGGGCACATCTGAACATGCAAGTACATTCTACGACAATTTCTACCGTTTACGATCCCCTATCGAATCGATTAGGCAGTATTCTGATCACTTTTCCAACATTGATTAGGCACTCTTTTATACGATGTCGTATTTGGGACGATGATCCCTCTAGTTTTATTGTCCAACTATTATCAGATGATGTAACTATCTTCGATCAATAAAGTTTGCCCAAGGGCTTTATCAAAAAAAAAACAAGCTGAGTGTTTAAACAGAATAAGCTCAAGCAGATCAGTAATTTTTATTTCCGTATATATAAGTCTCTGAATCACAACATCACATCCCTAACCTACTAGCTTGTTGATGTCTCGCCGCTCCGATCCCCAACACACAATTTACACACAATTCACACTACCAAACCGAATCACATCCACATGACCACATCCACACAACTAGTACACGACGTCAGTCATCAGCATGTGAGGTTGCTTCCTGGGTCGACGCCGAAATCCTGGCAGAACTGCTTGTAGTAGGCGACGCGGTCGTTGACGGAGTCCGGGTTCTTGCCGTCGCACTCGAGCGCGCCGTTGATGGCCCGGATGGTGGCGCCGAAGCCCTGCCCGGAGACGAAGACCCCGTGCACGCTGTTCATCCAGTACCAGAGCGCCGCCCGGAACGCGACGACGGCGCTGCGCGCCACCGCGTCGGGGTCGCCCAGCCCGTCGAAGCCGATGCTCTGCCCCGCCGGCCCGTAGTTGTAGTTCCACGAGATCTGCAGCGGGCCTCGCCCGTAGTACCCTTTCCCCGCCTGGCACGGCCACTCCGTGTTGTTCGCGTCGCAGTAGTTCTTGCTCGGCCCGTCGATCTCGTTGATGTAGCAGAACTCTACAAGCAGCTTGAATTTTAGTACGTATATCTGTCTGTAGCTTGATTGAAAAAATGCACGAAAAAAACGAGCCTCGATCGGTTCTGTGAAAAAAAAAAAACGTACTTATGGTCTCGTGGTTGGCGTTGCCGAAGAAGGCGGCGATCTCGCGCTTGGAGTCGTCGACGGTGCCGGTGCGGCCGAAGGACGGGTAGTAGCCGGCGGCGGCGAGGAAGGCGTCGCGGGTGTAGAAGCCGTTGGCCTCGCAGGAGGCGGCGGCCTGCGCGAGGAGCGCGTCGAAGAAGGCCGGCGTCACGATGCTGGCCACGGACACGTTGTTGGTCGCCGGCACGTCGCAGGGGCCCGACTGGCACGTGTCGGCGCCGCAGTAGTCCTCGCCCGTCCCGCAGTACCCGTACTTGCTGCAGCACTGGTCCGACGCGCACCCGCAGTTCTGCGCGCCCGCCGAGAGGACGAGCGCCGCCAGGACGGCGGCGGCGACGGCGAGCTTCGTCGTCTGTGCCATGGCTGCTGGTTGGCGTTTGTGCGTGATGCGACTGTGATGCCTGCTGCCTCTGGGGCTCTCTGGTGGTGAGTGAGTTTCACGGTGGGCTGATCGGTTGGCTTTTGTAGAGTGGGATTAGTAGACTTTAATTTGGAGAGGGAGCATGCATCCGTCCGATCAGGTCGTCTCACCTGTCGCGATCGCGATCGTCCAAACGAAACGAGAGGGCCGAGTCAAAGCGAGCGAAACGAAAGGACGACGGAGCGTCGAGGAGGTCGACGCCAACGCCAACCCAGGTCGGCATCTGCACGTTGTGAAATCTGTGTGCACCGCGTCGACCTGTCAACCTGTGTGTGGTGTCATGGCTCATACTGAAGCTGAAGCACGTCGCCGTTGCCTCACTACTTGGCCCTTTTTTCTATCGGGCTACCATGGCGTAACGGGAGCGCAGGGATGGAAAAAAAAAAACGTGAAGCAGTTTCCGTGCTCAGCTGCACGTACCGCTACGTTTGTTCTTAGCGGCACCTGCAGCGTTCATCTCGCGGCGCCTGCCAGCGTTGTTTGTTGAAGCCGCCACTTCTAGAAAAATGAAAAAAAAAAGCACTGAAGACTATTTGTTCAGCTCATCAGCTGGCAAGAACCGGAGGTGGTAGAACGGAGGCCACACACGCGTCAACGAGTCAAAGTCAAACCATGACAATCAGAGGCCCAACTAGTCAGCTGCATCCCTTCCATTTCCTATCGACCGGCCGGCCGGCCGGATCCGTTGATCACTTGATGTCATCTGAGTATACTAATGTATTTGCCACCATTGGCACCGGTAGAGCCACGAGTTTAGCAACGAAGCATGAGACAGACAAGACACCGCTGTTTTATGCTGCAACAGTGCAACTACAAGCTAGCAGTCAGTCATTTCGGCGCATGAAGTAATGGAAATTGAAACGGTTCATGTTCTTCGAAGCATATAGTCCTGTCATAAATGATACTATGGCCTGATTATCCATTTTTTTGTTTTGGCACTGCAACACTTTTATTTGTATTTGATAATTATTGTTCAATCATGGATTAACTAGGTTCAAAATATTCATCTCGTAAATTATAGACAAACTATGTAATTCGTTATTTTTTACTTATATTTAATGTTTCATGCATATATCGTAAGATTCGATACGATGAAAAATGTTGAAAACTTTTTAAATTTTGGAATAAACTAAACAAGGCCTATGCCATGACCTTGCTCCAATACCCACCATATATCTAGGTCTCTTAAAATGCATTTTAGACACCATTTAGGTGTAGCCACAATGTGGTGTGCTACCGAACGAAGAGAGAGAGGGATCCAAGCATCCAAGCATGCTACTGCAGGAGGCGATATCCTACTTCAGTCATCTACATGCATGGATGCTCATTGAATAAATTACCATTTTCTTCTCAGGCAAAGGTGAAAGATATCAAAGAATCTTGTACAGTTGAGTGGGTTCTACATGAATTCAGCATCGGTGCTGACATGACATCAGTAAGCCTGGGCATTCGGGTTACCCGATTTTTTCGGGTCGGGTAATTCGGATAATTCAAAATTGTTACCCGATATTAGTCCTGAAAAAACACTACCCGCAATTTTGGGTACCCGATAATTCGGGTTCAGGTTCGGGT
>Ga0182004_10001337_pt1 | contig 17819 bp, 9 predicted proteins | sample Sormic07211540_1_FD_120479 | JGI IMG/M metagenome (GOLD analysis project Ga0182004, IMG submission 120479) | Endophyte microbial communities from Sorghum bicolor roots, Mead, Nebraska, USA - 072115-40_1 MetaG | ecosystem: Host-associated > Plants > Roots > Unclassified | place: USA: Nebraska...
ATTGCATCACCTAAGTCGGCTAGCATTTCATCTAAACCATCAAGGGTATCATAGCCATGTTGCAATGTAGGCTCTCTATAAGGTTGTTCCCCATGTTTTGTCCATATAGTGTTTCCAGCAGTAAATCCTCTTTTACACAAATGCATGGTCATGACACCTCTTCTCCGCCTAACTCTATTTCCACACTCTAAACATGGACAAAGTACTCCAAATTTTTCAGAATTAGGCACAGCCTTGAAAGCGTCATCTATGAAAGCATTTGTGTTTGGCACCCACTCCTCAGAATGACAACCATTGTCCTTCCAACCTTGGTACATCCAACTACGGTCTTCTAATGACATATCTAGTTATGGTAGCAACAACAAGCCCCTGTTCAATTTCTAAACCCCTTAGGAAACCCCTAAAATAACAGTTTGGTACTACAAGCATCACAATGTACAGAAAAGAAGAAGCAAGAAAAAAAATCATTTCTCACCTTCAAGCTTTGGTTGCACAGCTGCCCTTTTCTCCAACCAAACACAAATGCAGATCGCTACCCTTTTTTCCCTCTCCAACCTTCCTTGAAAAAATCAAGATCTTTTCTCCACACTTCAATCTGAAATATGAAATGTGGATGTCATCTGTGTTCAACATAAAACATAAAGCATAAAGCATTGTATATTCTACATCTCTATTTGCTTTGAGTCAGGCACTGTTATGGTTCTAATTTTTACTTGATTCAATTTCTTCTTCGTTGCCATATCATCAAATACCGTCTGCCAAGAGCAAGGGAGGGGGATGTTTCATCCTGGATACCGGAATTGTTTCATCTAGAATACGGATAAGAGTAAGGGGATGTGTGGAGATGATGGACCTGGATGTAGCACTCCTCTTTCTGGCTAGCGATGGGCAGAAGATGACAGACTTGGGGGCTAGGGCACCGGCGGCCTAGGACAGGATCCTGCGGGCTCTGGCATGGTGGCTCCCTGCTGGCGGCACGCGGTGGATCCCTCTGCTGGCGGCGCTTGGCTGCTAGCGGACTGCGCTCGGAGGATCCCACTGGCAGCGCCGTCGCTCAGTCTCACGGAGGCAGGGGCGGTCTTTGCAAGTGGTGGCGACTCCCTGATGGCGGCGCGGTTTCTCTAGGGAGGACACGGTTTCACGAGAGGCAGGGGCGCGAAAGGTTGGCGGCGTGTCGGTGTGGGTCGGTGGATGGGGAAAATTTGGGGTAGGGTTTAGGATTCCCTACAGTTTGTTTATTTTTCCTTTATTTTTCCTAGGGAATTATGACACGTAGGCACGGCTCGCTCTCTCTTATTTCCTTAGACTCTTTCCGATGAATGCATAAGTTTCCTAGGGAACGATAAGTTTCCCTAGGAACCGCATAACTAACCCTAGGGAAACATATCTTTCCCTAGGCAGCAACATAAACGGCAGGGAAAGAAAAAAACCCTAGGGAAACTAGGCGATTCTAGTAGTGTTATCTCCAACAGTTTGCCAAATTTCGTTTCCAAAAACCCAAAACACACTAATGAAACGAAGAGTCCCGCTAAGGGAATGAATAACCCCGTTAAGCGGACGAAGAGCCCCACTAAGCATGAGGAGAAAGACCGATGCCAAGCACCAAGCCCGCACGCGTATTTGCGTGCTAGACACGGAGAAATGCCAAGTTAGAAAAGATAGAGAATTATGATGCCAAAGTGTTGGAGAGAGTTTTTTCTTATTTTACTAAGAGCATCTCCAATAAAATTCGTTTTCCAAAACTCGTTGTTTGCCAACTCCCAAAATAATATGAGGAGGAAAAAAAATCTCATCTCCATCAGTTTGGCAAATTTTGATTCTAAAAATCCAAAAACCCGCTAACGAAACGAAGAGCCCCGCTAAGTGAACAAAGAGCCCCGCTAATCGTGAGCAGAAAAACCGATGCCAAACATGGAGCCTACGTGTATATTTACGTGCTAGACAGGGATATATGTTAAGTTAGAAAAGATAGGAAATTCTATTTTTCCTCATTTTTACTAAAAAAAAGTAACGGATGGAGAATCATTTATCAAACTGTTGAAGATATTCTAAAAGAATTATGAATGAGATCATTTGCTAAACTGTTCAAAACTTACTCATTTCATCCATAAATAAATGTATATCTCATTTTCCAAAGAGTCAAACTTTTTAAGTTTGACTAAAAATATATCAAATAACATCAATATTTATATTTGCAAATAATATATTATAGAAATATATTTTATATTCAATCTAATGATATATATTATATATGATAATTATTAATTTATTTTTATATATATTTAATCAAGTTTAAAAAGATTTGACTTCTTGAGAAAAATGAGACTTACACGGGAGTACTTCTGCCGGACGACGACTCGCATCCGGTTTGGGAGGAAAGCCTCGGCCCACGGAGCCAGTGGGGCAAAGGACGCACGTCATAGGTGCGGGCGGTGTAGCACGTCTGATGCTGTGCGGCGCCGTCGCATCTGGAAGTGCGTGCGTTTGGATAGACAGAGAGAAGACCCACAGATCGAAGCGGCAGCACAACAGAAAGCCGTTTAACTACTGTAGCACTGTAATCCGCTAAGCAAGCGAATCGAGCTCAGAGCCCTAACGAGCGTCAATGGCGCCCGAGCCCGAGCCCAGGATCCTAGAGCTCTCCAACGGCAAGATCACTGCGAGGATCTCCAACTGGGGCGCCACCATCACCTCCCTCCTCGTCCCCGACGCCCAAGGTCCGCGTCGCTCGCTTTTCTCTTTGTTTCGCATCCTCTGGGTTCTTCGATTCCCCGGTAACCCATCCTGTTGGCTAAAATCGGCGCAGGGAGTATCGCGGATGTGGTGCTCGGATTCGATGACCTGGACCCGTACGTGGTGAGAGACTCCACTCGATTAATCCTCTCCATTCTGTACTCTAATCTTTGTTTGCTCGTCAGGCGTTGTGTCCTTTGACTTTTGACTCCTGATGAGTCCCCGTTCGGTTGCTCTGGGTAGGCCGCCACATCGAGACACATGGAGTACTAAATATAGACTATTTACAAAACTGAAAAACACAGCTATAGAGTAATTTGCGAGACAAATCTTTTGAGCCTAATTAGTCCATAATTGGATACTAATTGTCAAATAAGACGAAAATGCTACACACTATTAAACTTTAACACCCCCAACCAAACACCCCAATGAGCCGATGTTCTCCGACTAAATTGAAGCAATTTGTGATTTGTATTTAAAAGCCTACTAAGGAGACTGGAACTTTATCAGCTTCTCTGATATTATGGCAAATTGGTCCCAAAAATATTTTTCAGTACAGCTTTACAATGACAGGGGGAAAACTTTTCCAGTGGAAAATTGGTAGCTTCCTGCGACAGCTTAGGTGGCTATCCACACTAGGAATTCCACATTATTAGAGTCCTCAAAGATGGAGAATTAACCAAGTTCGCCTTTGAAACTGAGGGAATTTTGTCTGGAAAAAAAAGCTGAGGGACCTGTGTTTTAGTTAGTTCGGGCATGTTTGGTTGGCTGCAGAGCTTCTTATGCAGTCTTACAAACAGGGCGGAACTCCTTAGTGATTAGGGGGTGCAAATGCACCCCCAGAAAAAATTAAAAACTGTGATTAGTACTAAAATTCACCACATATGCACTCCCTATGACATTCGTTTATGCACCACAAGGCAAGTGCACCCCCTCTTCTAGCCTCCAATTTGCTATGGCTTTGTCACTGCTTACACAATGCTCAAAGCAGGTCTAATGCTGCATTACCGAGTATGTCAAATTTGATAATATTAGATAATGCAGATTTGGATAAGCTGAAGGTGCACACAAAAATGGAATCTTCTCACCTCCCCCACCTCTTCTAGAACATAAGTTATCTCCTAGCACATGGAGGTGACTAAATGCAGCTTAATATGAGCAATCTAAACAATCAAAACACCAAGACATTGCATATGTTTATGTTGGCTTGGATTGTGTTATATGGGAAAATATTCAGTGCAAACCTCATCTTTGGTGGAATTGTGAAAACCCCTAGAAAAACATATTTGGGAGTTTTCAAAAATATTGAAACGTTGCACATCCATAGTGCATCTATATATGTACATTGTCATAAAATTTGGGATTCATGCTAGATCTAGAAAAATTCAAACGAAAATAACATTTTTCATATGCATATGTACTTTAATATAAAATTCCTAGGATTTGTCTTTCGAGTGAATATGCACCTGGAACTTATTGTTTTTGTATGAATTTTAAACAAGAGCCTGAATCTCAAATTTTGCAGAAATGTACATCTATAGATGAACTATGGATGTTCAACATTTCAATTTTTTGGAAGCTCTTAAGTATGTTTTTCTAAGGGGTTTTCATGATTCCACCAGTGTACTTTGCCCTGAATATTTTCCTATGATGCAATAAGGTCTAATGCTAATTGAAGCAACGAATCACACCTTAAATAAATAAGTTGCAGATCTGTATGTATCTGTTCTTAGTTCTGGTGTTTGTTAACAACCTCAATGGTAGTTTTGGTCTTTGTTACCAAAGCAACCTGAAAGATATTTGGGTGTTTGTTACCACCCCTAAAGATGCTCCATCTAAAGGTGTCTGTACAGAACCTGTTCAGTTCATTTCTATTGATTCAAAACAGATCTACAGCTGTGTCTGTACTCTGTAAACCACAGCTGAGTATCATACCATAACCCAAAATCAAATCATGGTTATCATTGAGATATTTACTGAATAATATCTTATGTTAATTTTCATTTTTATTGTTTTGAACTTCGAATGGTACTCAAATGACTAATGTTGATAGTTATTTTTTTTCTACTTTTTTTTTCAGAAAGGCATGTCACCTTATTTTGGCTGCATAGTTGGCCGAGTTGCAAATAGGATCAAGGATGGAAAGTTTAGACTCAACGAAGTTGAGTATTCATTGCCTGTCAACAATGGACCTAACAGCCTTCATGGTATGGTTTCAGTCAGAGTGTGTGTGACTTTATTAGATCAGTGACTGATTTTAGTGGAAGACCATTGTCTATACGTAACAATTTCATTGTTTGCATGCATATCTTTATCATCAGCACTCTTTGTAGAAAAATTTAACACCCATAATTTGTAAATGACTAGATGAACAAATTCTATGGTCAATTCTCAATTGATGTGTCTGGAGAAAAAGAATAAAACTACCTTTAAGTCATCAGTGCATAACATTAATGTTTGCATTGTGGTTTGTGTTTATGTGATATACTCATAACTTTTCATTGTGTTGCTCAATTGTGAATGCCAGGTGGGTTGAGGGGATTTGATAAGGTTGTGTGGGATGTCGTAGACCACAAGGATGGTGAATGCCCATCAATAACTTTTCAGTATCACAGCAAGGATGGTGAAGAAGGTATAGCACTGTTGTTTTGATTGCAAGTTCCATGCTTAACCATAAATAACTCTGCCAATTCAACATCCGTCAGGCTATCCAGGGGATGTAACCATTAGGGCAACATACTCACTTCCTGAAGCTGCTACTCTAAGACTTGACATGGAAGCTACACCAGAAAACAAAGCAACTCCTATAAGCTTGGCGCAGCACACCTATTGGAACCTTGCAGGCCATGCTTCCGGTGACATCTTAAATCATTCAATACAGATATGGGGGAAGCACATCACTCCAGTTGATGAAAACACAATTCCCACTGGTGAGATAATGCCCGTCAATGGCACTTCTTTTGATTTCACAACAGAGCACAAGATTGGAGAGCGCATCAATGATGTTCCTGGAGGGTATGATCATAACTACATGCTGGACTGTGGCGATGAGAAGAATGGCCTGAAGCATGCGGCCAAGCTGAGAGATCCATCAAGCTTGCGGACCCTAGAGCTCTGGACTGATGCACCTGGCATGCAGTTCTACACCGCCAACTATGTGAATGACATCAGTGGCAAAGGGGGTGCTGTCTATGAGAAGCATGCTGGAGTATGCTTGGAAACCCAGGGGTTCCCTAATGCCATCAACCAACCTAATTTTCCCTCTGTAGTTGTTCGGCCTGGTGAGAAGTATAAGCACACTATGCTGTTTGAGTTCTCAAACTGAATAGTGATTGGACAACACAAATAGCTCTAAAACATGTTGAATGAATAAACAAGCAGAAGAATAATATGTGATAATGACTGTAAATCTTGTTTGTCATGGAACCAGAGAATGATCGAGGTAAATTTATAAATTTTTTAATGAGAGTGGCTCTGAAACTAATGATTTTGGAACCATAGAATAGTGATTTTGATTTTGTTCCTGTCATGGAACCAGAGAATAACGTTGCAGTAATACATCTTGTCCTTTATCACAAACATCGGATGCATACCTAATAAAGAAAAACCCATCAGCCTGGGTATCCTTGACGCCCCCAGACTGCTATTCATGCAGATTTCAGGATATAGGACACTTTGAAATCCATCTTTCTTTTGCTCTACTTTCCCGAAAAGACTGTATTTCATCGTAAAGTACATGCCAGGAACGATCAAGGTACAAAATGCTTGAGTTCAAAGAGTTTTGTTGAAGGTACTGCATCACAAGTGTTTTAGCATTCAATACATGCGTGTTTCCCCAAATGACATGATTCATCTCCGAAGTTACATTCAAAGTAACAAAAAATACTGACAAACAAAAATAAATGTTTCCTCAAAGTTAAACAAAAATACTGCCAAAAAATTTTACATGATTCATCTCCGTAGTTACATTCAAATGACAGAATGCTGCATTGACGGAGGTTTCCTTACTCTCGTTGCCTGCTCAAATGAATATGATATCTCAATAAGCTTCGGCTCCGATCCTTTCAACCCTCCGAAGCAGATGGCAAAAGGGACGCCATTTGCAGCATACCCAGCCGGAACAGTTATTGCCGGATAACCGCCAATGGCAAGCAGGCTGTGAGCAGATGCACCTGGGGCTACAATTGCATCCAATTGGTTATCTTGCATTATTTTCTCAAGGCCTCTTTTGCACAGTTTGTTCAGATTCAAAATAGCATGCTCCTCAGTTGGACCAATGCCATTGGTTGCTTCAGATTGTAGAAGGTAATCTTGTCCAAATTCAGCCATCCTTTCCTGTGACCAATGATACAATAATTGTATGTTTTGTTCAACGAAAATTCATAGGAAATTAGATGCACATGATATTTATGTATGAAAATTAAATCCTTCGTGTGACCAATATTTACCTCAATGGGGTGCTTCTTGTTAAACTCAATTATGTCTGATAATGATCTAACAGGTGAAGTGGCCAGTTCAGATAAGTAGGAGTTGAGTGATAGCTTGAATTCAGCAAGCATAAGAGCACGCTCACCACTTTGCATTGCATCATTAATGACATTCATGCTTGGTATCTCAAGGTTGTCTACCAAGATGGCACCCATTTTACTGTCAGTTTTGTCACATCATTCAAGGTAAGCAAAAGCTCCTATATGATAGTAAAGGATCATCAATAGCAATGAATAAATACTATATATCTATACAGTAATTTCTCCTTCAAGTAATTCATTAATTGATCAATTCCAGATAAACAAAGTCTTAAATTCTTAAAGAGTCTTCACCCTGGATCCCATTAATCCAATAAGAAGCTGAAATAAGCTAACACAACAGACCAAACCCACCGTAATCTCTATTGCTAACTCACCTTTACTCAAACATCATCTATACTCAATATACTGAAGTTGTCACCAAAGGATGGTTGACCTAACCTCAGGGCAGTAGTTTTGCTAATTGGAACCTTGAATTGGATGCAACCTTGTGATCTAGAATTTCTTTCACTAGATCCCAATGGATATTTGAATTGCATTAATATATGTTTAAACAAGACCATTATTGCTAGCACTGGTAAGAAAAATAGATTTTTTTCCCCTGGTTTCATCAAGAGCATTGTTCCAGAAAACAATAATTTACTTGCAGATAAAACATAGAGATCCCTAAAACAAATGATAACATATAGGATCAAGATGTTGTGGCAAAGTACCTCATAGTTCTAAAATGATCACTGAAGACCTGTTCTTGGACAGAACCAGAGGGAAAACGGAAGAAATCCTTTCTAAGAATTCCCAACCTCTTCCCTCGTAGCCCGTGTATGGTCAAAAATTGCTTGTATCCACCTTCTGGTATATATCGTGAACCCATGCGAGTTGCCTCTGCATCTCGAGGGTCATAACCAACAATTGCTTCCAACACATGCACAGCATCTGAAACTGTCCTAGTGATGGGGCTGCATCACCAAAAATTTCAGAAAAAAGCTTGGTATGGTTAGTGGTCAATCCAGATAGTGACACATATATTTAAGGGGAAAAACTGAAAGAAAAGAAACAGCAAAAATCCCTTGAAACAAGTAGGTAAAAGCATGCCTTCGATCTGGTAATCTTTAGATTAAATTCATCAGCATTGTCATGTGTATGAGAAACAACATCCTTGGCTTAAAAGGTACGCATCAAAATCAATTGATTATAGGTTACAGTTACTCACCCAATTGTGTCCATCCTTTGTGAAATGATGATGACGCCGGCCCGGCTGGTGAGACCCACGGTGGGCTTGATCCCGACGACGGAGTTGTAGCTGGAAGGGCACATGATGGAGCCATCCGTTTCGGTCCCAATCGTCACTGCCGCCATGTTCGAGGCCGCCGCAATCGCTGAGCCGCTGCTGGAGGAGCACGTCGTCGCCGACGGCACGTACGGGTTCTGTATCAGCAATCAAAAATTAGTCGCCGTCGCCATTGCAGCAATGGTGGTTCTTGGGTCCGCAAGAAACCAATTTGCTATCCTATGTGAGTATCCAAGAAACCGAGGAAAAGGAGGGGACAGCGACGGACCCTGCCCTGGCCGCCGCGGGGGCTCCAGCCGGCGGGTATGCCGGGGCCGCGGAAGTTGCACCACTCGCTGAGGCTCGCGGTGCCGAGCAGCACCGCGCCGGCGCGCCTGAGCCGCTCGACCACGCCGGCGTCGCGCGCGGGGCGTGACCCGACCATGGCGAGCGACCCGGCCGTAGCGTTCAGCACCCCACCGTCGCCTGCCGCGGCGATGTTGTCCTTGAGCAGCACAGGGACGCCGTGCAGCGGCGGGAGCACGCCGGAGCTAGACCGGGCAGCGGCGTCGGCGCGGTCGGCGGCGGCGAGCGCGCCGTCCGGGTCGATCTCGATGATGGCGTGGAGAGTGGGATCGAGGGACGCGATGCGGCGCAGGTAGAGCTCGACGAGACCGCGGGAGGTAAGCCCCCCGGTCGCGAAGGCGCGATGGATCGAGTCGATGGTGGCCTCCTCCAGCTCAAACGCGGCGACCTCGCCCCTGCCGTCACCGGCGAGGACGAGGAGGAGGAGGTAGCATAGCGACAGTGTCATTGCCATGGTTACTGTGCGTGGACTGAAGGCGGGTGATATGATGATTGATGACAAAATTTGAGATGCAGAGTTATGTTGTTCCATCGATGGGATCTGGTGCTCTTTGTTTCATTTTTGCCTTATTTTCTCCTTATACATACATACATACACTCTGTTTAGAACTGCTCTATTTCATTAAGACTTTCTTTAGTAACGAATCTTTTGACCGATGTATGAAGCATTAAATATAAATAAAAAAATAACTAATTGCACAGTTTATCTGTAAATTGCGAGACAAATCTTTTAAGCCTATCTAGTCTATAATTAAACAATAATTATTAAATACAAACGAAGGTGCTAGAGTAGCGGCCTGAGGCCTCGTTCGGCAACAACTGATTGGTGTCGGACCAAGTTTGGATCCTGGCCTGGATTGAGTGAATCTTGGTCTGTCACTCATTCCGGTCCGTAACTATTTCTTATCTATAACTATTTTCTGCTTCAATCATCTGTTGTTCGGTTAGGCAGGGATCTAAAACAGGTATTGCTTGGAGCACTAAACCAGTTAGGACAAGTGTTCGAGTGCTGCAAGCACACTGATGCAATACATTGAAAATACATTACAACAATAGCAAAAACATGCTCTCATACTTTGCAGCAAAATGAAATAAATAAAATCCCTCATGTTTGTGGTTCTTGAACTGCAAGTTTCTCATAATGTGCAGCCATAGATAAGGGACATACTAGATGGTGCCAAAAGTGATAAAAGGTACACCAAAAGGTTGTCATGATCCACTCAAGCAATAGTGAGATTGCAATTTTTCATCACACAAACCATCACAAAAGTGCACAAATCCAAAGCATAATTTGAACCAGTAGATAACTCGTCTAAGCCTACTTAAGTGTCCAGGCACTTTGTCCAATCCAACATTGCTTGAACATTGCCTTCTCCCTAAAAATGACAGCAGGCTTTTTTTTTACAAATTACTGAATAATTGATCGAAAATGACTTTCAATGTAGTCAACCAAAGCATAGTTAAATCCAAAGTCAGTTTAAAAGATTTGGTTAGTTATGAAACTAATCAGATACTTCACAGGCTACCCTTTTTTATCTATAGCATATTGCTAGCAAATTGAATGCCTATATAGACACATAAAGCTACTGCCTACTAGCAAAATGGTCCACGGACAAAGTCCAGTCATGTAGGCTACATGCCTTGCAAGGTAATATTAACAGGAGCTTAGTACTAGAAAACCCAAAGTGCAGACCATAGTTTCCATATGGCCCATGCAATTTCAGAACTATGTACTCTAAACTATAACAAAACTCTGTGTCATTGGTTTCTTGCATTGCATAACAACAAATAATTAGCTGTATATAAAGGGTTATGAGGACGCTACGCTAGCCAGAAAATAAAAAATTTCGACATCATAAACTAGGATCAACTGCAAGTTATAAATCACGAGATTACCACTAGACACAGGTGCAGCGAAAGTGACTTGATGTAGTCATACGCATAGTAGTAGTGTCGGTTCGTCCGTCACGTTAATCCCTCTCGTGTGGTTCATCCTTGTACTCCAGATACAACACCTCTATGGTATCCTTCATGTACGGAAGAAGCGTCACGCCTCCAGACTGCTAGGTCTGTGAGGAGCAATAGGCATGAGCGTGGGATGGGCGGCGGCTGCCAAAGTGGCGTGTAAAACCCTAGCCACCCCACCCTCTCTTTTATAGGCGTCCCCTAATAAGCCCCAAGTTGGATGCCCAATTAGAAAATCCTAAGTCTTGTCTAATTTGGGTTCAATCCGAATTAGGCTTCCAGCCCTTAAGTGTGCGACCCTATGGGTTCACATACATATAGACATGAGCTGAGTACTCCTACTCGCCCAATAGTTGACAGCAGCCTTTAGCAAGGCGTGATAACTCCATTACACATGCAAAGATCATATCAGACAAACCACTACAAACACATACATGTTATTCCCTTGCCACATAATATTTGGCCCAACTCGTGGTTAACACTTAACCCAAGCACGGCCATGCATTTGTAGATCCAATCACTTGAGTGATCCAGCGATATCTCTCTCACATAGAGAGGTGCAAGTTCCTTCTTAATTTTATCTATGTCTCATAGCATGTTTCCCGACAAACCCAAAGATCACCTTTATAACTACCCTGTTATGGAGTATCATTTAATAGTCCCTAGGTTGTTTCACATCTTGAGTACATGCGACAATTTTAGGTCTAAGGTCATAACATACATGATGCATAATGAGATAATAACAACATCTCACGTTGGGTCAGTCTAGACCCATGTCATACATGTGCCCATATTATTAGTTGACATCTCTATGTATATGACTTGTGAAACATAGTCATCAACTAATACATGTGCTAATCTACTATTCATGTGTGTCCTCACACGAACTCCAATCAGGGACAACTTTAGACTAACCATACAACTAAAAGAGTTTCACAACCAATTCACATAATTGTCAATCGATACAAGTTTATCTATAATGGATATTTAGTGAACTCATAATATATTTCATGGATACAATTGTAATATCATCATCTTTATGATTACTTGAGGGCATATTCCTAATAGTCTCCCACTTGCACTAGAACTAATATCTAAGATATCTAATACCCATAGACCTCAAGTGTGCCTCATGCTTAGCCTATGGAAGAGCCTTTGTCAAAGGATCTGCAATATTCAAATCCGTATGTATCTTGCACATCTTGATTTCACCTTGCCTAACTAACTCTCGAATGAGGTGAAACTTCCACAGCACATGTTTGTTCTTTTGGTGATTTCTAGGCTCCTTAGCCTATGTAATCGCCCCATTGTTGTCACAATGTAGATTCAGTGGGCTCGACGCATTCAGAAATAGAGCAACTTCAATGAGGAACCTCCTCATCCAATCACCTTCATTCGTAGATTCAGAAGCTGTGATGTACTCGGCCTATGTTGCAGAATTGGTCACCGTCGCCTGCTTGGAACTTTTCTAGCTTATCGCACCACCATTTATTGTGAACACAAAACCTGATTGAGATTGTGAATCATTAGTGTTAGTTTGGAAGCTAGCATCAGTGTAACCATTTACATCGAGCTCCTCCTCACCTCCATAGATTAGGACACATCTTTAGTCCTTCTCAAGTACTTAAGAATGTTTTTAATAAGTGTCTGGTGACTTTCACCTAGATTAGCTTGGTACTTGCTCGAAACATTTAGAGCATATGTGAACTTTTTCGACCTATCTCTATAGATCTTAATGCCCAAAATGTATGTGGCTTCTCCTAAATCCTTCACAGAAAAACTATTATTTAGTGAAGTCTTTATGGATTGCAACATTGGAATGTCATTCCTAATCAATAATATGTCATCCACATACAAGATTAGAAATACAACAACGTTTCCAATTTCCTTCTTGTAAACATAAGGTTCTTCTTCATTCTGACGTAAGCCAAATCCTTTGACCACTTCATAAAAATGAATATTCCAACTCTGAGATGCTTGCTTTAACCCATAAATGAATTTCTTAAGCTTGTAGATTTTTCTAGCATTATTAGGATCAACAAAACCTTTGGGCTGTATCATATACACATCCTCTTCCAAATTTTTATTTAGAAAGGTTGTTTTAACATCCATCTGCTATATCTCATAATCAAAATATGCAGCGATTGCTAGAATGATCTGGATAGATTTAAGCTTCTCTACTAGCGAGAAAGTCTCGTCATAGTCAATTCCTTGAACTTGCCTAAAACCCTTTGCGACAAGTCAAGCTTTATAGACGTGAACATTTCTATCCATATCCTTTTTCTTTTTATAGATCCATTTGCACTCTATGGGTCTGACCCATCAAGCAGGTCAATCAATTTCCAAACTTGATTGTCTCCCATGGAATCTATCTTGGATCTCATGGCACTTTGCCATTTCTCGGAATCTAGGTCTGTTGGTGCAAAAATTGGTTTCTCACACCAACAATGTCGGGGGCTCTCAGAGGGAGTGCAGGAGCTGAAGTGCTAGACCTCCTGAGCCACAAACACACGAGCTTGGTGAATTGATTCCGGGGCGTGCCAGTCAATTTGACCTGAAATTGACAAGGTAGAAGTACAAAAGTCAACCTATGGAACCAACCGGTTATTTCCAGACAGTTCCGAGATGTGTGGCTTTGAAAAGCCATTGAAATAAAGGAAATTAACTAGAAAGTCAACTCCTTATAACGATGTAAAAAGAGTAAACATTATTGATCATATTGAACAATTATATCTTGTGAATATAAATTATTGGATCGGCTAATTAGCCGATACGCTATATATGGATAAGAAATAGCTTACTTGCATTAGCCTTTTATTCATTAAATAAACAATAACTTATTAAAACTGGTCTAAAGGCCTGCAGTTTCAATAAATTACTTTCGTAACTTGTATTAAATTTATATTCACCTAGTCTAACGGCCAGCGGGCTTCAACAAATCCAACACAGATTACTAGTTCATTTCATGCACAAATGAGTTCATGCATGCACACTATTTGTTTGAGCTTAATTGGATCGACTATTTAGCCGATACAGGTCCATGAGGCACGAACAAGATCTATCTACTTTGCTATAATCAGGTTTAGTAATTATTACCAAAATTAATCATAACAAAATAAATATCTCAAACACACAACATGTAACAATCAAGATCAACCAATCAGCTATCTTATTTTCGCTTAATGATTGTTATATACTCGAGATCTATAATAAGCGTTTATATTTGAAGCTCAAGCCAACTCGTTGAATCTTGATTGGGTAGAATATTGTTATAATAAATAAAACATTGAGCTTCGAACAATATTGTTAACTTGATGAATCTATTAAATTGCCAATTTAATAGAGCCGATAACTAACTTGAATCGAGATTCATAAGAGATGGAAACAATACAACCTTACAAACACAATTCAAGTCAATAACTAGTTCATAATTAAGCTTGACACGAGTTCGAATGATGCAGCCATGACAAACTAAATATGAACCATGACAATACTTACAAGCAAACCGAAGGTCAAGATCAACCGATGCAGCTCGATTTGTTGAAGGTCTCGTCGGGATCTACTTCTACTTAGCCGAAAGGGTTTGTATTATGATTATGTATATTCTTACAAGGATCGGATTCCTAATATTTATAGTCCGGGGTTCTAGTTTCATGTCCTAATATGACTCTTTCCTCAAAAAGGTAACCTGGACTCTAACTTTTCCTTTCTAATTGAACCCAACATGTCTTCTTCGTCTTGTCTTGTTCCGACACCCCTGTAATCGACTAATTCCACCGTGTCTCTAGTTTAGTCGATCCACTTATTCGCCTGTCCCTCTTTCTGCGAAATTGGCCAACTGGCAGTTTCCTAACCTGCCAAAATTTGGGATTAACACATGTCCCCCAGTTTTGGGATAAAAATGATTTTTATTCCAAAATTGCCACTCAAAACCGATACGGACATATTGATTACTCCGTTTTCTCCTCTGTCTGCTCCGTTCATCGGCCTTAAAGCTAGGGTTTCCCTCCAAACATCTTCAATAAAAAATTTGAAACCCGCATAATTCACCAAGTCGCCACACGATTGAACCCAATACACTGAATTTTTTCAACTCGTTGATTCTTGCTCCGATGGCATCCATCGACAACATCCCATAGGTATACTCTCTTCCTTTGCTTCTCTAAACTTTCTTACCCTGTCAGCTTGCTCTTATTCCTTTCTTCTGCTTTCAGGATCTCCAGGGTCAAATATTCATCCAACTTGATGGCAATCTGCACAAAATCTTCCTAGGCCCAATGGGTGATCCAGATCCTAGCAGGGTCATTGTCGACGAGACTAACAGAGTCCCCTTCAAGGAAACCAACATGCAGCTAGGCCTTTGGGACAAAAGGACTTCTTTAAGGAACTGGCCCTCAATCATCCCAGGCTGGAGGAACTGGCTAATCAAGGTAGCAGCCAAGAAGAGAGTAGATTGGACAACTAGGAACTTGGACCAATGCATCTCTTTATCCCTCTCTGACATCAAGAAGAATAACTAATGCTCAAAGCTGCCTGTTTTTTGTGGTCCAATACCTATAATGCCTTTCTCTTCAGGCAAGGCCCAATGTCCCCACATTAGCCGATGTTCATATGCTGACAGGCCTCAACATCGTAGGACATATCAACCCTTTTAGTTTGCTAGTGAAACCCACTACTAAGCTTGGTAGTTGTTGGGTATTTTAAACACAAATAGAGAAATCCGCAAGCGCACAGATACCGATGTAGCTTTTACCCGGAAGTATTCCAAAGTATCGATTTTCCACAAGGAACGTGAAGTGTACTAATTAAGATTCAAGATTGTCCAACGGTAAAGGTCAAAGTATTTTTTAGTGGGTAGAGAGGATGTTTCTAAGGTTTCTCTAATAGATCTATAAATCGAATTGACTTTAAAGTCTACTTATTTTGGGACATCAGAGCACTTAGCCACAGACAGATGAGAAGGGGGTGATATGACCATACCAGCAAGCAAGATGTCACAAGCTCTAAGATAAGCTACAACCACTCAAGTTTTACCTACACCAACACCAGCCGAAGTCATCGATGGACTGGCGACACGTAGTCGTGCAAATAAGCTACAACAAGAGGTCCACGTGCTACTTTGTGAGATTCATTTTAACATTAATGAGAATTATATACTACCTAAGTGTTGTACCTTGATTGTACTCAGGTATATAGAAGAAAAGAAGGATGAATCGGACCCTGAAGAACAGACCAGTGCAAGTCCCAGAAGACACTAGCAAAACGGACCAGAAGAGTCAAAAACGGACCAGTGGAAGTCAAGAACAGACCAGTGCAAAGAAATCTTTATAACTTTTTACTCACAAAAGCTTTGAAGGCCCATGAGGACTTGATGGAAAGCTCGTCGAGACTATTTTCCAATGAATCTAGTGGAGACCAGTTTGGATACTCCATATTGCCTGCAAACAAGAATTAGTATAGACTGCTCGGAAGGTCAACAGTCATGACAGAATGTTAGTACAAATTGCCAAGTAAAACTATACCGATCTACAATGTTTCGTGCTGGTTGGCATACATTGCTAGAAAGCCCTTTGAGTCTAGTTTCACACCCAAGAAACGGTTCATCGTTTGGACTTCCCAATAAGAAGTTATGGTCAGTTTATTAGAAACTGCTCTAGAGGACGCGAAGCCAGTTCGGGAATCCATTCCGAGGGGACCTTTCACATTGCCTTCCCTCAGAAACTCTATTTTGTTTTTATACCTATCTAGGAGGGTTGTTCCTAGTATAAATATTCCCTACCTCTAAGCTATTAGCAAACTTTGATCATTTGATAAACTACATGATATTGCAGCCGCGCTGCTGAGTGCCTTACTCAACCTTTGTTCTTGTTCTTCTTGAACTTGTGAAGTGAATCCTCTGGGTTCCCCTACTTCGTGCTCTATGGCTTCCGTTCGGCTGTGCCGTATTGTGTGGATTAGTTCTGGAATGTGGTTTTGCGGTCGTTCAGAGATCAAGTCGAAGTCTTCGCGGTTTCGGTGCCTCTCTCCCCGTCGTTTGGTCGCATCCAACCTTTGTCAGGTATAAAACTAGTTATCCGCTGTTCAAGCAAGTTATCCTTGTTCTTTTGATCTACTGTCGTGAAGATCGGGCCACCCTCGTACCGATTCATATCGGTAACCTATCAATTGGTATCAAAGCTTTCGTTGTCACAGTAGGTCTCACAATCATCCACATATCTACCTTTAGTTTATCTATTGTTTGTTACTGTTTGTTCATCACCTATAGTCCACTGAAAAAGCCACAAAAAATCCTAAAGCCCTTTGACGGTACTATTATCTTGTGTTTTTGTGTTCATCAAGTTGCTAGTCACCCTCTTTACATATATTGTGTTGTGTTTCATTTGTTATCCGCACCCCTGTTAGTATAAAGATCCAAAACAAAAGTAAAAGAAGAGGAAAGGGGTTATAATGTGGTTTGCTCACTTTTACACATTCAGATTCTTGATGATTTATATAGCAGCAATATTATATCTTATGAGCACATCAAACCACTTGATTTTCACTACCGTAGCCTCCCTTGTTTAGCCACTTATAGCTCCACCAAAAACTAAAACCAGGACATTCGACTCGTAATCCTTGCGACCTCGGAATCACTTCTGTTGAGCTGCTACACTAGCACAATTCACTGTCCTTGAGAACAAGAAACACTACACCACAACCCTTAATCAGCCACTGACTTGAAGTGGCTGTAAGGGGTGTACAACGATGGACGGTTCGTTGCTAAAAGTTATAGCGACAGACTCCAGCAGTTGCTATTGAAGCCGTGGTTAAATATATATAGCGACGGACTTCATCTTTAACTACGGACCATCCATGGTCCCATAGTTTAGCAACGGACGGTCCGTTAGCAGTTTGAGCAACGGACAGTTCATTACCGTAAGAACTTTTAGCAACGGACAGTCCATCGAGATCAATTAAATAGG
>Ga0182004_10001338_pt1 | contig 17816 bp, 10 predicted proteins | sample Sormic07211540_1_FD_120479 | JGI IMG/M metagenome (GOLD analysis project Ga0182004, IMG submission 120479) | Endophyte microbial communities from Sorghum bicolor roots, Mead, Nebraska, USA - 072115-40_1 MetaG | ecosystem: Host-associated > Plants > Roots > Unclassified | place: USA: Nebraska...
GAAGGTTAGGTATTTTTTTATTCTTATCCAATCTTCGTTATATTGCTAATTGGGTAGTGTTCTTTGCTCATATATATAGAAAAATATTTTTATCCTTCTTATAGACACTATTGATTTTTATTGTTATTTTTATTGATATATACATTAAGAAGAAATCAGGAATAGAATTTTATGGAGTCTGAATCTCATTGAAGCTGATGATTTAGTCTTTCTAGCATAATATTAATTGTGTAATGGTGTTTTTAATAAACACGTGCGTGCCGCACGTGCATATTTGCTAGTCTTATAAATTACCGACAAATTGTATAATTAATTATTATTTTTATTTACATTTAATACTCGATGCGCCATAAAATTTGATCTAATAGGGAATTTTTTTTTAAAAAAAAATTGTTGAGAACTAAACAAGGCCTTAGTGATCTCAAGGTGTATAATGTTGCACGGCTACCAACCAAGCAGAACTACAGTGCTGGGCTTGCCAGGCCGGGCGGGATAGGAGTGCGGCAGAGCAGGCCATACCACGCCAAAACGCGCCGCATATGAGTCGCCCTCGCCGGCTCGCCCGCACGGCCGGCCACCCAGGTGCCACAGGCCACAGGCCACAGCCCATTCCCTCACGCCGAGCCGAGCGCAGCGCACTCCTTTTACCGCTCCACGTCGCGGCGTCTCCGCGCACTTGCTCGCCGACCGATGCCGCTGCTGCTGCGCGGCGCCTCCCTTCTCCGCCTCTACCAGTACGGTGCCCATCCTCCTCCCACCCTCTCTTGCCCTCTCCTCTCCTATGGCGCATTTTCTACCTTCGAGTCGGTTCATCCCATCTGGTCTGCGTTACTGCGTCGATTCGATTCTTCGCCATCCAAGGGCCCTCAATGAGGGGGAAGAGCCCATCGAGGGTTTGGCCGCGAACTTTTATTGCGCGCTTTCAACTGTCAACAGCGTCGTTGATGTGGATTATGTAATTTGTCAAAAAATGGTTGGGGAACATATGTCACAAGCGCGGGTGCGCTTAAGGCTTTTTCTTTAAGGAAGGAATGATTACTTTAGCTCAAACTCATTTGCACATGATGTGAAACCCAAATCCTATGCCAACCTAGAAATTTTCCAACAGTGTAAGAGGATTTTTGTCCACAGCTACCTCATACCTGGATTCATTGTCACAAGAATCGTTTAGCTTGGAATTCTCCATCGGTAGATGTTAAACATTGGCTTATCTTTTTATAAATAGGTGTACCTGTGGGCTTCGAAGTGCGAATTTCAGTTCAAGAGTACCTGCACTAGTGAATCTCATCACCACGAGGGACAGAATGCGGGCTACATATTCGCGTAGAGCTGCCTCTAAGAACAGTGAGGTCAACAAAGATGAGCAGCCAGTCATAGAGAAGGTTAGTCTGTTTCCCTTGTGCTCATACTAGGCGACTGCTGTAGTTTTGTTTCATACCATTCTGTTTGGATCCTAGGAAGATGCTGCTGAAAGTGATTTGGAGATAGAGAGTGTGAGGAGCAACCCTAGCCAGCTCCAATCAATGACTGTCAAGGAGCTCAGGGAGCTCACGAGGTTTAAACTTCGTCACTCTTCCCTTCTTGTCCATTGGTGATAATTGATGTGTTCTTTTAACTCTTTGTGCACTAAAATCTTGAAGGAGGATGGGTGTTTCTGTGAAAGGTACCAAGAAAGATTTAGTATCAGCCTTGATGAATTCTCTGGGCGTGGAAGCAAATGGTATGTGTTAGTTCAGACTTGTAGTAGTAGCTTTGAACTAAATCCTTGTTTTTTTGTGTTAGAACTCTTTAGTTTCATTCATTATGCCCTTTGCAGCAGTAAGATAAGACTTTGGTCAGATTTGCCCCAAACTTACAATGTCGTTAGCTAGTGAAATAGTGAACCAAATATGTCAATTCTGAAAATTTTGCTTGCATGAGATCTTCAAGCTCTCATGGCTTCGCTATCGACGTAGCAAGGTTTTATGGTGCAGGAACAGGGAATACAGGGGCATGGATGGATCCTTTATAGACCATAGTCACGCATGTATGTCCTTGTTTAAATAGTGTTTGATGAAGCTTATTAATAGCCAGAAACTTGGTTTCTTTCCACAGGTGACGAGGGAAAGTCATCCATTGAGCTGGTTAGCCCCTCGGAGATACCTTTAAAAAGAAAAAGTGGTGCTTCTGTTGTGATTGAACAAAAACTAGAAAGTTCTGAGATTATTTCTGAAACACCTAGCAAGAAAAGAAGTAGAACAAAACAAAAGTCAAGCAAGAGTACCACCCTTGAGGAGAATTCTGTGACTAATGTCAAGCTAAGTAAGACTATTGTCCAGAAGGAAACATTTGTCGGTATGCACATTTGTTTATTTATCTTTATTGCTGTTGAAAGATCACTTTCCCCTTGGCTAACTGTTTGTTACTCTACCACACAGTCCAAGGTGCTGTTCCTAATGACGATTCAGAGCCTTGGACTGTACTCGTGCATAAGAAACCACAAGCTGGCTGGATTCCATACAACCCTAAGACTATGAGGCCTCCACCTCTTAGCAAGGATACACGTGCTCTGAAGATTATGTCATGGAATGTCAATGGATTGAAAGCATTGCTCAAATCAAGAGGCTTCTCTGTGCAGCAATTAGCACAGAGGGAGGACTTTGATGTGCTATGCTTACAAGAGACAAAAATGCAGGCAAAATCTTAGTTATTTTTGCTAAGTTCATTTGGAGTTATCCTAAAAAATGTTAATGACAAGATAATTTTGCTAACATTGCACATTCTATCCTTTCTAAATTATTCGCTGACAGTAAATTCACTATATTTGCTTTGTTCTGGGCAGGAGAAGGATGTTGAAGTTATTAAAGACACTTTGCTTGATGGCTACACAAATAGTTTCTTTACTTGCAGTGTGTCAAAGCTTGGCTATTCTGGCACTGCAATAATTTCAAGAGTAGGCACCACCTACCCAATGCCTCATACATGTAACTAGTAGAAACAGAACACCTATGAAAACCTATTGGTTTGTTCTATTTTATTTCTTTACAACTGCACAGAAACCTGAAAGAAATGGAAAGAAGGAGAACACCTATTGGTTTGTTATGTTTTATTTCTTTAGAAGCAACTGCACAGAAACCTGAAAGAAATGGAAAGAAGGAGCAAAGTGCCATGATGCGCTCCCTCACCTAGGAACCATCACACCTATGTCTCTTCAATTTTGAGATTTCTGGGTTTTCCATTTCTGAAATCTAAAGCAAGCTTCACTGTTTTTTTTCTCGAACAATGCAGGAGAGCTGTGTGTCATTTTATTTAAGAAAAAGGAGTCTTACAAATGGGAGTGGCCAGAATAAACCTTCCCAACACACCCCACTCACACTAAGCCATGGCTAGAAAGAAATTTGTGCCACCCACACTAAAGCAAGCTTCACTGAGATATACTTTAATAAAAAAGGAAAGAAACATTTAAGATATATGATTAATCACTATTACTTTCCTCTTCCCTTGGGCTATATTGCAACCTGATTAACCACTGTTCGATTTCTTCTGATATTTAGTTCAATACTACACAAATATATTTATTGTATATTGTGATCCTGGGTCCTGGGCCCTGGCTTGATCATTGTTAACCTTCTTCTCCTCCAATTTGTTAAATGGTAGCCTTAAGCATAAACTTCTTGATCAGCAGGATATGCTAGCATCCTGCAAGATTTTTGTGAACATTTTTGTGTTTTATATTTTCTTTCTGTTCATCATGTGTCATGTGTTGCCTGTAGGTCAAACCACTCTCGATCAAGTATGGGCTTGGTATACCAGACCATGATACTGAAGGGAGGGTTGTGACTGTAGAGTTCGATGACTTCTACCTGTTAACTGCTTATGTACCAAACTCTGGTGATGGTCTAAAAAGATTGGTAAATAATTAGTATTTTTCTTTCTAGTATAAATCATCTGAGGTTACAGTCTGAAGTCCATGAGCATGTATTTCTGTGCAGACTTACAGGGTCACAGAGTGGGATCCATCCCTTGGTAACTACATGAAAGTATGTCTCTTATTTTACTCCAATTATTATTTTGAAGTAGCTTGCTCATGCTACTTATTGTCTATTCCTCTTCTTCTGTCAAAGCGTTAAGTATGTCTTTACTGAAACAGAAGTACGTAACTAATTTTGTGTGCATTTTGTTCATGTCATTTTTTCATTGCATTGATTCTATTTTTTCTAGGTTATTTTGATATGGGGGATTTGGATCCAAAATTTCAAATACATAGGATTTAGCACAGGTTGGACTAAACCTAAAAATTTCTAGAGCAATCACTTCATCCAAACACTCTTTTGAATGATGGGTCTCCTTGTATAAATTTGCACATAACAAAGCCTTAGTAAGAACTAAGATTGAAACAAAGGTTCTAATTAGGGGCAGACCCATAAAATATGTATCAAGATGTCCAAATTTAATTAGAGTGGCAGTTTTAAATATTTTAATACATTAATTTTGGGTCTATTTTAGGGCACATCCTCTTTTCTTTGTTGTCTATCATCAATATCCTTTTATTTTTCTTTGCCCTTTACCAATCAAACTAGCATATTGAAATATTCCCTTTCAAATCAGGGGATTTTTGAAAACCCCAAGTGTACTTTTTCATAGTAATGGCCATCTAATTCTTGTGTTTTCCTAGTTACCAAAGTAATGACCATCTAAAGTTCTAAACCCTAGTATTCTTCATGGCTGTTGTCCTGTGCAAAAAGACACCACATGCTACTCACACAAATTCACCTCCTTCATTTACAGGCTTCAGTAGTGATCGTTGCACAGCTAACAACAAATTATTTTTTAGATCTCGTGTTGCTAAGTTCTGATATGACCATACACATCTCTTATAATTGCGCAGGAATTGGAGAAATCGAAGCCTGTCATACTAACCGGTGACCTTAATTGTGCGCACCAGGAGATTGATATACATGACCCTGCCGTGAGTAACCATTTGTTTGAATTCTTCTGTGCTGAATGTATTGTAAATTTGTAGTCTTACACTTAATTGTGTCCTATATTTGGCTATTTGTTTTATGCTACAAACATCATGATCCTTGTAATAAAGTAGAATTACAGAGAAATTTGGCCTTGGTTTTAGACCCTTGTTTTTAGATGTTAGATCTGAGAGTTCCTATCCGGTTTAATTAGAAAGCTTGAAGAGTGAAGCAAATTATTGCCCAAGTAGTGAGAGACAGATACCTTACATTGCATTGCCATGGTGCTGTTTTTTTGAGCAACCTGTACTCCGTGTTGCTCATCTATATGTATGTATATACTTGGTGCCTCCATTGGATTGGAATATGTGACAAATGTTGCCAGTTACCAGTTTTGCTTTAGCTGCTTCACCTATCTTTTCTACGTGGTCTTAAGCCATTTTCAATTCTTTTTTTTCCAGGGAAACCGTAAAAGTGCAGGCTTCACAAACGAGGAAAGAGAATCATTTGAGACCAATTTTTTGTCCAAAGGGTTTGTTGATACGTTTCGGAAACAGCATCCTAGTGTTGTTGCCTATAGTTACTGGGGGTACAGGCATAATGCCCGGAAGACAAACAAAGGTATGTACTATGACCGGTGATATGGGCTTTGCCACCTGTTATTGTGTGTTTATGACTTTATGTGCTGTTTCATACGCACCCTTAAGATTATGTGCCACTTACAAACATACCTAGGATTTTAGGAATTTGTGCCACAACACATGGAAGCTTCTGTAATTTAGCATGGTTTTCTGAGTGCCAAAATTGCTATATTCATTTGTTGTTCCAACGTAACTGAAGATCACGCTTACCATTTCACTTGCTCTTTTGATTTGTTCATTGTGGATCGAAGGTTGGCGTCTGGATTACTTTCTTGTGTCGGAATCAATCGCTGAAAAAGTGCATGATTCATACATTCTTCCGGACATCTCTGCCAGTGATCACAGCCCCCTTGGCCTCGTACTGAAGCTGTAGGCTGTATCACAGGCTATGCCAAACATTCAATCTGAAGCCTGTGCCGTAATTCTCAGACAGCGATGCTTATTCCTGAGGGTTTTTTTTTGGTTCGTGCAGATCCGTGGCAGGATCAGTGATTTTTGTATCAGACTATTAGTGAAACAGTTAGGCTTTGTAATGCACTGAGCAGATTGGAATATCCATTAGTGTCTCGTGGACGACTACTGTTAGTGATGCTGCACCTTTTGTGATGTACGTAGATATGGTTCATATCTTGTGCTGCAGTTGTGCAGCTCAGTATGAGCAGCAGGGAAAGATCATTGTCTGGTTTAGGATACTAACCTTAACCTGTTGAGCTCATTAAGCTATCCTGCCATGTGTTGTGCCGCTGATGGCATCAGATAAACTGTGATGCAGTTTCACGCATAGCCGAAACTGTTCTTGGACGTAACCTAGGACTGGAACGAAGTATTACTTGTGGGCCTGTGGCATGTTCTGCTAAAACTAGCTCAGCGTCACAATTAACCAGCACTTTTTTAACACGGGTCCACCAAACAGAGACAAATCAGAGGATGCCCGCTAACCGACATGGCATCGAGGCGTGTACTCTTGTTGAACAGATCTCTCCAAGAGTAGCCAGCAAGGCAGGGGCCAAAAATTGAGTCCGTTCCAGGCCTCCGGCGAGAGAGAGACGCGCCTACAAATATCCGCGAGCCACTTTCGCCAAGATCCCCCATAGGTTCCCCTGCGGGTTTTACAAAACCAGAAAGAAATCACCTGGTGATCAAAAAGAAAGAAATCACCTGCTCGACGGCATCATCGGCAAGGCAAGGCGGCGGGCCTCTGTACCAATCTCCCCGCCTGTGGGTGCGTCTCTCTCTCTCTCTCTCTCTCTCTCTATGCGCATTGCTTGCTTGCTTCCCAAGTTCCGTGAATTCTAGATGGGAAACGATGGCGATGGATTTTCTTTCTAGCCCGATCGACTGTGCTGCTTGCCTCTCCCGTCCCCGGCAACTGTGCCTCCCTCAGGCCCAGGACCGCCACCGCTCGCGACCCTGCGCGCGCGAACACCCGCTGCCGGACTCTCTCGCGCAGACGCCCGCCGTAGGACTCGCGCCTGCGCCCACAACCATGACCATGAGCATGCGCGCCGCAGGCCTGAGCATGTTCCGTGGCAGCCATCTCGCCGCGCTGCCCTGTCTGCAACGTCTGGGCGGCGCCGCCGCCTTTGCCCGCGGCCTCGCCACTGATGCCACCTATGGACGGTTGGGATTTTATCTATGGGGTTGTGTTTGGTCAATTGGGAACCCGGTAGTAGCAGAAGCACACCTTTGTTCTGCATATGAAGTTGAGTTTGCCTTCTGCTTCGGGATTCTTCTGCTTAGATAGATTCACTTCTTGATGTCAGATTTATAATGTTCCTGATCAACTGTCACCTACATTCTTGGTTTTATCTGTGTGCCTTGTCAATTCCAAGGTTCCTGAACTCCTGTTTCTGCAGTCGTGTCTGCCGCGGCGAACATGAGCACCACATCGTCTCAGCATGGTGGTTACCCTGCCCAGAGGTCTGCGGCGAACATGGGATCCACATCTTCTCAGCGTGGTTACCCTGCCCGGAAGTCTGAGCCCTGGACTCGCCTTACCCACCAAGAGAGACGACCGCAATGGGTTGCTTATAATCCAAGGACAATGAGACCTCCGCCACTTGGCACTGATACCAATTGTATGAAGATTCTGTCCTGGAACGTTAATGGACTTCAAACTATTGTGCAGTCAGGGTTTTCTGCAGATGAATTGGTTGGCAGAGAGAACTTTGACGTCTTGTGTCTTCAAGAGACACACTTGCAGGTAAGTTGTTTTGGTATTTCCATTGCTACTCGCTCTTATATACAGCTTCACCCTGGGCAGTGGGTTACTTTGATTTAAATACATGGGGTTTCTCCATAATCCAGTATACCATGATATGTTGACCTTTCGTTATGATGCACATATCAGTGTCATGACCAGGTTTTCATTCTCTTTTCAGGAGCGCAATGTTGACCTTTTTAAGAACCTGGTACCTGAATATGATTACACCTATTGGTCATGCAGTGTTGCAAGGCTTGGTTATTCAGGAACTGCTGTGATATCACGGGTATGTTCTCTTCTTGCTGTGGTTAATGCCCAGCACCTCCGTTTTGTACTGACTAAAAAGTCAGTGGGAAGCAGCGTCGCAATAAATCTTTTGATCTGAATACCATCAGTTGATACATAGTATATCTAACCTCACTTTCCATGTTCTTCCGTATGCATTAACAGGTACAACCAATCTCAGTCCAATACGGGCTTGGTGTACCAGAGCATGATCAGGAGGGCAGGCTTATTACCTTGGAGTTTGATGATTTTTACTTGGTCAATGCTTATGTCCCAAATTCTGGCCGTGGTTTACGTAGACTGGTAAAATCTATTCTTCCTTTATATTCATTTATGTTGTACTGCAATTGCTTAGCATATCTAAGTTTGTTTTATTGCCTCTTGGTCTTCAGAATTACAGGGTCAATGAGTGGGATCCATGCTTTAGCGACTTCATAAAGGTGCATCCACTTAGCTTTCCAATGTCCTTATTTAGTATCACCCATTGTTATTTTTTATGTCAATTGAGGAATTGTACTGTGCTTTTTATTCTTATTATTATGTGTTGTTCTACACCATGGCTTGTACTCCACCTTTCACAATTTGTCCCTTCAAATATAACTTTGCAAAGTGCAACTGAGATGCGCTTTTGGTCTGCAGAAACTGGAATCTTCCAAACCAGTAATTGTTGCTGGGGATCTAAACTGTGCTCGCGAAAGTATTGACATTCACAATCCTCAAGTAAGTGTATTTGCTCACCCTTTCCTTAGGAATATTGTGCAAACGTTTGCACATGTTACTGTTCTGTTTTCATAGTTCTCAATGACAAGATACCATAAAAGACCAGTGGATTTTTTTGTGGATCTATCATATATGTACATTGTTAGGTGTCAATTTTTTTAAGGGGAATTACGGCTTTTTTTAACATTTTGAGATATGCCTCCTGTTTATAGCACATACTTTAAGAGCTGTTATCCTCTACAGAACATGACAGGCAGGTATACCATGCTGTAGTTAGAAACAAGTTTTTGTTTAGGATGTTCTACTGTGTCGTGTCTAAATATTGTTCTCTACTAAAAGAACAATTAGATATGAAACATAATTGCCTTTTAAGTCCTTGTGAACATTGTTCCTTTTTTTTTGGTCCTCTGACACGTATGGTTTCTCATTCTGAGAAAATTTCTGCGAAACTAAAAGGTGTTTATTGACATATTCCCTTGTTAGGGTTACAATATAACTTTTTTAATGTGCTAGGAAATACTTTATATATATATCGGTGCTAGGAAATACTTTGAGATCTGCCATGAGCATGCCAGTACTATGTTTCATAGAATCATAGGTACACAAAGCTTATAATCTTTTTCAGCAAAGACAAGGAAAAATAACAGTGAACTCTGAAAGATATACTACGCATATCCAGAACCTGACATGAAAACATAGCCTTGAACTTGTCAGTTCTCCATAGCTTGATATTGAATATGCACTGTTGCTAAAAGTTAAACAAAGGAAGGCTCCTGTTTGCTCTAGGATAATATCTGTTCCTAACAGTCTATAAGTTCCCATTTACTTTCCACTTTTCCAGTTTGCTTTCTTGTTGCACCAGTCCCTTGCTGTAGCCTTTAGGTGGATAACTCATTTCAAATCTTTTTGTTCAGGCAAAAACCGAGGCTGCAGGTTTCACAGTTGAAGAGAGGGAGTCATTTGAGGAGAACTTCTCTAGCGAAGGTCTTATTGATACATTCCGTAAACAACACCCGAATGCTGTGGCCTACACTTTCTGGGGTGAAAACCAGCGCATTACCAACAAAGGTATGTGTAGTGTTTTGAAAGCAGTCCCTAAGCCTCATTATTTTGGGGTGACACTATCAATCGTAATTATTTTGAGCAGCCTACTACTAGTAGTAATAAAACTATCTCCTCTTTAAGTAGCGTTTTTGTTCTTTGCTGGAAATGTAGAATGATGTTTTACCTTTTGTTCTAAATTTTAACAGGCTGGAGACTGGATTACTTTCTTGCGTCAGAGTCTATTGCCGACAAGGTCCATGATTCCTACACTCTGCCAGATGTATCGCTCAGCGATCACAGTCCAATTGGCCTTGTGCTTAAGTTGTAGACACTGATGCATCTCTCAGCTATTTGACAACTGAAGCATGAAGTTTAAGCGTCGTCCTAAATAAAAAGATTTGTAGAAAGATTTTGCTTATGTAGGCTGAAAACTATTCAAACTCAGGTGGTGGTACTTCGCGTGGTCTCCTGTGGTCTGTGGAGGTAGTGGATCGCCTATTCACGTTGTGTTCGTGAAGTTAAAAGTAGCCTAGAGCAATTATTAGCTGATGTTCTTATACCTCGTGAATGCAACCGACCGAATAACACATCGTTTTACATTCACAATTTGGCATCTTGAATTTAGAGTGTTTGCGAAGGAACTATCTTTGTTCTCCTATGCATGTCTAGCTTGCATTTACCCGTATTCATGACCACCAGACGAAGGGTCTGCTCAGGCCTTGTTTAAGATTCTCAGTCACATTGAATCTTTCGACACATGCATGAAACATTAAATATAGATGAAAATAAAAATTAATTCTACAGTTTAACTGTAAATCGTGAGACGAATCTTTTGATCCTAATTAGTCTATGATTAGACAATATTTGACATAAACAAACGAAAGTGCTACAGTAGAGAAATCCAAAATCTTTTCGCATCTAAACAAAGCCTTAGTCCACATTACTGACAACTCTTGTTTGGATGTGCATGTATTTCTCTCAATCCACATGTGTTGAAGTGGATTGGCTGCCTGCTGGGCACACAGATTACACTGCTTTCCTATGGAATGACGTTTTCTGCCTGCTGTATACAATAACATCAAAGACAAACGAGCGCACAGCTTTGGCATTGCAGACAAACCCTATCTAAATTCCATGAACTGAACAGTTTAACCCAAAACTTTAAGCTAGTAGTAAAAAAAAATTGGCATAATTTAATGCTCTCCCGATACCTTAGAAACGACTAATTCAACTAAAACCGATAGGTGTTCGAGAAAAAAAAAAGTAAAACTGAAGCATAGCATGTGAGGGACACAGCATCTTATTATACTTAAATACGACTGCAGCTTCTCAATTAAACTACATAATATGCAGGCGTTGAACATGGCCGTTTCTTCAGAACACAGAGCCACAGGAAATAGGTACAAGGAGAAAATCACAATACCAGGAAGCAATGTAGCCATGTAGAGGATATAAGCTTCTACTCGTGCCATTTCGACACCAACATACAAATCAGTAAGGTACCATCCTTATTCTCACTGCTGCAACACTAAAGCTGCAAAGTAGCCAGTAAACCAAAACTACAGATATGGAAACAGATATATACACAAACAACGGCCGCTAATGGCTAAACAAAACAATTATTAGCCTGATAATTAGTACTATCTACAGCAGCTTAAGTGGGACTAGGGGTAGGGGGAACATAACCCACAGATGATCTACTGGTAGGGGGAACATAACCTACAGATGATCTACTAACTCTACTCTACCTCATCTGAAGATGTCCACCATTACCATTGTTGGTGTACAACTACTGACACCTCCAAAGCGTAGTGGGCGGCAGAGGGGATCTTGCCATCTTCTCTCAATGCCGTAAGCCCCTTAGCTTCTTACTCACATAGCTAGTGACTGCTTGGTATAATCAGCCTGCTCATAGGAGTAATAATGCATATCATTCCTTACTCGGCAGTTCCTCCAACCATTGTTTGCACCATTGTGTTCATCCGTTTGGTACTTTGATTTCATTGGCTTCGAGCTGATGGGGCCTCCTCTATTCCTAGTGTTTCTTCTACCCAAGTCATTATTTCGCCCTCTCCAGTGAGTCCAGTGTCCATATGATACACCCTGGCTGTCAGGCACCTCATAGCTACCTTGATGGTTGTCCCATGGATCGGTCTGAATAGCTGCAGGACCCCAGCCGTAATCATGCTTCCAAGCATCCTGGGAGCCATCCCTCATGATCCAGCTGGTAATGCAAGGATTCGTCTGCTCCCCCCGGCTGCTGGTTTGATCCTGCTGTTCCTCATACACTTCCCAGTTCCCTGAGTTTTGCTGACCAATTGTTTGAGCAGGTTGCTTGACAGAATAATCCCAATTTCCCGACATCTGCTTATGATTTGATTCAACTGAGTGTTTCAACTGATTGTCCCAGTTTACAGAGAGCTGCTGGCCATGAGTGAAGCTGGTCTCCGTGTCACCCCATCCTGTAACTGGAACAGGCTTATCAGAGAAAATAAAAGAGTCCCAGACATCAGGAACACCATTATCTTTTCTGGGAACACGGCGACGTGACTTCTCCAGATCAGCCACCAATTCAGGATCAACATATTCATCTGGGTTGACTATATCGATAAACATGTTTGGGTCAGGCAAAGGGATATCATAATGTTGACCATGATATACAGCACAGAAGCGTGCCTTTGCATCATTGAAGGCTTCTAATGCAGCTGAGTCATCCCAATCAACCACACTTTTGTACAGAGACATCAATCTCTTGGTCTCACACAGTTTAGCCCAGGGGATAGCACAAGCATCAGTGCAAAATTTCTTTTCCCACAATGGAACTGAGAAATTTCCACTGCCTGAAATAACAAAAACTGTACTTAGTGAGTACATAAAACTAATGTATGCGGAGAAAAAGAACCTCTGTTTGCTCCTAGACTTATTTCACCAAAATACTGGCGGTTATCTCTGTATATGAATATGAATACCAATCAGAATTCAGAAGAAACACTACAACAAGAAGACTGATAAGAAGAAACACAATAATAGGAATGGGGCAACAGCAGATAACAGAACAAAATAAGTAGCTGTCAGAGAAACAGCTAGCAGTAATTTGTCTGCGTGATAGGAAAAATCAAGGGATACTTCGTTTAAATGCTAGCAAAATATTGAAACAGACAAACTTATGATGAAAAAAACACACAACAATTATGTAGTTCTTATTTGTAAAGCATCAAATAGAGATTACGGGTTATATGGAAAACTGAGTACAGGTTCAGCTTAGGTCAGTCATAGATATCAAAGTAAGCTAAGAAACTTCCATGAATTTAAGCATAAATTGTGTGTTCTGTATGGTAACTAACATGGTCCCACATACCCATAGATGTGCACAAAATCATAACACATCAAACTTAGCACCTTTCCTGAATTTCAAAGTCAGGCAAGAAATTATTGTTTTAAATATTTAAAAGTATTTCCTACTCACGCTCTGGCAGGGAGCGTAGGTGTACAGATGACCGTTGACCATCGTCCGGTTTAAATACTCACCAAGCTGTTTCAATGTCATTCACCAAATGGTCTCCAAAATTGCTAGTAAAGTGTGCTATTATGTCATATAAGCATTCTTGCTAAAATGGAATAGGTTCTCCTTTACAGAAGATGTAATGATCAAGCACATAAACTGATCAAGATTACTACCAGGGAATTAGAAGAATATATCATTCGCACGCGAAAAGGCATACAGGTTAGTTTTTTTCTGGATTGAAGGCGGTGCAGGTGGCACACGTAAATGGAATGACTCAGTGCATTCGAGTTCGATGTGAGTTTCCTGAAGACAGTTGGTACCTCGCACGTCATTTTCAAGAGAGAGAAGCAAAGCCGCAAGTGCCACCCACACGAACGCATCACCAGAAACGGCATCAAATACTGACACCGTGACACGAGAGCCAACTGTTCGCGGACTGTCTCTGCTCGCCAGCATTGGCATTTTGGGCAGGGACACTCGGATCAAAAGAAAGAGGGGGATTTCGGATTCGCTACCCAACCCGGAATTCCAGACACATTTACATGTGAAACTGTGAAAAATCCAAAAGAAACCACTCGACAAAATCAGGGAGCCGAGGAACGGCGCAACCAATCTAACCCGCCCAAACCAGAAACAGGACGGGCAGCGATCGAGGAACGTACCCTGAGAGCGCGGCGGCCGCCGGGGCTCTCTGTAGATCGGCCGCCTCTCCGCCATGGACGGCCGCTGCGGACCTCTCCTCTCCTCCGTCAGCCCAACCCACGGCGGAACACGCGAGAAAAGGCGCCCGGACTCCCTCCCTCCCCTCCACCCCCAGCGCGCGCGGACGCGACCCGAACGGCGCAAGCTGCCGCCCACCGGATACGGCGCGCCCGGTTAAGTCGGCGTGGAGTGGGAACGCGAACGAGTCAGGCGAGCGGCGAAAGGCCCGCGGGAGGGGGAGGAGGCGGTTTGCCGGTTTGGGTGGCGTTGTTGGTTTCGCTCGCGGCCGGCGCCGAGGGGCGGGAGGAAAAGCTGGGATTTTTATTGTGCGTCCGCACGTTTTTGCCGGAACAGGCGGGCGTGTAGCCGTGTACCGCCGCCGAAAGCTCTGGCGCTGGGATTTTCTCCATGTGCTGCTTCCGTCCGCCTCCGTTTGACGGTTCTGTTTTGACATCTTCTTTACCTACTTAATTTTTTTTCTGTATTTACACATAATGTTAGGCCTTGTTTAGTTCCCAAAATTTTTTCAAAATTCCCCGTCACATCGAATCTTGCGACACATGCATGATACATTAAATATATATGAAAACAAAAACTAATTGCACAGTTCATCTGTAGATCGCGAGACGAATCTTTTAAACTTAGTTATAATATTTGTTAAATAAAAATGAAAGTGCTACAGTGTTGTTTTTCAAAAGTTTTTACGAACTAAACAAGGCCTTAATTGTATCGAAAAATGTACTTCTCTAAAAAAATAAATTATCTTGTAATTTATTATAATTTAGAATAGAGAGAGTAACTAATATATTAGATCTCATTTGACGCAATTCTATTTCACTAGTGAAACTATCTTTTTACTTTAGCTTCATAAATAGTTCTATAGGTGGAGTTAAAGTTGTTCCGATAAACCATGCAGAATTCTTTAAAACACGCTCTCATGTAATCCCGTGCAAGATCCACCGGAACAGTTGAGATCTAAGAGAAGCTATAATTTCGGCTCCATCCCTCGTCCACTCGTTTGAGAGCATGTTTTAAAAAAGCTCCTCACCTGTTTCATTTTATTTCATTTGGTACAAAATAACTCTTGGATCTGGTGGAGCTAAACCAAACGGGTCAAGCATAGCATCGTCATGTGTGGCGGCGTGGAGTCTACGTGCATAACATGGGGTCGTGCAAGTTTTTTATGACATGATATTATTTTTTTTTAAAAAAAAAGAAGAGATGAGTTTAGCACGGATAAAACTCAGTACGCTCAATTGGTTATTTACCTTATGTAATTAAATGCTATCGAGAAGCTATGAAAACTTTTGCATTCATGAGGTGGCGTTTAGATAGTTGTTGGGACTAGGACATGAGTAGTGTTAGATAACGAGCTAGATTCGACTTGGTTCGTTAAAATAATAAGCTAACTTTGCTCATGAGCCAAATAATTAAAATATATATAATATAATATCTGTATTTACTTAAAACTTAAGAATAATAGTAATAACATAAAAAAACTTATACATAAACATTAAATCAAACAAATAGATGCTACGCGACAGCCCACGTCCGTCACTATCTGTGGGCGAGCAGAGGTACGACAAAATGTACAGTTGCTATGTGGCCTACGTGGGTCTATATGTTTCACACAACTAAGGTCACTCCAGTAATTTATTCATATGGCAAGTGATTTAGTAGAGAGAGAGAAAAAAATCTAAGAAATCAAGTCTAACTAAGAAATAAGATCTTCATAGATATTAATGGACAAGAAACTATCGTAGCTATGTTAGGAGAGCAAACATAGTTTCTATGATATAACTCTATAATTATGTTATTGAGAATTTCATATTGAGAAAGATAATTTCTTTTTTTTTCTTGGTATGATGTTCTATGGTATAGAAACTACTAACAGTTTTCTTGCATTGTAAGTGCTCTATTATTTCTATCGTATAACATTAGAGGTTCGCAAGGTTGCTTCATGTGTTGTTTCTGCTTCTAGAGTGATACTTCCCCGTCTAAAAAATATTGCTTTTATATAGATAAAAAATTGTTAAATTTAGCTAGAGATTTATAAAAATTATTAATAATATTTGTATCTTAAATAATTATATTATAAAATAAATTTAATGATTTATCTAAATATATTAAGTATACAACACAAATATTAAAATTTTATATATATTGTTAAAGTTGAAGATATTTAATGTTTTAGAAAATAGAAAAATGACACTTTCTGTGAGAATGACAGGTTTGTTTGTTGACATGATGAGAACTGCTCAAGTCTCCACGACGACCTTGTCAAAAAAAAAAAAGTCTCCACGACGAAGCCGCAAGTACTCGAAGAGAATTAATGCAGCACAGTGTGATGAACTAACCACTTTTAAATTTTTTAAAAGAAATAAAACAACACGCAGTCCCCTCCCCTGAAACCGAAAGTCAAAAATCTTGAGGCCATCTTCAATGGGAGTTTCATGTCACAGTTTCCAACACATCAATATTTTGAAAACAGTGCATAGGAGTTTTATAGGGATGAAACTCTCTCTACTTCTATAAAACTCTTATCATCTCTTTCTTCATTAATATAGCGCCACATCAGACAGGGCTGAAAGAAGGAAAAGGAAGAAGCCATGGATAATCGCGTGCGCGCCACCCGATAAAGCAGGAGGCGATGTCGACTGGGCGACAGCGATGAGAACTTGTGGTACTTGCCCGACTGCTGTGGTACGAAGAGAGGGGCAGCCGACGCTCGGACCGGACCCGGCGGGCAGAGCCAGAGAGCCTGCGCGCTTCCCAGCATAGCCTGTCGGCCGCCCATTCGTCGCCGACCCTCTCACCGCCGTAGACCAAGGCCTTGTTTAGTTCCAAAATATTTTGGACAAAATGCAAAAATTTTTGCTATTTTGCATTTTGGAAGTAAACATGCCCAAAATATTTTGGCCCTTGTTTAGTTCCAAATTTTTTTGCAAAATGGACACTGTAGCACTTTCGTTTGTATTTGACAAAAATTATCCAATAATAGAATAATTAGGCTCAAAAGATTCATCTCGCAAATTACATATAAACTATGCAATTAGTTATTTTTTATCTATATTTAATGCTTTATACATGTGCCGCAAGATTTGATGTGATAGAAAATCTGAAAAATTTTGCAAAAATTTTTGGGAAGTAAACACCAAAACCAAAAACATTTGGTGTTAGAGTTTTGGTAGGCTGCTCAAGATTTTGGGTTTTTGGATTTTTTGCAAAATACTTGAGGAACTAAACAAGGCCCAAAATAGCCTGTCCATGGACTGGAATTGTACGCGACGTAGGCAGCGTTCCGTGCGACTAATTATATATTATAATTATTATTCTTTTATATACCTTCAAAGTTAAAAAAGGCTAACTTCTATTTTAGAATAAAGGGAGTATGTAACAGTTAGCCCTTATTTAATTTCAAAAAAGATTTAAAAAATTTTCATCATATCAAATCTTTAGATGCATGTATATAACATTAGATATAGATTTAAAAATAATTAATTACATAGTTTATTTATAATTTACGAGACGAATCTTTTAAGCTTAGATAGTTCACGTTAGACAATAATTAGTAAATACAAATGAAAGTGCTAAAGTATCTAACAACTTTTCACCTAGGGAATTAAGACCTTAGAGCATGTCCAAGAGACTTTGTATATTCTTCCTAAATGCTAGGAATAGCAATTTTGGTGAAAAACTACCCTCCAACAGCTTCTCTAAATGGTCATCCAAATATAGCCATTGTCTATTCCGGGTTTTTCGCTAGCCAAATA
>Ga0182004_10001339_pt1 | contig 17811 bp, 17 predicted proteins | sample Sormic07211540_1_FD_120479 | JGI IMG/M metagenome (GOLD analysis project Ga0182004, IMG submission 120479) | Endophyte microbial communities from Sorghum bicolor roots, Mead, Nebraska, USA - 072115-40_1 MetaG | ecosystem: Host-associated > Plants > Roots > Unclassified | place: USA: Nebraska...
AGACGCTGAATTCTCAATCCACGGCTCATCAATGAATCCTGACACATCTGATGGGATTGAGCCTAACTCGCTCCCACACTGAACCTATGCGAACGCAGTCCTCGGTTGGAACCCGTGTCCACAGAATTTTCTCCCCTCAATATGACGCCAATCCAACAAAAAGAAATGCCACCAAGGTAGCAAAATAGGCGATCTCTACCAAGGGAACATGCTATGTAACGATTGCCTAACTTTCCACAGCCTTTACCTTGGCACGCTTCTGCACTTCACGGAGCATGCTTATACTCGTTGCCTGGTCTTCAGGACGACAAGGCCATGCCTTCACAATGCAGAACAAATCCCTGATGGCAGAAAACACGTCATCGCTCTGTGCACTTACATGCTTATCTTTGGTCATTTTGTGTCGCTTCCCGTAATTGGCCTCAAAGTCACTTGACTTTTCATTTGCTCTTTGAAGCACTGAAGTAGGTATTCCTGAGTATCAAGGGCAAAGACAGCAAATGAGCATGGAAGTATGTGTCAGCGTAACACGGCCTTAGGGAAAAGAGCATTTGAATTCAGAGCAGGAGACATGTAGAAATGAACACATTAGCTTGATAATAACCTGCCAATCGAGCAACATTTACACCATAGCTTTTAGGGCATGCACCAGGTGTTAATCTATAAAGGAAAGTTACTTCTTCCAGACCTCCTTCTCCCTCAACCACCTGGCATGCCATATGGCACAGTGATACCTGCAATGTTCAGTATTCATATATGCAGGTTACAACGTTGGATAAAGTTGGATTAAGAATCAACAAAAAAAAGATAAGGTATGTATCAATTACCTTGGTATCCTTGCGTTCCATAGCTAACCTATGGTAGTGTGTAGAAAACAAGCCTAGACACTGCACCTGATGAACTAGATATTCCAGAACTGAGGCCCTGTTGTAGCAAGGGCGAGTCAGTGATCACATAGTGAACAGTAAAGGTAAATGAGACTACAAGAGAATGAATAGATATCAGGAGTAGGCAGCAATCAATGTGATGATCAGTAATTAAACTTACGCAATAGCTTGTCCATCAGAAGTCGATGTACCCCGTCCAAGCTCATCTAATACCACAAGAGAATTCTTGGTAGCTGATGACTGAGGCAAAAGTTGCACATGGTTGAGAACATACAAATAAAAAAATATATATATGTCCACATATATCGAAGGAAGAACTTACAAGCACCGAGGCAGTCTCCTCGAGCTCCACCAAGAATGTACTTTGGCCAGCCATAATATGATCCCTTGCTCCCATTCGAACAAAGATACGGTCAACAAGAGAAAGCTCAAGATTTTCTGCAGGAACATCTGCTCCAATCTGGCAAAGAATATGAAATCAGTTGCCATGAACAAGCAATGCTGATATAGTGATACACATGATAGAGATGGTGGATTACCTGAGCCAATATAATGGTAAGACAAACTTGGCGCAGGAGAGTTGATTTACCACCCATATTTGGACCAGTAAGAACAATAAAGCTGGGATTCCCTGACCCACCTATCTTAACATCATTTGGTACAAATGAACCCTTGCCTAAGGAATCACTTCGTAGAATGGGATGTCCAAGATTTCTAGCATGGAAAGTAGGAGTATCTTCTTGGCCATTTGATTCTTTGATAGTTGGACAGCAACTTGGTCCCTCAAAATAACCACTTGCAATAGCAAGACTTATCAATACATCAAGCTCTGCATGATAAAATCAAAGGCAACATTTAGAGTAGAAAATCTACCTACACAATGAATCTGGTATAGCAGCTATGTGTCTTTGTTAGAAGCACAGCTAGCATTCTCTTTCAAAGAAGTACAGCTAGCATGATAACAATTCTTTACTAGTCATGCATCAATTGACATACGGGTAATATTTCATCATTAACCAACATCATTGTTACTTGTTTACGCTTGACAATAAGGATTTCCATATAGTAGGTCACACAAACACACCTTTTGGAAGAAGGAAACAAGTTGATATATAATTGGCAGGTGGTCAGATGGTCTATGCAAAATTGGTAACTTGTTTTCAATAAATCCCTCCAAAATTAGTAACATAGAACATCAAACAAATTCTCAGTATTTTCTTTCAATAAAATAGCAAATCAGGGGAACAGTAAAATAATGAGCAATTAGGAAGAAATATCATAGATGTATAGAACATTAGGAATATTGCTAACCTATGGTAAGCTAAAACTGATGTAATAACTACAGTGCAAGAGAAAAAAAAACAATATTGCATGAAGCGTTACCAGCAACAACAGAAACCAACTGCCTCCACTCAGTGTGATGCTCAACAAATAGCTGAATCAGATTCTGAAGAATGCCTTTCAATTTTGATTCTTTCTCTGACTCAGCCTTTGAAAGTTCTAATATTAGTTCTTTCAGTTCTGGCGTCCAGTACCGAAAGAAACCCTGGTTGGAACATTTAAAATGTCTTAGGACTTCAATTCTTAGTTTGAATCGAACATCTATGAACCATATTCAATAAAATTGCCATGTGTTCAGGCAAAGTAAAACAAATATGCAGTAGCTTAGCCCAAAAGATGAAAGAAAGAGAAATGAAATTGAACCGCTGGGATCCACGCAGTCATTGCACATACAGGAATTCAGCAATAGTTGATAAGTAGTCAATTCTGACCATTAAAGTGTCTTGTTTTGCGGCTCATTTCCAGATCAGTTGCTGGAAGGAACACAGATTTCAAAACTAGCCCCAAGCAAACCGTCGAACTCCATTTAATGTCAAAAACAGAGGACTGAACTTTGAGGCATGACGATAATGTACCTAGTTTATGCACAACAGCACAATAATTGCAACTAAGCATTTAGTGTTTACCTTTTTAAGGTTATTAGAAAGCATCATTAACACCTTGAACTACCTTACAGATTACACGGTAGTAGACTAGTAGTAGTAGTAGTAGTAGTAGTAGTAGTAGGTCACACTATTTGTAAAAGAAATAACTGAATAAGATTCTGAAGAATGCCTTTATGTTTTTTGGTTAGTAGTAATAAGTAGTAAGATACACACTATTTGTAAAATTAGTAGATATATATTAGCAAACCAAATGTATACAACAGTAGTAGCTCAGTTAAATGATACATTTATGTACTTATTTACAATTAAGAGGGATAAAACATTGTGATCACCTTTTTTGTAGACTGCAACTCATAGTTTCTGGGAACTGAACCTCCCAGACTCTCAGGCACTTCAATTAGGTACATATCTTTTCCAACATCAACATAATTAACCTGAACCATTGTTGATTAATTGTTAATTGGCAAAGAGACAACTAAATGATGCAGAACTTGAAAAAGAGGCACAATGTAGCACTACCGATGCAGGTCTCAAAAGCTTTCGTTGCTCCTTCAGGTACTCTTTTAGACTGGATTTGATCTCTTCTATTGCATAGCAAGTGGCATCATATTCAGGATCACAACCTTCACAAGGAATGATCCGACCATTCCGGTCTGCTTCTGACCAATCAAATGCATCTCTGAATCGGTCTAAAATAGATGAGATATCTGGTAGGCCTTTGCCTGCAAATAGTTATTCACTTGCAAGGGTTACCTAACGCATTAAATTCTATTATAGTAACCTAAAGCAGCCAAACAAAAAAAATAAAATGAAGACAAAAGGAGCAACATATGGGCGCACCAAAAAAACTAATGAGAAAATGCATTAGAAATAGACATATGTTATGGAGTACTAAAGAAAGTTGCTATTCTACCTGGTGAGAGCAAATCATTAAGTTGAGATCCCTCTGTGCATATCAATGTACTAATAGAAGAACATGCATGGAACATCTGCTGGCACCCCCGAAGTGCAGCAGTAAACTGTTGAAGCAGTCTCTTTGATGCATCTTCATAAACAACAACTGATGAACTTCTCTTGTTTTCATCACTGCACAAAAAATGTAGCTTGAGTCATTCAGGTTAGACAAAGAGCCAAAAAAAATTCAAAGATCCCAAAGTACAAAAGCAAGACAGTATTCTGATGCTAAACACAAGGAAATAGTTTACAGCAACCAAAAGGTGCAGCAATCCCAGTGTATTGCATCAGATCTCTACTGATATACAATATATAATTCAACAAATTACCAGCTTGAGAAAAGGCGTGCAAGCAGGCGTTCCATGTCAGGGAGCCTAGACAAATCCTTACGGAACTGGGCAGCATAATCTTGGCCAACTCCCTGAAATGAAGATGATTCAAATGGTAATGCAAAATCATAGGAAACATGGTCTCAAAATAAAGCTCTGTGCTGCTGTTTTTCTATGTAGATTACAAACATATGTATAATCAGACCGTACGTGTTACTCATCAGTTTGAAATGTCTGGAGTTTTCCTTTGACAATTCATAATCTGTCACGTTTCAATATGTAAAACAGTAAAACTAAGGTGAATGACTTAGTATAGCCCCTGGTTGTTCTTCAAGCCACGAACAAAGGAGACTGATAAGCAAATATATGTAGATAGAAAATAAGCACTTCAGACCCTGATTTTAGTTAGATTTAAACAGACAGCCAAGCCCAAAATAAAGATGGCTTATTCAAATATATAAGACTAGCAAACATGCCCACGCGTTGCAACAGGACATACAGCATATTGTGTGGTCCTAAGGCCCATAATTAGCTAGCTATCTCATTGGATTTAACTGGGCTTGACCCAACCCTATTTTAATTAAATCCTAAGGCCCATAATAAATGCTAACTACAACAAAAGATTAATCCCAATATCCCATATAGGCAATTGTCTAGAGATTGACTCAGCTTAAATAGGTGGCTACGTCTACATCTTTTTTTTTTTAGAGAACATGCGCTGCATGTATTTCATTAAGCAGAGGAAACAGTTTACAATAAAGTCTAAACCGGTAATCCGAAGATTACCGCAGGAGAACCTCACAACACGCACACCGGAACTAAAACAGAAGAGACATTAAATGAACTACAGAGGGAGGGCTTGGTGGCACTGCCCAGATCACTGGCCGTAGGCCATGATTGCCCTCAGACCCCTGAAACCAGCCGCCATCCAGAGCGACGCTTCATCCAAGATATCCTGAAGAACAACGGCCAGTTGTCTTGAAGATCTGTCGAAGGTTCTCGCGTTACGCTCTTTCCACAGGTTCCAGCCAACAATGAAGAACAGAGAGTCAAAGCCTCGACGGATTTGCTTGGGTAGTTGTTTTCTCGAGTCTGTCCACCAGGTCATGATGTCCTGCTCTTGAACAGAGATTACATGGTGTAGACAGAAGGTTCTGAGGCATGCGGCCCAAACCTCACGGCTGAAGATACATCCCAAGATGATGTGGTCCAAAGTTTCAGGCAATTGGTCACACATGATGCACAAGTTGTCATCCTGAAGGCCATGACGCCACTGCCTATCTGCTGTCCAGCACTTCCGGTGCAAAGCAAGCCAAAAGAACATCTTAACCTTTGGGGGCGCCGACGTTTTCTAAATCAGCCGAGCTCCCAGAGGCGTGGATCAGCCGAGGAACATGGCGCCGTATGCCGAAGCAGCCAAGTACTGATGAGAGGCAGCAAACCTCCAAGCGAAGGTGTCAGGCGTCCCTGGGAAAGCTGGACCTGCTCAAGCCGGCGACACAGCCCGATGAAATCAGTGAGCAATCCCATGGTGCGAGCACCAGTTACATGATGCACCCAGGAATGATTGTGCATCGCCTCAGCGACGGTAACGCTCCATTTACGCTTCGGCACTGCCTCGAAGACTGCAGGAGCAAGAAACCTGATGCTTGAACCCTGGATCCAGTTGTCTGTCCAGAATAGCGTTGATTCGCCATTTCCCAGAAAAGAGATTGTTGCAGCCCTGAAGAAAGCAGTGGTCACGCCTTGTTCCTGATCTTGCAGGTTGCTCCAAGGGCGTCCCTGGTCCACCCGGTTTAACCAGGGCGCAGCCTCAATGCCAATCCCATATAAATGTGCTAAGTGCAATTTGTGAGGTTATAAATGTGTGATAAATAAATAGGTGGCTACGTCTATATTGGTTGTGAGGTTATAAATATAAGTGCCAAGTCGAGACGCACATGGGCTTGGGTTCGGCCGACCAGGCCACCAGATGAGTTGTGTGATGCCAATGAAGGTTTTGCAACTCCAAACTAAGTGAGAGATGATGAACCAAGGAATGGAAGGGTATGAGGGATGACCGTGAAAGCGAGACCAGTCAAAGTGAGTGATGGAAGAAGAGGGGTGGGAGGGAGGGATGACGGACCAAGGGATGGAGGAAGAATTTCTTTGTACTTTAATATCAGGTATATATACTTTAATATTAGGTATAGATAGTAGCATTTCCAAATAATCTTAGGAATTAACAGAAAAAACTTGCGGAAAAGATAGAAGCTGGTTAGCGATCAAATTTTTTTTTTTGGAAATAGCTGATTACAAATCATGATTAGTATTGAAGGTGTAATGAAAATCCGTGTTTTTATTCATTTGCAAAGAAGTAATAGTGCTGTCATTCTGAAGTAGAATATTTTATATATATGGAAAAAAAAGATAGAACGGCAACTTCATTGAGATATTTCTCAAAGTTCCCAAGATTTAATTTCCCACTGTGAACAGCAAGAAGAAAAGGAAGATAATTTGGTGTTTATGGTGCTCTTTGTATCCTGTTTTTTTTTCAATTAGTGAATACCACCCTACTAGGCAGGATGAGACCCATAATTTAGGAATATAATTCCAAAAAACACAAACCTTGAAAGTAGCAACAGCACTTTGACGCCGTAGTATTGCGCTGCGATCATACAATGGCTTCGCGATCCACCGTTTGAGTAACCTCTTTCCAAATCCAGTAACACAATGATTCAATTGTGCATACAGGGTCCTGAAGAATATATATATTAGCACTTAGACACCAGAATTTGATTTCTAAAGAAAACAGATAGTTCCAAGCAGCAATACCCTGAGAGGCCACCAGTTCTCATATTTTCTAAAAGTTCTAGATTCTCCAGCGCTGCTGCATCAAGTATCATATTCTTTCGGATATTGTTGATGAGCCCCGAGCATGCAAGTGGCTCAAACTCAGCAAATGGAAGTATTTTGTCATCCAGAAGGGTTTGCCTTAAATAAAATAAGGAACCTCCTAGAGCAGAAAGTGCATATGTTTTATCACCTGCTCCAATTAACTCACATAATAAGTTAGGCAGACAGTTCACACAGTCTTGAATGTCATCAGCATCGTTCTGTTTATCGGCTGAGCTGTAGTACTGCTTTATCTCATCAATAGTCTTTGCTGCGTCCCAGAATTCTGTGGACGGAAGTAGCTCATTTATTAAAGGCTTCCTTGTGTTGTTCTTTAATGCCTTCTCAGTTTCTGGACTCAGCATTTTACCAGGCTTTATAATTTCCACAGGCCTCATTTCAGACAAAATTGAACACAATCCATGGCGCTCTGGATCGTCTTGGAACTGTAAAAGCAACAAATACAAGTGTAAGAGGCTACACCAGCTCCAAATTTGCTTCTTGAGCAATTTGCCTAATTTGATAATAGTTTTCTACAATTTAATACAAATGGAAATGGACACAGGATGTAAGCACTAACCTGTCCTACAATAAATTTGCTTGTAGAAACATCAACTATGCAAACACCAATGGTACAAGTTTCTTGGCTCTTCTTTGAACTTTGTTGGTGACTTTCAGTCACAGACAGGAGGTATGAAGGATCTGGGTTTGCCAGTAGGTGCTCTCCTTCTATCAGTGTTCCTTTTGTGACCACTGCACATATTTCACGCCTGACAACCTTCAGAGAGTAAAGCATTATCTTATGCACACTTTAAATTGTTTTGACAGAATAAGGAAAGAAATATTGCTAAACTTTGCAATCTAAACTCAGCAGACAACTTTGAGATTATCACATTTGCATGTTCCCATAACACAAGTGATTAACTTCCATTGATACCATGGAATGATGGAATCTAAGCATACCTTGTCCTTTATACCCATCTCCTTACGCCTAAGTTCAAGCTGCTCAGGTGTTTCAGTCTGCTCCACAACCAGAACTCGATAACCCTGCAATGCAATTAATGCTATTACTAAAATGCAATTATGTGTGAAATTAAATGAGGAAAATACCATAAATAAGTTTACCTTCTCAGCTAATTTCTCCAAATTCACTGATAAATTCTTCTCTGGGAATCCACAGTGAGGCTGTTCACCCTAAAATAACATGATTGAATACAGACAGTGAGTTTTAGATAATACGAGAAACACGGATCCGGATTGCTCAGTAATAGCAGAAGAATCAATAAGCATAAATGTGAGAAGATATTCCTGCCTTCATGTACTGAAGATCAAGGTCCTTTGCCCCAACATGTGCATCCATCTCGAATAGTTCGTAGAATTTGCCCATCTATTCAAATTCACATTACATTATTATTATCACTGAATGAAATTGTTGCATTTAAGTGCCCAGTAACCTGTGGAAAAATATAGATGTACCTTGAAGAACAGAACCTTATCCATGTGATGTGATTTAAATTCCCACCATTGTCTCTGTTTATCAATTGCCAAGACTTAGCATTAATACAGGTTGTGCCACAGAAAATGAGGTTTATTAACATGAACTTATACCTGCGCTCCTGTCAAACTCTTCAAGAACTGGGGTGGCAATAAAAGAGTTTTTGGATCAAAGCCCGGGCTTCCAGGACGTCTGCCTTTTGCGTCTTTGCGCCCCCTACAGTTCCAAAAAGAAATGCATAGCCCCTAAAGATTTAATCAAGCATACCAATTCTTTGCTTTCATTAGAGAATGAGAGGAAACACGTTTCTCTAGACCAAAGAGAAATAGGACAAGGCAATAAAGTTTCTAGTCGATGCATGTGAAAAATGTATGCTCAAGAAACACATTATAGCATACTAAGATTCAAAAAAAAATTGCAGCATACTAAATTTAGCATTGCGAAGAAACGAATCATCTAGCAATAAAAACACTCACTCTCCAAGGAATTTGAACTTCTCAGCATCCCGCTGCCCAAAGCGCTCAGCTGCATCCCCAGTAAGAGCAGTGTAGTCATTTCCCGTAGTTTGCCCTTCTGTAACAAAAGCAACCAAAATCAAAAAGAGGGGCAGACAAACTCAAGCCCATCAACAGTTGAGATTCCACTACTTACTCTTGCCACAGCTCATTGGCACTTCTGGGTCAACTTTTCTTGTGGTATTAACTGCTTCGAAGGTGAACCTTTTAGCAAAATCCAATGAGGCCACATCCACGTTTTTCCTCTTCTTCGAAACTTTTGACCCCGACTCTGATGTCAAACCAGAGCTCAATGTCGATGGCGTTGAACCTGACACCAGCAAGGAATTCTTTGGCTTTCCCTTTCGTGATCGCACTGCGACAACTTCCTCCTCATCTTCCTCATCCAGCTCCACCTCCTCAGAATCATCCTCCACGACAGTATCCCTCTTCCAGTCCTCGTCCTCAGTGGAATCCCCAGCCCTATCCTCTGCCACAGCCGGTGACTTTGCCACCGAGGTATCAGACATCCGCCGGAGACGCCGCAGCTTCCTCGCTGGCGGCGGGGTCGAGTCCTCAACGGCGGCTTCCCACTCGAACTTCTCCTTCCCGAGATCGACCTCCTCCTCGTCGCCGTCGTCGTACTTCACGCGGTGCCTGCGGGAAGCCGCGTCGTAGGCCGCCACCCTCCCCTTGTACCACGCGTCGTCCAGCGGCCAGTACACCCGCAGCCGCCTCCCCACCACCTCCGCCGCCAAGGGCGCAGGCACCGCGGCGACAGCATCACGATCCTCCTTATCCTTCTTTCCCTTCTTCTGTTTCTGCGGCGGCGGCAGCTTGGGAGGGGGAGGGGATACCGCGGCAAGCGGGGACCTCGTCCTCGCACTGGGGTTCAGCGGCGACGGAGAGGGCTTGGACGCGCCGGGGCTCGGGCCCGAGGGGGACGGGGAGGGGGTAGGGGAGGAGGAGAAGAAGGCGGTGATCTGGCTCTGCTTCCGCACGAGCGGCGAGCGGCCATTGCTGGCTCGGCGCGACGCCATTGCGGTGGGGAGCGAAGGAATGGGTGCTGCTCTCCTCTCCTCTCCGCGTCCGCGGGTTTAGGGTTTTGTCCTTTTGCGGGGGAGGGATTGATGGCGGGAGGGGATTAGTAGGAGCTAGGAAGGAGGCGGGTGGGCGAGGGAAATGGGCAAATGGCGCGGAGAAGTGGCGGGAAAGGGAGGAGGTGGGGGTGGGGAAGGAGGGAGCGGGGTGACACGTCAGCGGCCACCGGAGGCGGCGAGGGCGCTGCGGCGGAGCGTGGGGGATGGAGCTCGGCGCGGGAGGTGGTCAAGGGGCGCTGACATGTGGGCCCGGTTCGACGGTTCTACTTCTGCAGACTTTTCAGGACCAGTGGTCACTGGTCAGTTTGACGGTTTATATTTGTGGCGTTCCAATTTTCTTTGGTTAATGGACAAATTGTGTTCCCAATGTCATGTTTAAATTTCTCTTTCGAGATTGCAAATCATGGTTAGGCCTTGTTTGACAACCACAAACATTTCAACTATTGCAAGAGTCACTAGTTTCTCACTTTTATGCCTAGCAAGGAAAAACGTCAATTAACTAGTTTTAGGTGATTATGATTCCTGTCCTCTTCTATGCTAGCAACTACAGTTTTCAATTAATTTTTTTAAGTGAAACGAGTTAAAAAAGTATATTTAAGTTATTCTCTGTCTACAAAAGGTTCTATCTTTTAATAATATTTTTTAGAATCAGAATTGAGACTATCAACCAAACAATTTCATGAAGTGGGTTTTTATTCATCATCTAAAAAATTTTTAGAGAGAATCTAGATCCAAAATGTTTTCATGAAAATTTAAATCCCTATCAAATACACATTTATATTTCTATATAATAATATAAATCTTTGCATGTTGAACGCATGTATTATTTTCTTTCTATAACCACGCTATCCATGACAAGAAGGTTGCCCACATGTGCAAAAAAACTCCATAAACCAAAGTGATGAGAAACCAGAAATAGACCTCTCAGCCTGGCTTGAATCAAATTTGACTTTCCCGTAGAGCTGATTTCTTCATGAGCCTACAAAACCCAAAAAAATTAGGCTTGTTTGTGGGCTCTCCATATTGTAAGGCAATCTCTCCATGGCACGAGCTGCACATGTTCATCATTTAGCTGCACTTTAATTTATCTCAATCCATGCATTTTCATCATTTGCTCCATAAATAACTTAACAGAAGCTCATGGAAGCCATCAACATTACTAAATGCTAGGGCCAATCCATATGGAAAACGAATTCAAAAGTTTTACCAACAAAGCATGCGAATAAGAAAAATCTCTCTACCTCGTACTACCTTATACCACAGATCACTTCTCTCGGTAGTCAATACAAAATAAAAGTTCTCTTTATTTTTATTTATTTTTTAGATGAGAGGAAACAAAAGTTTACACACAAACGGAGGAGACGTTCACTGGTGATTACCGAGAGTCCGCGAGACAATAGTCAGTCGTAGTCCGGGGCTAGGTGGGCTGCCGCGGCGGGGTCTAGGGTTGATTTTTTATTTGAGAAAAACACTGTTAAATAGAAGAAAAAATATGGCTTATAAGGCAAGTGAACGGATTTAAAAACTATTAAAAACTTTTGAAGATTCTCCATCACATTGAATCTTCCGACATATGCATCAAGTATTAAATATAGATTAAAAAAACTAATTATATAGTTTATCTATAATTTGTGAGACAAATCATTTAAGTCTAGTTAATCTATGATTAGATAATAATTATCAAATACAAATGAAAGTGCTACAAATTAAACTAGGCCTTAGCTCCACTTCGACTTCCATTTTTTTTTTTGAATTTCCCCTTCCAGTTGTCGTAGCACTACGGGGCCCTGCACCTCAACACGCCGGCCACCCAAACACCGCCAGCCATCGCCGCGCATGCCGCCTCCATCCAGCGGCCAGCGTGACACCCCGCCCCAACCGGAGGACCATCGCAGCCGTCAATCTCAGTCTCCTCTCCGTAGAGCGTGGCCGTGGTTGAGTGGCCACACACAAAAAAGAAAAAAGAAATAGCGGAGAAAGAGGCGTGGGTCCCGGACGTCAGTGTCAAGTCCGCGGTGAGTCGAATCGGCTCCAGCGCCCCTTGCCATCTGCATGCACCTACTAGAGCGGTAGAGCCCTGCCTAGTGCCTACTACCCACACTCGAAGCTCAAATCCCGTCTCCGTCTCCTCTGCTTCCACTCGGGCGCCGACGAGAGGTGAGGCGAGGGGCTTCTCGGGTCGGTGGTGCGGGCGCGTGGGTTCGAGGGAGGGAGGGAGGGGCCCAGCAGCGCCGGCTGATCGGCCTGCTCGGCGGTGGTGCCATGGCCATGGACGAGGACGATGCGGTGGCGGAGGTGGACCTTGCGGACCCGAACCCGGACGTGGGGGACCTGTTCCACCACTACGACGGCCTCTACTTCCGGGGCGCGCTTGCCGCCGCCGGCTTCACCGTCCAGTGGCGCTCCTCGTTGTCACCACTAAGCAGGTTGGGGGTTTTCAGGTTCTCCTAAACCTGCGCTGCGGCTCTGGTTCGGATGTTCAAAGCCGCCCCTTTTTTTCGCGCAGTTAGGCGATGCGCTGGGTTTCCGCGTCCTGTACTCGATCTCCTGCGCTGCATTTTTTTTTTCTCGGGTGTTTCTTTTAGGGTTGTTTTTTTGGGATAAATTCCGGGGCCGTGTTCTTTTAGTGCCGGTAAATCTTTTGGGTTCCGCGAATTTGGGCGCGGCTGGGTGTAGAACGAACATGCTGCGCCCTCGCCATTTCTTTGGTTTTGGTGTAGTTTGGTGCCGACCAATCCAGGCAGAATGTGTCTCGATCATCATCATACACACTTTTCTTTGAGTAAATTTCTTACGGTTTTATTCTTGTATATATTTTTTTCTTCTTCCTTTTCTGGATAGGATCATCTGCATTCAACTCGATGATCTTTACAAAAGCCTTAATTTCCCTTCAGCACCGGGCACATGGAAAAAAAGAGCCCCTTTTACTGTGCTCCACTCCTCCCTTCTACCATGGAGATTCATTTCCCTCTCCTATTTGATTGTGGAATCTTTACTGTAGTCTTACTCTGTAGTTGAGTAGTTTTAGGATATGGAGCGTACTGCTAGTTGCATTATGGTATTGAGGATATATCATTTGCTCTGTGGAGATTAAAAATGTCAATGGGGCCCGCGACCCGCGACCCGATGGGTATTTACTCTATTAGTGTACCAATATGGAGTGAAACCAGTACCCACGGGTACACAAATAGAGCAAACCCTTCACCCATTGGGTGCGCGGGTATGGGACGTTCTAGTAGTCCCCGTACCCATTTACCCATGGGTGAAAAATACCCGGCCCAAAACTAAAGAAGCCCACCAGCCACCAGTCCACCGGCAGCTCATACACTGAAACCCTATGTAGTGCTAGCAAAGTACTTCTCTCTACTACATGATTTGTATGGATCATGAACTATTATGGTGCTATGACTAGTGGTTGCAGTAGAAATTATTATGTTGCTATTTGCTAGGTATATGGTGAGGTGGCTATGTGACGATGCTTGTGAATTGCTACTACGTGATTGGTGCTTGTGAATTGCTGATGTTTGGCGGGTATGGGTGACCCGTCGGGTCTAATTTACCCACCTGGATATGGGTCTGGGGAAATTCTCCCACCCATGACTGTATATGGGGATACCCGTGGTGTCATATTGTTATCACGGGGATGGGTCTGGAGAGTTCATACCCGATGGGGATTTACCCATTGCCAACTCTAGTGGAGATCACGAAATGTTGGGTGAGGGGAAAACTTCATTACCTGTTTGGAACGCGGGAATTCCACAGGAATCGTTCATCTTGCTTATGAATTTATGGTACCTCTGTGTAAAAGGGCAGCGAATGATACCTTTGGTTTATTTTCTTTTACCTTGGTACTTCAGTCACGCATGATCGAATTGTTTATATGCTACAAAAAAAAGTTTCTGATCAGTGACAATATTCATCTGCAAACTGTTTTCTTAAATGGATGGGCAACACTTTGAAATTTAATGGGCAGTAAAAGCTTCTAACTTGAATTAAATATCACTAAAAGACAAAATAGGAATTTTGGTGATACCTTCAATGGTTGCTATGCTTATTGATTTATTTTGATGCTCGGATAACAGATATACTTGCCAAGAAAAGATCATACTTGAAAAGTTTATATCCAATATTGGCATCCTCCATTTTATTGTTTTAGCTAAATGCATCCTTCTTTATCGATTCAGTTTTAAACTGAATTCTAGAAACACTGCTTTGGTTATCTATGCAGGTCTTTTGGATCTTGCACCTTTTCAAAACAACAAAATACCATATCACTCTCCGAGTCATTTCTCAAGTATCGCTCATGTACTGACCGGAAGAATGCATTGCTTCATGAAATGATCCATGCAATCATATACGTGAAGTTTCATAGGAAGGACTGGTAACATCTTCGGCTCTTAATTAAGACTTATGTCCTTAAATTGCTGTTAGCTCTACCCTGCTTGCTAGCTGCTTAGCTTTTCTGTTAATCATGTCAGCTATAATCATGGTCCTGCTTTCCGTGCTTGGATGGAAGCCATTAACTCATGCCGCAAACAGGATTGCCAGGTTAGTCTTTCCTGTATGGAAACCTACTCATGCACTGTAAAGGACCACCATGTTATGTTTTCTGTCTGAAAACCTGTAAGCCGTTATGCCCTGTTGGTGATTTCTCTTTTTCTTGTGCTTCAGAGACCAGATGGTGGGTACAATATCACCACTCGTCATGATTTCATCCCAGAAGAGCACCATAGCTTCAAGGGTGTGCTGTGGAAGGTACTTCTATGATCTGCTCATTGTGCTATCTCTCTTTTTTGGATTAAGGTTTCTTTTTGGCAGTATTTTATCATAATGTGGCATGCTCTATTACTACTTTCCAGTGCGGGTCTTGTGGTGATACACTTCTGAGGCCCATAAACCAGGGTCCTCCATCTAATGCCTGCTGCATTGAGAACGATGACATCAGTGCATCCTGTGGGAACTTTCTTTGCTACTGGCACAAGTAAGAGTGTTTACTATAACAAATAAAAGCTTATCATATTTGGACAGAGCCCGTTGTACCACAGGCACAATAAAATTAGAGATCAGGTCATTTGAGTCTTGTTAAAAGGTTTATCCGACATGAAGGTCACTAGCGAATAACTAATCAGTGCCTTCAGAACTAGATATTGAATTTGTTCTCAAAATTTAACCTTAAACTACGCCAAAATAATTGACCTTAACTTATCACTAAATTTACTTTCCGCTGTTGCGCTATTTTGGAATAGACTCAATTACTACACTTAAGATTATTTCCAGATAATATTAATCAGCATATATTTCCATTGGTGTATGCAAGGAGCTGTGTTACTGATTGTATTATTTTTGGCAGCCACAAGAACGAATGTTCTGGTACGTATGAAAAAACGATGTTGAAATTTGAAGCACCATCTCAAAAGAAAGTTACAGAAGGTATATGTCCCACTTTTCATATGTATTATGCATTTACATTTGTAAACATTGATCTATGCAATAATGATTATGGAAGCTAAATGTGGCTGTCCAAATACAGTTATACACTTATACTTTTACACATAAACTGAGCTAGGTGCATGATTGTTTTTATTCTCGATGCAACAAAATTTTTCTGCCGTGATAATTTTTTCTTCATGAGGGTTTCATGCTTGACATTTTCCTCAATCAACCAAGCAGACCGTAATAAAAGCTTGACATATTAGAATTCATTGTTTAACATTATGTTGTTCTGTGTACTGTGGTAACCCCACCGTCAGTGGACAGTGACATTTGATGCTTATCATTCTAGTAAAGACATGTTACCATATCAACTCACACAATATTACCTTCCAGGTGCTCAGTTGCTTCTGACTTTACCATCAGAAATATCCAAGTCAAAAGGAGCCATTCAAGAATCTGGTTCATCTATATTGCAGTTGCCATGGTATACTAAAGCCACAAAACCAAATGCTGAAGAAAAGCATCTTTGTCTAGGGAGTGGCAGCAACGGGAAACCTCAGGGAAGTAGCTCCTCGAAGAAAGCAGACAAGAGGTGCAGGCCTGAAATGGTTGGGAAAACACTTGTTATGCATGCTGCACCCCAAGGAAAACCAAATCAAAACCATGGATTGGTTGCAACGGTGAAGCGTGAGCCTGTGTCCGTGGGAGGCTACAATGATGCAAAATCACAGGGGAGAGATACATCAAAGAGAGCTGGCAAGCGCCATAAGCCTGATGATCTTCAGGAATCCAGTGTTCTCCCTTCTGCACCCCTGGGAACACCAAAACTGAAGCATGCATTGGTTGCAACAGAGAGTAACAAAGTCTCCTCAGCAGAGTGTTGCAACGGTGCAAAATCACCAAAAACCATTACGTCAAAGAAAGCAGGAGAGCAGCATGAGCTCCAGATTGCTCAGAAAGCCTGTTCTCAGCCAGCTAACCCTCAGAAAAGACTGAAGCAAGACCGGGTTGCACCGGAAAAGAAAGAACTTTCCCATTTGATGGGCTGCAGCAACGAGAAGTTATTGGATATGAGCTCCTCAATGAAGGCATACAGGCAGCATGAGCCCGAAGACATTAAGGAAGCCACTGTTCTGCCAACTGTCCCTGGAATCAAACCCATGGCATCAGAGAAGCAGCGAAAGGGAAAATGCAAAAGGAAGCCTGTGAAGGAAAAGGAGAGGAAGCCTGTGAAGGAAAAGGAGTATGCTGTGATGAGTGCATGGCTGAACTTCTATGAATCAGATAGGTCAAGTGGATCGCCCGAGCCCCTTGTAAACAAAAGAACAGAGCGGAGGAGGAGAGAAAGAGAAAGAGCAAAGATGCTGACTTATTCACGGTCAAAGAAGATTAGAAGTGAGCCATCAGTCAACTCTAGGACATATGCCTCTGCCAGTAGCCACAGAATCGAGATGGCACCACAAGATAGATCGATGCAACAGTCCCGGCCACCATCTCCATGCTCAGACCATGCAGTTGGTACTACTGCTAACCAGGTGGTGGTGACTCCAGCAACTGGAGATCAGTCGCAGCCATCTGTGCCATGCCTGGATGCCCCTGAGATGATAGTAATTTCTGATGATGAGTGACCCTCTTCGATGATGATAACTAGCATATTTTGGATGGTTGTTGGGCTCATTGCTACAGGCAGTGCGTTGTATGGATGAGCAGCCAAACTCACTAGATGTGGCGAGTCTGCCATAGTATATTGGAAGTGACGTAGTGTGCTAGTTCTTACTATAGAGTAGTGTCTGACGATCCCACGAAGTCTCTTAAATTGCTGAGAGCCATACAACATATCTGTAATATTTTTTTTATGTCGTCGAACTCTTTCGTGGACAGACACGAGACTGTAGGTGCTACAGCTTGAACTTGATTTATTAAACAAAAAACTTGAATTTTAATGACCTGCGCCTTTGCTGCCTGTGCTTCTGTTGGTGATTCAGTCAGCATCTTTGGCTCTAAAGCCTAGTGTGGATATGCATGTGGTACCACATGAAACATCTGCTTGATGTCTAACCTGTGTGGCTGCTGCATCGTTGCATAGTTGATAATTACTTGCTGCTGGAATGTGACGCACATGTCAATGCAGCATACACACATTTCAATGTGGACCAGTTCAACTCCGCAAGCATATGTCCTGAACTCAAGTCTCGCCACAAACACAGCATATCAATCAAACTCGCGAATCTGAAAGATCCACTTGCCACCATGTCAGTCTTGGCTGTTGCTTCCAAGGATATTACCTCTCTTCAGCCTC
>Ga0182004_10001340_pt1 | contig 17810 bp, 10 predicted proteins | sample Sormic07211540_1_FD_120479 | JGI IMG/M metagenome (GOLD analysis project Ga0182004, IMG submission 120479) | Endophyte microbial communities from Sorghum bicolor roots, Mead, Nebraska, USA - 072115-40_1 MetaG | ecosystem: Host-associated > Plants > Roots > Unclassified | place: USA: Nebraska...
GGAGGGAAAAGACGAATGGAGAGGGGCGAGGGGCAGGCAGGCGGGGGGGAGCGGGGGGGAGGGGGGGGGGGGGGGGGGGGGGGGGGGGGGGGGGGGGGGGGGGGGGGGGGGGGGGGGGGGGGGGGGGGGGCCGCACCTGCCGGTCTGCACACTGCACGCGTGGTGATCTCATCGGGCTTGCCTGCCGGGAAACTAGGAAGGCGTCGCACGGCTCCGGCACGTACCCATCGATGGCAACCTATTAAGCCTCATCGTAAGTTCACCGAATCTGTCAACTATTTAAAGGTGTTTTTTCTCACGATAAAATGAGTGAATAATACTTTTGTACCAATGAACAAATTCAAATCCTCGGAGTCGCGCCCGTGCTGCCTGTTTCCCTTCGCGTCTCTCTCCCGGGGAAACGGGGAGGAGTTCATGCAGAGTTGTGCGTTGAGATCGACCGATGATCATTGCCATTGCTGCTTTCGCTTTCGGTATCTAAATCTAGTCTTTGCAGCGGCCGCGACGAGCGTGCAGGTGTCCAAATTTACTTGTGCTTCGTCGTCCGTTTTTCCTGGCGCTGCTTCTTCACATGAGGTAGCTATAGTAGCTTTAGCTTGGTTGCCTCACCAACTCGCATTCTTTTGAGCTGGCCACCGGTCGACATGCAAGCAGCAGTCCTAGCTAGCTTGCTTATCGTTTTGGGGTTTTCTTCGCGCTGGCAAGTCGCCCCTTATCTAGTTATTATCTGCATGCATGCATTGCATTGGATTGCATGGGGGCCATGAGCCCATGACTTGCTGTCTTTATATGTGGGGCTTTTTTAGATATATTTATTTTATTTTAGGCAGGTGTAGTTGCAAAAGGGACGTCACTCACTCGATCTGCGCCTGTACACCTCATGATGTGTGTCCAAAAATCCTGATCTGCAGAGTGCAGGCGATAGGCGCGCTCATTATTGAGGATTTATTATATTCAAAATTCAAAAAAACTTTAAAGTTCTCCGTTACATCGAAAATTAACATATACATAAAACATTAAATATAAATAAAAACTAATTAATTACACAGTTTATCTATGATATACGAAATAAATCTTTTGAGTATATTATGATTGAATAATAATTACTAAATACAAACGAAAATAATATAGTGTCAAAATGTAAAAAAATGGGTCTCGACCGGCCGTACCGGCTGACCATGCCGTCGGTGAGGTGACCCAGAACCATTGATGATATGTATCGACGTGGATATGCGTCGGATGCTGCCTGCTATCCATCCACTTAGAGGTTGGCATAATTCTATTTCAGGATTTCAGGATAGAACAGTTTTGTGTGTATGTTTGGTTGGATGAATGATGACAAATAATTCCTGCTCCTTCCGTCATAAAATAGATAACATTATGTGATATATGCAGATCATTTTTTAAAAAATAAATTAACTAGATTCATAGAAAATATGTGCTACATTTATATCTCTAAGTATATTTAACAATCTATCTAATTATTATCATTATTATTATTATATATAGATATTAATATCTTTTATATATAATTAGTCAAAGTTTAAAAAAGCTGGCTTCTCGAAAAGTGAGACAGAGAGAGGGTCTCTAAATATATATCGTTTTCGCTTTCGAGGAACAATTTTGGTTAAATATACATTAAAAATTATTAATATTTATGATACACATAATTAGTATCCTCATAAATATTTTTTAATTAAATTATTTAGTGATATAAATGTTGCATATATTTTTTACCAATCAAGTTAAACTTACGGCACGCATACTAATAATGAAAATTATCTAGAGATAGAGGACGTAGGATGACAAATTTATCGGCCACTGTCCATATGACACTTAAGCCTTAATTCTCAAATATTTTCAAAATTCTCTATCATATCAGATCTTACAGCACATGCATAAAATATTAAATATAGATAGAAAATAACTAATTATATATTTTACTTATAATTTATAAGACGAATCTTTTAAACATAGTTAGTTTATATTTAAATAATAATTACTAATTTTTTTTTTAAAAAAATACTAAAATAATTAAATTCAAAAATTTTCACAAACTAAGGCCGTGTTTAGTTCCTCAACAGAAAAATTTCGTGACACTATAGCACTTTCGTTTGTTTGTGGTAATTATTATCCAACCATAGACTAAATGCTCAAAAGATTCATCTCGTAAATTTCGACCAAACTGTGCAATTAGTTTTTATTTTTGTCTATATTTAATACTCCATGCATATGTCTAAAGATTCGATGTGACACGGAATCTTGAATTTTTTTGCGTTTTGGGATAGAAGTAAACAAGGCCTAAACAAGACCTCATATATCCTACCTTATTTTTTCCTTGTTTAGTTCTGAAAAGATTTTGGATTTTGGTACTGTAACATTTTTTTTATTTGACAAATATTATCCAATCATAGACTAAGTAGGCTTAAAAGATTAATCTCGTGATTTACAGACAAACTGTATAATTAGTTTTTATTTTCGTTTATATCTAATGCTTTATACATGTGACTTAAGATTTGATGTGACAGGGAATGTTGAAAAGCTGAAGATAAAAATTTTTTGGGTGTCACATCGGATGTGTCGGAAGGATGTCGGGAGGGGTTTTTAGAAACTAATAAAAAAACAAATTACATAGCTTGTCAGGAAACTGCAAGACAAATCTATTAAACATAATTAATCTATCATTAGCACATGTGGGTTACTGTAGCACTTAAGGCTAATCATGGAGTAACTAGACTTAAAAGATTCGTCTCGTGATTTCAACCAAACTGTGTAATTAGTTTATTTTTTATGTACATTTAATGCTTCATACATACATGTGTCCAAAGATTCGATGAGATGGATAAAAAAATTTTGGATGGGGAACTTTTAGTTCACCCTGAAATCCAAAAAGTTTTCAAGATTTCCCGTCACATCGAATCTTGCGGCACATGCATGAAGCATTAAATATAGACGAAAACAAAAATTAATTATACAGTTTGTCTGTAAATCACGAGACGAATCTTTTGATCCTAGTTAATTCATAATTGGACAATATTTGTCAAATAAAAACGAAAATACTACAGTAGCGAAATCCGAAATTTTTTCCGAACTAAACAAGGCCTAACCAGGGCTACAAGGCCTAACTGCATCTCAGCCCGCCCTTCCATTCAATGCCGATCCTACGCCCCACCTATACATTGCCTATCCTGACACCTGCATCTGCCTTCTGCCGATCTTCCCCACGCTGACACACCACTGGCTGATACGCCGGTCTCCCATTCTTCTGCTTGTCGTCTCCTGGCCAGCATTTACCATGGCTACTTGTCAGTTACTCCTAGCTCTAAACATTTTTATATTTTAATAAAAAAAGAAATAAAAAGTATTTCTTGATTTATTGCTGGGCATGATATATATTCAAAATTTTATGATAATGTCTTGTGAGTCTAATCATACTATAAGGCTTTGTTTAGTTATACTTAAAATCTAAAAACTTTTTAAGATTCTCTAGCGAATCTTGCGATACAAACATAAAATATTAAATATAGATAAAAAATAACTTGCAAAACGAATCTTTTAAGTCTAGTTAGTTCATAGTTAGATGATAATTATCAAATACAAACGAAAGTGATATAGTGTCAAATCCAAAAAAAAATAGATCTAAATATGGCGTAATTCTAGGATAGAGTGGTCCTATCCTATCTCATCCCACCAACAAAACACCCTTGGATTATTGACGATCTGTGTCAACACACCGGGGGCTGAAGCGATTCTAGCGTTTGGGACATCCGTCTTATACTCTGTACTAGATTTGTAATGCAGTTTTATGTCCTGTGGCTATCGGCATCAGTTCCCTAGAATGTGAGAGTAAAATTTGTAATAGAATTAGAGTAAATTAGAGGATGATGCACTTAATAATATCTTAATTAAAAAAACTCTGACTCGCAGAGAATAAGATAGCCCACGAGCATTGTGTTTAAGAAGAAGATTTCTAAATCATTGCTTTCGCATATTTTTGGAGGTGTATTTGCATCCTCTTGCTACTAACTTTTTTTTTAAAAAAAAGAGGAGAAACCTCTGCTTTTAAGAAAGCAAGCTCTAGCTACTAACTTCACTCTGGGTTTATGCTCCCTCTGTCTATCAAAGAATATAACCCTCAATTATCGAAAAGTCAAATAATTCTAAGTTCCACCAAATCTGTATGAAAAATTATACATCAAATAAATACTATTAGACAAATTATAAATTATACTTTTATAATAAACTTATTCAGACTTATAAGTATTAATGCAATCTTTTTAAATTTAATCAAACTTAATAAGTTGACTCAACAAAAATCTATTATTGTATTTATTTTTGGGGTGGTGGTGGGGGGCGGCGGAGTGGGTATATGCACACACTCTCTGGTGTCCCGGTGTCTGATGGCGACTATGCTCTGTTGCGTTGGCATGGCCTGACCAACCAATCTAGGCCTTGTTTAATTTCAATTTTTTTTGCAAAATAAATATCGTAGTATTTTCGTTTATATTTGATAAATATTGTTTAACTATGAACTAACTAGGCTCAAAAGATTTATCTGGCAAATTATATATAAACTATGTAATTAGTTATTTTTTATTTATATTTAATACTTCATGTAGTTACCGTAAGATTCGATGTGATGGAGAATCTAAAAAATTTTGAAATTTTTTTAGGAACTAAACAAGGCCCTAGCATGTCATAGACTAGCTATAGCAAGGTCAAGGACCAAGGGGGCCGCACGCGCTCTTGTTAGGTTTGGCTTGCGACATGCCCTACATATATACATAGGCCTTGTTTACTTAAAAAAAATTTGCAAATAGATATTTTCATTTGTATTTGATGAAATATTGGCCAATTATGAACTAAATAGACTCAAAAAATTCGTCTCGCAAATTATAAATAAACTATGCAAATAATTATTTTTTAATCTATATTTAATACTTTATGTATATGCCATAAGATTCGATATGACATAAAATCTAAAAAAATTTATAATTTTTTTTAGGAACTAAACAAGGCCATAGTCTTCATCAATCAAAGAAAAAAGCCAAGACGTGCAGTACGTACTCTCTAGAGGCACGGCTATGTGTCCGTCATGCCTTTTGCACCAACTGGTAGCAGTAGAGACGTACGCATCTGTTGCTGTACAACCTTCGTGAAAAAAGAAGCATTTGATTTGCATTCCGCGCGATTCAATCGTACCTACTGTCCACCATTACAATTGCACGGCTCAAACAATCGAGAATTCCTGACCCTGTAGTGATTTTGGATCGGCCCGTGAAAACTCAAGTGTACGGATGATGATTAATTGGTGAACAAGGAATCTCCCAGCTACCAAGCTGGGGACAAATGAAGTTTCTACAGTACCAGTACCTGTGTAATAATTGGCGGAGAAAGCAATGGTCTCCAAACTCCAAAGGCTTTGGAAAAGCTACGGGCAACCTCAGCGAGACCGTTCATGGCTGCTTCCGCATCGCTCTCTCCATGTGGCCACTGCTGTGGCAGGCACCAGACAGGTAGACATAAAGTTCACCGTAAGATTTTGACATATACATCTTTCGACGACAGGGAACACACACGGCTAAAGTATCATCGTGGAGACATCAGCAGGGGCAAGCGAACGATGCAAAACCATACACTCCAAATGTTGTGTGGTTACCGTAGCGCTAGCGCCATTGAGATGGGGTGATGTTGAGATGCCTGATCGACACGAAATTACGTGTTTGGATCCACAGATGGACCAGTGCAAAATCGTGCGTACCTAGCTCTGAACCTAAACGATTTGCTTGGTTTGCATCGTGGATTGAATCGGTCGTCGTCAATCGAGCCGTGCCTCATGGCCTTCTCCGCGAGAACACTTTGCACGACGTGTTGTTGGTTCCTCGAAAAATCTTGGGACTCTAACTGTCCTCCATAGCATGGATCCATGGCAGATCAACTATCATACAATAATAATCCAAACAAGCTGCAAAGGGTTCTGATGGACGGGCGTGTAGCTGATAGGCTCCTGAGTCCTGAGACATTGGACTGGAATCCAAGAACATCGGCGACTACTAGTCTCGAGAGAGTTAACTGCTTTTGCTTTCATCTTTTTTTTTTGAGGGAGAAAAACTGCTTGTATTTTTCCTTTTTCTTGAGAGGTTCTTGTGTTTTTCCTATGCGAGGGTCTACACTGATTAGACGTATTTTGTTGTGGGGCGGCCCATTTTGTTATTTAGCCCAGATCGTTAGGAAACTCAGTCCTGATGGTGCTTGAAGCCCATTCTCACTATCAGCCCGCCACCACCGCTCGTGATGACGCCTAGTAATTAATTTCCCTGCCGTGCGGGAGCGGGGCCAAGGCGCCAACGAGCGGTACGTTGTACAGGTCACGGGAAGTCGGAAACAACGTAACACATTTCCATTTCATACCGAACGCATGACATGAACGTTACCGAACTGTATTTGCTCTTCACTCTACGAACTACGAAGTGCGCAGGGAATTCACTCGGCTCACGAGATCGGCGCCGGCCGGAGATACGCAAACGGGAGGCCCTCCGCCTGGATGAAACCCCCCGTGAAGCTGCTGGGCCAAAGCGGCTCCGGCGCGTGGGCGGAGTCCATCACTCGAAGCTTTCACGGCACGCGTACGAGCATTTAAGCACGGCCCATCGAGCCGCCTCCTGCAGTAACCCAGGCCACTGCGCTAGTTGGCCATGTTTTGTGTTGAACTACTGTACGTAACGGTCCATCATATTCTGAACTTTTTTGCTACTCCCTCCAATACTACCTGATTAAAAAAGAAGACTACAGGCCCATTCGTTTAATCTGCATTGGATGCCCTGAAATTATTCCAAATGGATTGGGATGCCCTGGAATTGTTCCAACTGGATTACTATAGATTAGCTGGAACAGCTTCCAGGCTCAAACCCTGTCAAACGAACAAGGCCTACATGGGTTCATAGTATTTGTGGATATTTGTGGTGGGCGCGTCCCGGATATGCTTTAACGAAATGTTTGAACATTGTACACATTGTTTTAGTAATAAAAGCGGGGTTACCCTCTTCTCTAAATTATCTCCTTGTCTTTGGTTAGAAGTGGACAAGCTTACAACAGAAACAGAAAAAACAGAGGGAACCGAAAAGAAAAGGAAGTCAAGATACAAAGAAGATTAAAAAGAAAACGAGCTTCAGCCTAGAGAGAGGGAGTCAACCAGTGATTGAGTCCATTGATCACAGAGGTTTCTGCGTTTCATAAACTGACTCTCTGATTCATAAGTTGCGCAGTTCCCTGAAAAAAGTTGCCCGACAGACTGGTAAATTTTGTTGTAAACACATGAAAATGAAATCGTTGCACGAACCCCCAGGTTGCCCAACAGAGCAAGATGATGGCTGCCATAAAGAATTGGGTGTGATTTTGTGAAGGGCATCTTTGAGACATGTCATTGCATCAGGGGAGGTCAGCAGCAAGAGGTATGTGTACACTGGTTAGTTCCCAACACTGCTTTGCAAACTGACACCGAAGGAAGAGATGGTGCGAGGTCTCCTCAACATCGAGATCACAAAGAACACAGCCATGCATTTGTCTTCTTCGTCTGATGATGTTTCATGTGCTGAGTCTGTCCTTGAACTTGGGTTCATCATTTCTAACTCTGGTTTGTTGTCTCTGCAAATTAAATGCTGTTGTTTGGGCCCGGTGAAACTTGCAACACATCCACAGGTCAACTTTGAACCTCTTGCGCTGCAGTGTACAACGGAAACCTTTGGAGGTCTTTGTCGCCATTGTCGGGTGCTAGTGTTCGTCCTACTTCCAATGAAACTTCATGGAGACATTCCCACGCTTTTTGTGGAATGTTATTTTGCGGTCTCAGGTCGCCCCCCCCCCCCAGTATCCTGGGTGCAAAGCTCACGCAATTGGGAATTTCTTTCCCTAATCTCTGTTCTTGGCAAACCGTGCCACTGTGGGTCTGTGGCACTGTCTCCTGATCTCCTGAGTCCTGACTCGTGAGTGTTCGTTCGTGTGAAAGCAGGTGGACTCACCCCGTCAGCAAATTGTTACAACATACGCCTTCCGTCACCCGGATTCTGATTCGGATTCGGCGTGCATATATTCGGAAATCTCGGCCCGATCCGATGAGCAGGCAGAAAGCAGCCCCAGAGGATAACGCACGCTCGCTGCACCCAAATCCCCCAGATAGATAATAGTACCACACACCTGCACTACTGCACTGCATCGCATCATTCCTCCCTCCGTTGGCTGTTGGCCGCTGCACGCCGCCCGTTCTGCGCCTCTCAAGTCAGCTGGTTATCCTGAAAGGACACGGCGCGGCGAGCAGTTCGATCAATCCGAGAAAAAAAAAACACACACACATCCAATTCCTGGATCAATCGTCGATGGAGCGAGCGAGAAGCTAGGGTCGGTAACACTTCACCTCACGTCAAGCTCGGCCGGTACGCAGGATAGGATATGATGTGATGATTGGGCGTCTGAATAAATCCATTCATCGTCCATCCATGATCCATGGCTGCGAGCAGCTGCATATATACGGGGACGTGATTTGGCTGGACGTCGTGACGAGGCTTTTTTGGCATCGGTGGTCCACGTCGCGTGGCTGGGCTGGCCTCCAATGATCGGCAGCAGGCATATCCACAGGGAAATCCAGGCGAATGATGAGCTGAGACAGCCCAGCACCCCTGGACGAGCGGGCATAGATGCAGATAGGCTTGATCAGATGAGAATATATATGAGGCTTTGTTTGGATGCAGTCGGATTCACATCAATCCACATGTGTTGGAGTGGTTTGGAGTGGAACCTGAATTAAATTCCACCTCAATCCACTCCAACACATGTGAATTGAGGTGAATCCGACAACATCCAAACAAGGCCTGACATGGTCCGTCGTGGTCCCTCGCCCTCGGGCCTCTGCTGGCTGGCTGGCTGGCTGGCTGGGCTCAATGATCATGCTACTGATTGACTTGAAGAACCATGAGCGATCTCGACGACGGATAGATCTGTGCGCACGTTAGCCGTACGTGCCCTGTTCCCTGCCCTGCACGGCTGCACGGCCATGGGATCGTCTGTCTGCCGGCTGCCGTGCCGCCGTTGGGAGAGAAGCCGAGAACGGGGTCCGCCTCGTTGCGATCGCGACTGGTGTTAGATGGGTCGACAGCGCCAGCAAATCGGGCAGGCAGGCAGGTGCGTCTCTGCCTGCGCTGCGCAGTGCGCACTGTCTCCATGCCATTGGCCGCGGGCCAACCTGACCCGACGCGCATTCTGTCAAACAAGGCGGCGGCGGCGGCCTGGCAGCTTCTGTTCCGCCGGCTCGCGCGGTACCTTGACGCCGGAGCAACCTCCGATCGGGCCCGGCACATGGACGGCTCGGATCTGCCGGCCGCCGCTTCGCACGCTCATCGCAGAACAAGCGGTTATAGGCAGGCGATTCAAGCACAGTTGGGAGATACTGTAGGACTGACTGATGCAGTTGCGAGGTTGTGACGTGCCCGTTGGCGGTTGACGCGCGCACGCCGTGCGGGGACCGGCCGGTGGCAACGGGCGCCACACGGCGAGCGGGGAGGGTCGGCGGGAGGCACGCCACACGTCCGGGCGCGGGGGAGCCACATTTAACTCTTTGGAACGGTCGCGAGGCCGCGGCAGGCGGAGGCAGGCAGGCAGGCAGGCAGGGATCTGAGGGGAGGACGCCGCGCGGAGTGCATGCGCGCCGTGTGACCGGCGTTATGTCGTCGGACAGTGTTTCCGTTTGATCGCCTTCACGGGAAACCGGCCGGGGGGCTAGTACCTCCACCCTTCTTCGCTGCCTCCGTGTGTCCGCGCCAGGCGCGAGCGCATGACTTGATGCTCGATCGTCAACTTCTACTCTAATAAGGTAGGCGACACAGTACGCGGTACGACACCCCATCCCGTGCATGTGTGCATGATTAAAGCTATAGATATACACACGTAGACAGCATCCTAAGGACGAAATGCTTGATCCAGCGGGCAAACTTCCTATAGTAACGAGAGATACCGTACTGTTTGTGCTCTAACTGTATTTTGGTTAGGTTCACAGCATCGACTAGGACTAGTTGTTAGATGAAATTAAAAATTAACTAGCTAGCTAGCTAACTAACTAACTAGTACTATTAGCTATTGCATGTTTCAATCGACGGTTAATCTATAGTTTTTTTTTTGAAATAATGAACTAGTTGTAAGCCCATTTGTTAGCTAGTTATACTTGACAAATGAGCTTACAACTAGTCAATGCCTTGGCTGATTTTTAGCTTACCTATTAACCGTTTGTTTGGATCACCTGGATTGTTTTTTAGCAGCTACTAAAGAATGATTGGATCACAGATGGGTTATTATAATATAACTATTATAATGTAGTTTTTTTTGAATATGTGAAATTGGATTCTTGGATTATTATGGTGGATTATGAACTATAATAATTGGAGTGTTTGGATTCTTGGATTATTGTAGTGGATTATTCTTAGTTCAAGTGAAAAGTACATGTATAATTTTTAAAAAGGCAGTTCCAAGGTGGATTATATGAATATTATAATCAGAGATTTTGATTAATTTATAATAATCTACCTCATAATCTAACACGTTTGGATCACAAATTAAATAATTTTAGTTGATCCAAACATGTCCTAATAATTGGGACATACTAGTATCAAACAGTTTCTGGTAGCACAAGTATCTAATAATTATAATATATAAGTGTAGCTAGCATACGAGACGCGAGAATATCAGTACGGCGAAGCTTCAAACGATATATTTTTTTTAAAAAAAAAACCAGCTTCAAACGAGTTGGATGGCGCGGTATTGTTTGTCCTTTGTCCCAGTGGGCTGGGCTTGATATTCTCCACCGCCCCGCCATGAAGCAATCGATCGGTTATTCCTGATTCTTTCCTTGCATCATGGAGACACGTATATTACGCGGATAGATGACGACGACCCTCGGCCCGCACGACCGCCAGTTGCTGTATAGGCAACAACGGCAACAGGCCATGCACGCACGCACGGCGACGCCACGCCACGCCGACACGCCGAGCGCGGTACGTGCCCGCCCGTTTCTAGCATGCTCCCATTCCATCTCGATCGATCAATCACCGACCGAGGACCAAACGGAAAGCAAGAAGGATCGTCTCCTTCCGTCCCGCGCGCCGCGGCCGGCTCATGCTCGGCATCTGCATGCATGCTGCCGAAAACCAGCAGCGCGGCGCGCGCACCGGCCGGCCCCGCCGTCGCCCCGACGCCCCGACACCGCCTCCCTTTACGCGTCATGATATGCCGCGTGATGGCTCTCGTTCACGCGCGCGCCCTCACACCATCGGTACGCATATGCATGTTTCCTCCACCGATATGATCTAGAATTAACGAGCGCGACCGGTGGGTGGATCGGATCCCGGCACGCCTAATAATGAGGGCGTACATACGTACGTTCGTTCCAGAGACCAGAATGACAGCTGATAGATGACGCGGAAACTAATTAACCCCGCACGCGTCATTATCCCGTGATAATTAACGCGGGGCCATCTGGATCACTAGACGACTCCTGTAGGAAACTGAAAGTTCGTCCTGGGTCCTGGACTCCTGGCCGTACGTGGCCGCTGGCCGGGCAGCCATGCAGTGGAACAGATGGCTGTGCGGGAGCGCGAGCGAGGGTATGCGGCGCAAGAGCGGCTGCCGCGCTCGCTCGCTGTGCCAATAATTAAACGAGCAAAAGCGACAGCAATTGGGAGTTGAGAGTCCCGGCCCGGCACGCACAATCATTGAGCCGTATATATTGCATATAAAATGGGGTGCCTGTACACACACGTACACCTGCAGACAGGTCCAAGCCACACAGGGTCTCTCATATCAGCATCCAACACTGTAGTCTGACGTACATACGCTCATCAGTATGCATGTATGTGTAGCAGAAGACTAGAAGCATCTCAATCTAATCTAATATACAGGGATCAATCCTCTGACGATGATTATATTTAACCTGTTTGAAACAAAAACAAAAGACAAAGAAGCTAGCTACGTACTCCTATCGAAAAGGGAGCAAAGTAGACCGAGAGAGGGACAGAATTACAGCATGCATGCACAAAAATATACATGGATGGATGGATCCAGTGCTAGGGATCAAACTACGGCTATTTGGACTACCCTATCAATAAGCCTATGATTGATTGATTAGCTGATGGGAACACGAACAACTAACTTAACCCTCCGGATCCAGAAAATAGCTAGAGGATCGGAGGATCATCATGCATGTGTTACTGGCGACGTACGCGAGCTGAGGTGGATGGAGTGTACGTGGTATTATCTGCAGTGGTGGGCGGTGCTCGATCGGTTCGCTGCTGCTGCTGCTTATCATCATCATGCACGCGCCGCAAATCATCATCGATCAGCAGGCGGCGGAGTGGGTGAAGGGGTTGAAGAAGTGGTGGGTGGCTGCCTTGGGCCTGTCGGGCTCGGCCTTGGCCGCCGCGGCGGGCCCGGCCAGGCGCTCGCAGGACGGGCAGAGGCTCAGCGTGGCCGCCGGCAGCTGCATCTGCATGTAGAACGGCTGCGGCGGCGCCGGCACGCCCGCCGCCTGCGCCGCGGACGACGGCGGCGCCTGTGCCGCCTGTGGGTGTAGTGGGGCGAACTTGAGCGCGCGGAGCTCCTGCAGCTCCCGCTGCAGGCGGCGGTTCTCCTCGGTCAGCGACTCGCAGCAGCGCTTCAGGAGCTCGCAGTCCACCTCCGTCTGCTTCAGCTTCGTCCTGCGCGCGCGGCTAAACCACGTTAATTCATCAACCATACGTCAGAAGAGAGCTTAGTCCTAAACCCAAGCATATGTATACTCTATATAATATTATTTGTATATTTATTTATTTATTTATCTTCTGTGGGCTCGCTGGTTTGCGTGCATGCATGGCATGGGCGCAACCGAAACCGTCTTCGGGACGGGACATTTTTTTGTTCAATCAAAAACGAAAAATCTTTGTGATGGGCGTGCGTATCGCGTAATACGGGCAGTACTAACCTTGCTCGTCTGTTTTGGAACCACACCTCCACCTGGCGTGGCCTCAGGTTGAGTTGCTTCGCCAACGCGACTTTCTGCTTCTGCTCAAAGGCAAAAGGACACCCCAACAGAAAGCAAAAGGAGCATGTTCAGAAAATAATAAACTCATCTCGAATTCTCGATATATATAGTACTATATAGGGGAAAAGAAATTAATGAAGAAGAATATCTGTATACTTCTTTGGTGACACCCTATTAAAATACATATATGTGCAAAAAGAGATAACTAGTATATGCAGTATATATGTGGTGTTGTAATGATCGGCCATGTACGCAGCAGTCGAGTAATCGATCGATGTAGTCAAGTGCAGCTATATTTGTGGTGTGGTGTACATGTAGCAGTAGCAGCAAAGCAACCAGCAGTCAGTCGATGATCGGGAGTCACCGAACCGAACGTGTCGCGCACGCAGGGGTAGACCGTAGACGGGAAGTAGAGTAGCACGTACCGGGTTGAGGGTGCTGTGCTCCTTGAAGCGGTCCTCCAGGAGCGCGGACTGCTCCTTGGTCAGCCTCAGCTTCTTCCGCGTGCTCCCGTCGTCGTCGTCCTCGGCGCCGGCGCTGACGGCCCGCGCAGCCGCGGCCGCCGTCGTCGACGACGCCCGTTCGCCCTCGGCGTCGTCCACGCGCTCCCTCTTCACGCCCGCCACTGACAGCGACGACACGCTGTGCGCGGCCCCGCCGCCGCCGCCGCCGGACCCGGTCGCGGTGGCGGTCGCTTCGTCCGGCATGCTCAGCGTCAGCGACGGCTCCAGCTGCGGCCGCGGCGACGGCAGCCGCGCCACCGCCTCCATGCTCAGCCGGCTGCTGCTGGTACCGTGGCGCACCGCATCGGAGGCGCCGCCTCCGCCGAGGGACAGGCCCAGCGCCAGGCCGGCATCGTCCAGGTGGTGGACGTCCTCCTGAGCCATGGCGTGCGGTCAGGACCAGAAGACGAGCTAGCTAGCAGTATGTAGCTAGCCGCCACTTCAGTTAGAGCTGGGTTTCCCTCTGACGGCCGGCAGGGCAACCAAACAAAGCTGCTGGGTTTCCCCTCTGACGGCCGTGCTCGTGGGCAGCGTTTGGGCGTGTGCGTGTGCGTGCGGGGGGGAGAGGAAGCCAAGAAGGTGAGGGGAAGGAGGCAAGGAATGTGAAATGGTTGAGGAATGAGAGGAGGGCGGTCGAGGGCGAGAATATTTGAGGAGGAGCGGGGAGCCGGCAAGGGACAAGCGGATGCACGCGCACATCACGCGACGCGAGCCCGCCCACGCTTTGACACTTGCTGCAGAGGAGGAGAACCTTTGACAAGGCCATGGGGCCATGCATAGCGGGTTGTTCACCTCAGCTGGGGGTCCAACTCCAACTCCAACCGAAACATCCCCGGCCGCTGTTGGCTTGGCTGGCTGTGCCGTGCTAGCTGCGGAGTAGCACATCAACAGTGCCGCCAAAAAGGCCTGGGTGGGATTTTCTATCGGGGGAGGGGGATGATTGGGGATGAGGCGCCAGGCGGCCACGTGGACGCGCCTGTGCACAGGGGCAGGCAGCAGAATACCAAAACGCACACATCGTTCTCAGTAGCTCAAAATGCATGCCCAGGAGCAGGAGGAGGAGGAGGAATACTATTTTGCACCATTTCTTCCGATATCATGTGTAGTGCAAAAGGCGAACCGTACGTATTATGCAAATCGATCGACCAAAGGAAAAAAGAAAAGGATGCATGACGTGCACATATGCGAAGAGAACGAACGTTCTGGAGCAGTTAGGTACGACGTACGTACGTGTATGCAACTATATATATATATATATATGTTTATACAGACATAAGCGATCTATCCGTTAATTATATAGCATGTTGTTCTTTTCTCTGTTTACTTTGAATTTAGAAGGAACTGATGAGGTACCACAAAAATGATGAAGAGATATTGCTTGGCATCTACTAGCTAGGATTGCTCCTATTCCAAACTACTGGGGATGAAGAGGATGAGGCACCACATCAAGTGCTTGTCTGTGAGATTGTGGCAACATTACTCATCACCCACTCAGCCAACCATGCATGTCGTCTGTGATGCTCATTTACTGGCCTCGTAGCTGGGTGCCTTCCTCCCAATGTCCGGGTTACTTTCCTTCTCCATCCAGCATCCCCAGCAGAGCTTTTGCACCCTTTTTCTGACCCTAACCTTTGGTAGCAATCGCGTCAGTTTTTTTCTTCAACATAAAACATACTCCCTCCATTCCAAATTGTAAGTCATTCTAAAAATCTTGGAGAGTCAAAGCATTTTCACGTTTGACCAAAATTATAGAGAGAAATACTAAGATTTGTAACGTAAAATGAGTACACTATGAAAATATAATTAAGGAAGAATCTAATGATACTTAGTTGGTATCATATATAATAATTATTATTTTATTATATAAATTTGGTTAAACTTAGAAAAATTTGACTCTCTAATATTTTTGGAATGACTTACAATTTGGGATGGAGGAAGTACAATAGACATATAGCTACTTACTCCCATGCCTCACACTATTGGCTGGCATTATGGTCCGTCACTAAGCCATGTTTGGGATGCCAGATTTTTTTTCCCGTTCCTATGTTTTTGTGAAATTAAACTGACACTTGTCAAATTCATGTGTGATTATTGTGAAATTCCTAAGTTCTAAACGGACTCACTTGCTATTTAGCCTTTATTCAGACTAAATGACCACTTAAACGAGTAAAACATACATTTAAACCAGATAAATGGTCGATTAAACAAAAACAATGTACTGTGACGTAGCATTTAGACAAACAATGAAAAGAATATAATATAATTAACAAAAAATGAACACTCATATTAATTTAGAGATTTAAGGCCTATTTGAGAGGATTTCTCGACCCTTTGCTAGGTTACCCGGAGGAGTTAGAGTCAGCGAAGCCATTTTTTCTAGTTTTGCTAGCTTTAATTCATTTTAAAGAAAAAAAAGATAAAGATGGTTTCATGCTATATTATACAAAATTTCTTAGGAGCTACAGCTATTTTAGAGTAGCTTCTATTATGAGGCCTTGTTTAGTTCGTGTAAAAAAAAAATTTAGGTACTGTAGCATATTTATAATTATATCAATTAGTATCAATTATGGATTAATTGGACTTAAAAAATTTATCTTATAAAATATTTGTAAACTACATAATTAGTTATTTTTTAATTTATATTTAGTGTTTTATGTATGTGTCTAAATATTTAGATGTGATTGAGTGAAAAGTTTTTTTTTATATATGTAGGGCCTAAATGACACAACCATCTCAGCTGTCGTCAATTCGCGTAGCTGCCGCCTGCCGCACCTTTCGTCACAAAAATTCTAGCGGGTTGGACTTGGCCTGTTGCCCTCTTTCCACACCACCTCACAGTAACTGCTTTCCACATCGGACACCGAACATGGCTCTGGAAAACGAGAGGGAAAAAAAAAGAACATAGGAAAAGGGCTTCAGGAGGACTGTGGGGCAGGCAGAGGGCCTGTTGCTCCATCCTGTGACAGACACCTTTCCAATGATAGGTCTGGAGTTCACATTACACGCATCCTTGACTGGCTGATTAATCTTCGGTTACGTGCTGATTAGGGGCGTGGGTGGATTAACTACCGGGGAGATTTGTGTCCTTGTTTGGTTGGTCGATCTGCAGCCACAGGGATCCTTTTGCGTTGCGTGTCGCCCTGTTCACCACATGGCCTGCCTGCCAGGGATGATGAACAGGCGGTGGCAGAGTAACGGAACGGAATAGAACCATCGACTGCCGGTGTTTGTCATCCAACCGCGTGTGCATCATGTGGATTCTGTATGATGATGATGATGATGATGGGGTCATGCAGCTTGTAATTTGTACTTACTGCCAACACCGTACGGTTTGGATGCCTGTTAAACACGACGTTTAGAATGTTTATTAATAATAACAAATGACATAGTTTATTTAGGCTTTGTTTAGTTCCTAAAATTTTAGATTTTCGGACACGGTAACATTTTTGTTTTTATTTGACAATTATTATCCAATCATAGACTAACTAGACTTAAAAGATTCATCTCGCGATTTATAGACAAACTGTGCAATTAATTTTTGTTCTCGTCTATATTTAATACTCCATGTATGTGCCGCAAGATTTGATGTGACGAAGAATCTAAAGTTTTTGGAAAAACTTTTTGGAAACTGAACGAGGCCTTACATTTTCAGCCGTACATCTGTGCCAATACTCTATATATGTACGTCTAAATTGATTTGTGACAAAAATAAATTGAGGATGTCAAAACAATAACTTCCTCCGCGTTAATGCTGATGAAACGTACTAGAAAAAAAATCCTATAAGGGTTTGTGTTGATTAATCTTTCTTAAATTGATTATATTTATAAAAAATACTGGCAATAATTATATCTTCATATAAGCTTAATAATACTAATTAGGTTTCCATAAATATTAATATTCTCTTGTATATATTTGCTTACAAAGTTAAAAATATTTTAACTTATCGAGAAGTGAGAATAATACTCTTTGTGAGATGAAGGGAATAAGAAAAAATATCCATATTTACTATTTTATATAAAAATAGTCTAAGTAACCCTGAATTTTTATTTAAATTATCATCGTCGCCATTATAAAAAACAAACTAAAATAAATCCCTAATATTTATCTAAATTATCGACCTATGTAATCTAAAGTAACTCTATAAATTAGCAGCCGAATTATCCACTTCTCCCATTATTAATAATATAGTAAAAGAACTAACCTATATATATACACACACACACACACACACACACACACACACACACAC
>Ga0182004_10001341_pt1 | contig 17805 bp, 14 predicted proteins | sample Sormic07211540_1_FD_120479 | JGI IMG/M metagenome (GOLD analysis project Ga0182004, IMG submission 120479) | Endophyte microbial communities from Sorghum bicolor roots, Mead, Nebraska, USA - 072115-40_1 MetaG | ecosystem: Host-associated > Plants > Roots > Unclassified | place: USA: Nebraska...
AGCTAGACTTTCCGGCCGTCTCTAGAAACGGAGAAATGTCTATATGCAACTTAGGTATTTTGCTGTCTCTAGAAAGAGATTTTTAGAGGCAGTTGGTAATTTTCCTTGGCTCTAAAATTAGGCGCATCATATATATATATAGACACACACACACACACGAATAAAGTTAAATTGTCTATAAAAGTTGTAGTATTAGAAGAGATTTACAAATTTGCAGTTAATGACTTTTTCATTTGACATCATTTAAGACCAAATTTTAAATTTTTTTCAAATGGCTTTGGATGGAGAAACTACGTAAATTAAAGTTATAGTATTTGAAGGGATTAGCAACTTTGTAATTGGCTACTTTTTCATTTAAAATCGTTAGTGTTAGGAAATTCTCTTTTAATTTTTAGATTTTCAAAATTAGTTTTTTTATTTTTGAAGTACCTCAGATGAGAAATAACCTAAACTAAAGTTGTAGTACCTAGAGATATAGAAATTTATAGTTAACGACTTTTCATTTAAAATCATTTAATATAATTTATATTTTAGATTAATAATTTTTGTTATTCATATATTTTTTAAATTTTTTCAAATGACTATAGATGGAGAAGTTTTCTTTAATTTGATTTCGTCTATGGTCTTAAATATGTGAATAATATATCTCCAGCAGTACTACCTAAAACAGACTACCTATTCTTTTTAGGTAGGCACCAATTTTTCTACTATCTATATTTTGCTCTCAACTCCAGCAGTACTACCAAAATCAAGCTACCCAAACCCATCCTTAAGAATGACAGGCGGGTCCCACGAGTCATCCTCTTCGTTGGTCTTTTCTCCATAGCCGCACGCTAGGGAAGAGAACAAGCCCGAGGGTAGGCTGCGTGCTAGGAGTAGGCCACCTGCGCCGGTGAGGCCGAGCGCAGGAGCAGGTCGCGAGCGTCGGTGAGGCCGAGCGTCGGGAGTAGGTCGTGAGCACCGTTGAGGCCACCCGCCGGGAAGCCGCGTCGTGCTGGGAGCAAGCCACGTCGCGCCGGTGAAGCTTCGTCGTGAGCAGGCCGCGTCGCGGCGGGGTGGTGGTGTTGCCGGATAGGGCCTTCGGGGAGGGATGGGATGCTGGGGAGGAAGCCGCTCCTCGGCGGCGGCGGATGGAAGGTGCGGGGAAGAAAACAGTCGAGCATTGCGAGGAAACACGCGGAAGAAAATAGGTAGAGAGATCTGTTGGCCCAACAGATGTAGGTAGTGGGAGGAGAAATTTGTTGGGCCAACAAATTTAGGTAGGGTAGTCTGTTGGAGTGCATTTTTTAGCCTTAACTACTCAAATATAAGATAGGTAGCCTGTTTAGGTAGCCTGCTGGAGATGCTCTTAGTTGGTAAAAGAAACTTTGAGTCAAAGTGTTAAGAGGCAACGTGCGAGGTCTAAGTTCATGAGTTCGATCTTCGGCGGCCGCACACATACTTGTGTGAAAAAAGGTCTCTAGAAATCGCTGATATAAGAGACGCATCATTAACCATGTACAACCTCTAGAAAAGCTATCTGTAGTAGTGAAGGATACTATATAAGATACTACTCTATTTGGTTATGAAAAACACATTGTTTAGGACAGTTAATAAATCTTAAAATTACGAACACTAACTTTTATTATGGAATAAGGAAACGTACAAGTAATTTGTGTATATTTGTATTTGAAAATACTTGTAAAACCTCATCAACATGTAGGATTTAAGGAATAAAGGAACCAAATGATAAATACATACATTGAAGACTGCACAAGTACTTTTAACCCAAGAAAATAATCAAGCTTAGTTCATTCTTTCATTTAATGAAAAAGCAAAAAAAATAGGTAGGGGTCTCCCCTGCTGACCTGTTCAAAAAAATAATCAAGCTTGACAAACATTTCTCCATGATCAGCATCGGTTCTACGGGGAGTCACTGCCGTTTGGAAATGACTCCTACAACTCAGCGGAGACACTGGGTTACTTGACGTCAACTCAGGCTCTCGCCGATTTCGCCATCCTCATCACCAGTCTTAAGCAGAACCTCTCAGCTAAGACCGCCCCCGTAGTGGTTTTCGGCGGCTCCTATGGCGGCAGTAAGTCATTTCCAAAAATAATTACCATGCAATAATCCATTAGTTTAATTATCTGTGGATGGCCGTGCAGTGAACTAAGTATGTCCATATTATGAGCTAATTAAACTCACCCATTTTTATTTATGTTGCGTCTGATCGGCTGATCCAATGCTTGTTTGCAGTGCTGGCTTCTTGGTTCAGGCTCAAGTATCCCCATGTCGCAATTGGGGCCCTGGCATCGTCTGCACCAATCCTGCAGTTCGACTACATAACACCATGGAGCAGCTTCAGTGATGCCATCTCACAAGACTACAAGGTACTATTTTTTGTTTCAAAATGTATGTCTTGATCGTGCATTAATTTGGTACCATTGATATATTAATATATTTTTCTATAAATATGATTAAAGTTAGATAAATTTGAATTAGGATAAAACCAAAACAACTTCCATTTTAGAAAGGAGCACTAATGGTGATAAATGACAACATCATTACTATACTCTAGACAAATGTACTGTGGTAAAAAACACTATTTTCTTTCTTTTTGGTTTCTTAGAATAATATCCTGTCATATATGGCCGGCATTCCATTCGTTAATAATGTAAAGAAGCAAACCAAATGGCTCATTTTTGTCTGATTGACAATGGTAAGGTTAGTCTTTGTCTCAAGCTAAATAATGCCATCTTCTTTAGATATCAACTGATTTTGACCTCAGAATTAATTTCGCAGTCTGAGAGCATGAACTGACCACTGATTGTGATTTCCAATTAATTTTGCAGTCTGAGAGCTTGAACTGCTTCAGTGTGATCAAGGCAACCTGGGATGTGCTCGATGAGAGGGGAGCCAATGACAGAGGGCTCCTGGAGCTCAGTAAACTGTTCAGAGCCTGCAAGTAAGTTCATTTCAGTTAGCAGCAAATAACCTAAATACATTAAATTCAGATTGAAACCTTAGTGCTTAATTGGGATAAATGAAAACCAACTTTATATTTAATCCTACATCCAATTCCTGCCCTGTTGACAGTGTAGTTACTAGCCCGTATGGAACCACCGTTGATGGGCCCGTGTATGTTTCAGTCTGCTATACTAGATGACATTATTTTTCCACTGAATTTCAGGACCTTGAAGTACGCTGATTCAATTGCAGGCTGGCTACAGACAGCATTCGTCTACACTGCCATGGTGGACTATCCAACACCGGCCAATTTCCTGAAGAATTTGCCTGCCTACCCCGTCAAGGAGGTTCTCCATTTTACCCATACTCTGCCAACATTTCTCTCGTTTCAACAAATTTGCCAAACCGAACTCTCCGTCTGCATGAACAAAAACTGCACTTCTGTTGTACTAAACATGTTATTTCTAACGAAAATCTATCCAGATGTGCAAGATCATCGACGGGTTCCCCGCAAACGCGGACATCCTGGAAAAGGTGTTCGCAGCGGCGAGCTTGTATTATAACTTCACAGGAGACCAGACTTGCAACCAGATAGAGTATGACGACGACAGCTCCAGTTCTCTTGGCCTCAGTGGCTGGGGGTGGCAGGTATACGCAATATATAAAACTGAAAGATAACTAGTAATGTAGAATGTTAGTGACAACACTGACAACCAGAGATTGTGACATACTCCTGTGTATGTGTATGTAGGCTTGCACAGAGATGATCATGCCGATGTCGGACTCAAACGAGAGCATGTTCCCACCGGATACCTTCAGTTACGAGGACACGTCCAATACCTGTTTCCAGTTGTACGGGGTTCGGCCCAGGCCACATTGGATCACCACTGAATATGGTGGATATGTAAGCGTCTTTCAGAGTTTCGGTGTACATATATATAAGCCCTCAGTGGAAACTATTGCTGGTATATATATTTAAATTGTTCATTTGGTGCTGCGTTGCACCTGCACAACTTCCTGCAGAAAATTGATAAGGTGCTGAAGAGGTTTGGGAGCAACATCATCTTCTCCAACGGATTGCGAGACCCATGGAGTCGAGGCGGGTAGGTCCATCTGTCCTCTCATTCTGGATGATTCATCAGCATGGTTTCAGTCTGTCAGATAACATATGTGCTGGAGTACTACGTAATGGTTCACTATTCTGTTGGAATCAGGGTGCTCAAGGACATCTCATCCAGCATCGTCGCACTTGTCACAGAGAAAGGTGAGCATGAAAACTTCTGGAAGAATATGAAAAGATCTTAGTGGCATTTTTTGCTGTTCACTTATGTACAGCTACTTGTCATCACGGTGGTCAGGGGCTCATCATTTGGACCTGAGATCTGCAACCAAGGATGATCCAGACTGGGTTATAGAACAAAGGAGACAAGAAGTTGAGATCATACACGGATGGATAGATCAGTATCATCAAGACATGGCGCAAGCATCCTAAAGGCGCTATTGCTGTGTTACAGTCAAGTAAAGTTAACGTCTGGTCTGTGAAAAAAATAAAAAGGAAAAATTCCTTATAACTCACAGGACGATCACAGTGACATTGGCAAAGTAAGATGACAAATGGTGAAAGCCGATTCAGTTATTTCACTTATCAACAGAAACTGTAAAACTTAAACACTCCTGGACAAATCATGAATGAGAGGTTGCTTAATGCTTAGTTTCTGTTTCTGAAACTGCACAAGTATTTCTTCAGATGCAATACTGAAAAATAACATAATTGCTATACAATGCTTGGTAAATTTTTCCCTTCCTGGGCCCCATTTTTTTGTTTTTCTTTCTTCTTCTTGTGTAAATATGTAGCATATACAAGAAAGGGGAAACAAAAGTCAGGTGTTTCTAAAGCCTTGAGCACCCAAATTCATTTCACACCTTTGTTATAGTTAATTCATACTCAATTAAGTTATGTACACTAGAGTTGTATTGATTCTTTTAGAGTAATTTTTAAGTAGAGATGATGTAACTAGAAGTTTGTGAGTTGACTCCAATAAAATACCTTAATTTTTGCAACACTTCAATTTGGCTGCGTAAGGCATAGGAGTAGGAGATCGGAGGTCGGGGACAATATCACTGGCGGCGCAGAGGAGCTGTGATGGCGCGGTTGCGAGCGAACGAGGAAAAGAGGCGCATAGGGAAGGCCCTTGAGATAATTTGCTTGCTTAGTTCATTCCAAAACTATTTAGGGGTATTTATCTCTGTCCTAACATACCAATCAAAATATCCTATAATTATGGAAACAAGCAAAATATCTAAGGAGATCAAATCCTGGGCGCCTAGCCCTAACTGCCTGCGTGGCCTAGCCACTGTGTCAGCCCAACGTTGATATGTGACACTGATCATAACACATGCTCACAAATGTGGTTGTTGGATAGACTAGGAGACATTGGATATGGATCCTGCAGAGGTCCAAAATTTAGGTGTGAAGAGGACAAAACTCCAAGGCGCACTATAAAAAGTTTAAAATGAAGCAAAAAAATGAAATAGATTGAGAAGAACATTTCAAATAGCTACCACTATCTAACACACATACACAAAAACTGCTTTTGCCTAACATAACTTTGTTTGTTGGGATCCCAACTATTTAAAGAGACCCATAAGAAATAAATCTTGGTTAGTTGAATGATTGATTTGAATGATCGAAGGCTATGGATGCGTAATATTCTGTTTAAGTAGTCAAACTCACCAACTGGAAGTTCGATCGATCACAGAGATATGTCAGTCACTAGTTTGAACAAGGAAAAAAAGAAAGGACGCTAAGGCGTGTTTGGTTTAATACAAGTCAGCTGCCAAGCAACAATCTGGTAACCACCAGGCAACCAAATCCAATGCCCTAGGAAAGTTGTCTGGTAGTCACCTCTGCCTAGCTTTTGAAACAAGTACACCCTATGTAAGTACGTCAGTATGTGGGTAAGTACGTCAAATCGAGGGGTAAGTCTTGTCGAGTCTTCGTTTTATTTTTTCTCTTTTTTGTGTTCCTCCATCCCATGATCTAGTTGTAGCCCTTCAATCGGAACCTCTATGTTCCACGCACAAGAGAAAGAAGAAGCATTGTCCCATGATCGATGTGCACCCCTTCAACCGCAACCTCTATGTTCTACGCATGAGAGAAGAAGAATCACGAAGGGAGAAGAAGAAAGAGAGGAATTAGGACTTGCTATTACGCTCGCCATGCTCATTACTCTTCAAAAACTGGTTAAGCATCGTATAACTATGCCACTTTAGTGTTGATTGAAATAATGGCGATAAGTTTGTAGTGGCTAAGATCGCCATGAGATGGAGAAGAGAATTGCTAGGGGTTTGTTGTTGTACTTTTTGTGGTTGCCCAAGAGGAGATGCCAAATCTTAACTTTTTGTCATTTTTGGATGAAATCATCTGATTAGAAGGGCCTTAGTTAGAGTAATTCCTAAATCAATATCATCAATTTCTAAAATTTATCATTATACAGTATCTAGTCATCTTAATGTCTATAATAAATTATGTTGTTATGGACAAAGTTGTAGATGACTTCAATACCTTCCATTTAATACCAGGATCACCGAGCTGTTGTGCGAGATCATGTGATGAAAAATTAGTTTGATATGAAATTGGCATTGCAAAGTGAATTGGATTATGACATAGGGTGATATGCATGTGCTGCTTATATATGCTTGTGATAGCATGGTGATTTAGCATTGTTTCATGACATACTCATGTGAGGTGTTGCGCGGATTGACTTGAGTCAAGTCATGGACTTGGGCTCGGATACAGTTTGCATGTTTGTTCATGTGCAGGTGTTGTTTGAGGCGGAACGTGGTCGTTGGCAGACTCGAACTAGGTTTAGGAGGAACTGAGGTTTCGAGACTAAGTTCAGAGAGGAACTGAGGTCCTAATGGTCAAGGATGTCATGCAGGACGTTCAAGCTAAGAGAACAATGAGTTGCAGGTTGCGTGGTGTGTGCAATGCATGGGGGCTTGGAATGTTTGTTTGACAAAGTCTAGGCATGGACTTGGTGCTATGATGCATGTGTGATACATGCATGGACAGGAGCTTCGTAGAGATTGCATGGTGATGTGGAGACCTAGCAGTCCTAAGGCTGTGCAAAGCCAAGGAGGGTGTGTTGCTATGGAGACTAGGCACAAGTCATTGGGAGTTATTTTTAGAGCTCCACTGAGATGATCATGTGCGATTATCGTGGGACTACATGGTGTTCTTCACGTAAGGCTATATTTGGTTGACTTGTAGTTTAAGGAACTGACTAGGCCAAATGGCTGTGCGGGATTTGAGGATAAGATCAACATACCGTATCCATGTTGGACATCACAAGGGTTCTATGCCTGGCTATAAAAAGAGATCGAGGTGTGCACGTCGAGCCATTAGTGGAGAATAACAAAAGTAGGCGAGTGCAACACTAGAGAAAAGAGAGCTAGTGCAATATGAGTTTAGCCAACAGTTGTTTTAGTGCTTTGGACTTTTGTGTAGAATCCTTTTGTGGATGCTTGTAAGTTGCATCATGTGAACACATTATCAGAGTAATGAAATCCAGTTCTCACATACGATGTGTTGTTAATCTCGTTTTACGAATTAATTTCTTGATTTACATGTCTAGCATTTCGTTTTAGATTCATATCTTGTTTGCAAGTTTAGACATGTCTTTTGTTCGATCGAACTATGCCAGGCCATTGTGCTAGTAATCTGAAAAGTCTCATTGCATAAGCTTTAGTACATTTTGCATAATCACAAAATAGAGGTGGACCATTTCACGTCACTATCAGACGCAACAACATTATTTATTTTATATCTCGAGTTGTAGACCTCTGATTGACATGATTTCGGTTGGATTCATTCACAAATTTCATATAGTTTATTGTTTAAATTTTGAGATCAATTGGAGCATATTTGACGGTCAAGTTTATTTCTATTAAAGGCACAATGTTCTGTTTAGAAGTGAAAATGAGGCTTGATTCAGTTTTGTGTTTAGGGTGAAGTTTAAATTTTAATTTTGGCTTGCGCAATCATTCACCCCCTCTGATTGCCTATCCTAGAGTGTATCGTTCCTACAAGTTGCAATTTAAGAGATACAATCATTACAAGATTGCAACTTTCTGTTTGTGACAACCTTCATGGAATAATTTTAGCTTTATAACTTAAACTTATTTTTGTTATTTTTCATAATCTTCCGAATTGAATCTATATTTCTCCAGTTATGGAGTTTAAAAGTATGCAACCCTCTTATGTTTGTTAGAAAATTCTAGCTAAGTTTAGTGGTTGTTTATGTCATATTGAAGAGTTGTTATTCAAACTATATTATGCCAAAGATAATGTTGTTTTGTATCATTTGGTAAATTTTAAGATTTTTTGGATGAGTGGTTGGAAGTTTAAAAAAGTGGAGAGACAATGTTGATGTTATGAACAATTGAGTTTGGGTGTGTTAGTGTGTGTTACTCATTGTTTGTACTTGCTTGTATGATGATGTTCATACTAAAGTGTGCTTGTGATCAGTTGGTTGCCTTAAGAGTGTGCCTAACTCTATATATAGTTTGATCATTGATCAAGGCAAGTAAAAGTGCAACATGGTCCATATGTTTTTAACTTTGTTGTTTGAATTGTCTTCACTAATTCTCATTTCCTCACACTAGCTAGATATTTTGAAATATTTGAAGTTATTTCTTTGTTTTGAAGTATCCTATTTTATAACTTGTGGTATTGCTCTTTAATTATTGAATTTAAGGTGTTTGAAGTGCATGTATTGCATTTGCAATACGTATTTGAAAAAAGCATAGTTTGTTTGGTGTGGTAAGTACTAGTACATAACATTGGTCAAAATGAGCAATGTGGTTGCAACCCTTTGCCCCTTTGCTTGTAAAGAAGTCATACATTGCATTATAACATTTGCATTCACATGCATTATGCAGTACAATTAGTAAGTAATTGATATTTTTATTACCTTGTGTTTAAATTCATTGCTTAATCAAACTATGATTTAAAATAGCTTTGTTAAAGCAACTTATTTGATGAGTTTTTTTTTCAGAAACCTCATATGCATGTTCCCCCTCTCATGTACATGAGCTTGGAGGATGCATCTTTAGGATGGGAGTAGCGGCACGTGTGCACATCTCGTCGATATACACATATGTTTGAGACACATGTTTCGTACCAATAATGATGGTCTTTGTTGAAGCTTTCCTTTTTGGCCCTTATGTCATAAGAGTTTATTGCTATTGTTTGAGTTTTATTACCATTTTGCAATAAGTAATTTATCTATCGTTTAACCTATATGATTGGTGATTCTTTTGTATTTATTGTTGTTATGTTCTTGTTAAAGTGTAGTCTGAAAAAAATATTTATATAGGAGTGAATATCTAAAGTACATTTTCAACCTTCAAATTGTGCATTAGACATCAGGCCAGTTTTTAATCTTAAACTACAAAACCGGATGGACACCCATCAACTATTGAAAACAGACAAATTTAGCCATTTGGCTCGTTTCATAGATGGTTTTATATTTTCTATGTAAAACTAATAAAAAACTGCTTTGATCCCTGAAAATTCATATTTTACTTTGAATTAGAAAAATACGAAATGAACCGGCTTCAAGATATGCGGCACAATAAAGTACCTACGGCAGTTGAGAGGAAAAGGAGGGGGATATGTGGGGAGGAAGAAGTAATAAGCTCAGCCAGCTCTACGCCGTGTGCCACTAGGCAGGATCATGGGCAAAGTCGTCGACAAATTTCAAAACTTTGCTATTGTGTCACCAGGTCATCGGACATACGACCTCAACAAGGCTAATCTGCAGAAACTAACAACGCGCCTGCAGCCTTGTCGTGACCTCCTTGTTTGTGCACCTTGTTATTACATCACAGGAAGAGTGATATAGATAGATGACGCTAATAAAGAGAGAGCACCACAGTGAGAAGAGGAGGAGGGAGGGACAACAATGGCGGCACCTCCTGTGCTCACGTTCTTGTTGCTTCTGCTCGCTAAAGCCCTCTCACATGCATCAACCGCAGCGGCGGCACTGCCGGCACACTCCAATGACCCCAATCCATTCCCGCCAATCACTCCATTGCACCTGCATCAGGCTCGCCGGCAGCAGCGCCTCCGTCAAGCAGCAAGCAGCAGCCCGGACGCTACTAAGCTCGTCACCGCGGCCGCCGATGGCACCGACACCATGGCGGAGCCGCCGTTCACGGAGCACTACTTCCCGCAGGAGCTGGACCACTTCACCTTCAGACCCAACGCGTCGACGGTATTCTATCAGAAGTACCTCGTCAACGACACTTTCTGGCGGAGGTCCAGCGGCCGCAAAGGCGGCAGCACTGGGCCGCTGTTCGTGTTCACGGGTGGCGAGACTGACATTGAGTCGATCGCCATCAACGCCGGCTTCATGTTCGATATCGCGCCCAAGTTTGGTGCCCTCCTGGTCTTCATCGAGGTACAAATACTTGTGCACGTTGTCAAATACAATCATCTCAAGACATCTGCCGGAGTTCTCAATGTTGTTATCCTTCCTCGCCTCCATGGGTCATGATATGAGAAATGGCGCTGCTAGTGTCCGAACATCCAACGCTTGTCTGGACATCCTTATCTGCACACCCAGCGTCCATCTCCTGTGGCCTTCTTCACCGTGCCCAGTGTCCCCCTCCCCTGCCCTCCATCGCCGGCCACTGCCCCTCCGCCCACCACCCACCGCCATAGCACGGAAGGGTCTCTCCGGAGCTCCGCCTCCACAGCCGTGGCCACAGAGCTTCAGTGAAATCCTACCACATCCATGGTGACCTCTTTATAACCCTCCGCCCATCGTGGGGAGCGTGGGTTCACCATGGCGGAGCTCTTAGAGGGAGGGAGGGAGCATGGACAGGCGGACGTGGCAGCGAGCTAGGTGCAGGCGGAGCTAGATGCGGGCGCGACGTCCAGACTCGGCAAGTCGGCATCCGTTCTGGACGTCCACAAGAAGCTACAGGACGGGTAGTCTCACAAATCAGCTACAGGACATGTGGGCGTCCAGAACGGATGCCAACTTGCCGAGTCTGGACTACCCGTCCTGTAGCTTCTTGTCAGACTACCCGTCCTGTAGCTTCTTGTTACAAGAATTCAATTATATGGGATGAAATTGATTTTATCTAATACGGATACATTCTAAAACCAAAGAAGCTTTCATTTATCCTAGTTTTGTTACCATTGTGATCTGTTTACATTTGCATATTTATGTTATTATTTTTGCTACCATGATCAGCATCGGTTCTACGGGGAGTCGATGCCGTTTAGGAGCAACTCAACGGAGGCACTGGGCTACTTGACGTCAACCCAGGCGCTCGCCGACTTTGCCATCCTCATCACCAGTCTTAAGCAGAACCTCTCAGCTGAGACAGCACCCGTAGTCGTCTTTGGTGGCTCCTATGGCGGTAGTAAGTCATTTTTGAACCATGGTTAATGTGTTTATCAACTTATTCTTAAAATATAAATGATCCACACTAAGTTATGTACTTAGTTACAACACACTACCAAGGAGTCCATAGAAAATTGCATTGTTCATGTAAAAGGTCGTTTACTCCATTTAAACACCATGTAAACACTATATTGTCTTTGTCGGGTACCGTAAATCAGAGTACCCTAATCAAGCCAGAACAAAGACCCAACACAACATCACATGGCCCATAGGCCTTAAGAAGCGTTCCCAAGATGGACCGCAACGACCCCCCTTATGGGCCAGGATGGACCTTGAGGTAACAGGACCTTCTCTGATTCGCTCGTGCCCGAGCCCTAGGGTCAGAGGAATTTTTCGCCTTGCCTGACCCCAGTCTTGGACCAATTTTCCGCCTCGCCCGACCCCAGTCTCGGCTAGGATTTTCTATTCTCAGACTTCCCATGCACGCCAACCACGCCGTGGGAAGGACGTAGGGCACGCTCCTGCCCATGCCGTGGCAGGGAGAGGCGCTCACTGTGCTACCTGCTCCCGTCACTACAGCAACTGACGCCTGTCACTGTGTGTACGGCGAGTCAGGAGGCATGGAGAACATCAAGTCTTCACTGTGGCCATTACGACCACTGTCCAGTCCCAGTCAAAGAAAGAGGCCTCTGAGAGAAGGCCACGACCTTCAACAGGGCTCGATGAAGCATCAATAGGGTCAGACGTCAAATCCACAGTGTCAAGAATGGCTTACCACGATCAACAGAGGCCACCACACTGCGAGTACAGCCCTAGGGATGGGGCATCCCGCTGTTGCAATCCCGCTGTTGCAGTGCCTAGGCCATCCCCTGGCCTGTATACTAGTAGTAAATTATGTCATAGTACATGTAAACCTTGACCCCCCTTTGACTATAAAAGGATAGTTAGGGACTCACGAAAAAGAAAAAAATTGATCACGATCATCGAGCAACAACACTTCAACACAAACACTCGTATTCGCAGTACACTACCTGCTGAGACCTGGCCGCAAACCCTCTCTCGCAGCTCGTTTGTAACCCCTACTACGAGCACTTCGGGTGCAAGATAATACAAGACTCGGTCTTCACACTGGACGTAGGGCACCGTTGTCCTGAACCAGTATAAATCCTTGTGTTCTTCTTGCATCACCATCTAGATTTTGGGACACGTAGACTCATAATCACTTGTTTGTGTCTGGGTCACGGGTTCAGACACCGACAATCTTTTTTATTTAATCATTCTTTTATCCTTTTTATTAATCAGTCATTTACTCTCAATTTATTTTTCATTTTAATCTAAATAATGGCTAAACGGTAGGTGACCAATTGTTTACCGTTTAGAAAACACTATTTGCAATAATGAAACCTAGTTACTAAATCACACTGAGATAAAATTAAGTCTATTAAAATATTCACACAATATGTCTCAAGTACACAAAGAGGTAAGAAAGCAATGAATGTAATGCTTATGAATGAAAGATGTGGACAAGAAAGAACCATATGGTTCCTGTGGTATCGAATAGTTGCCACTATCTCCTAATCCATACACTAAGGGTTGAGCTGCCTTGATTTAAGGATCCACTATAAGTACACACTCTCCACTCTAGAGCACCTAGATTATCCAGCGACCCTATTCTTCCTGCTTTTCCAATAGTCAATGTTGAAAATTCCTGAATATTCTTCCCAAATGATATGTTGTTGTCGCCAATAAGGTACCTAGTGGATCATATGGTGCATAATTAGTAACCATGTCCAGCATACCTAGCCATTGCATTGCAACACTAGATGATCTAATGGTCGCAGTAAGGTGTCACCAAATCATAATGTGCACTCCAACAAGCATGTCCATGTTGAAATGACCATTTCATAGTGCCACTAGATCATCCATCGAACCACGCATGATCGTTCACCATATCATCCTATGAGTAACACTACCTGACACTTAAGTATCTCACAATGTCACCTGTTGTAGTGCACTTTAGACTTCAAATTTCATATTATTGAAGTCCAATTTCATATAATTCAACTTCTTTGAGATCCCTGACTTACACTCTATATATTCCAGACACTCTTGATCAACTTTGCTCAAATTACCTCTCATGTTTGCCTCAAAATGCTCTTAACTCTAACTTTGATCAAGCTATTAATCTCCACCCCACTTAGTAGTATGGTCATAGATAAACAAAAACACTAATATTATTTCTAAGTTCTCCTAACAACAATTTAGCACTTAGCACTAACTTGTTCTTAGACTTCAAGAATATTCTTGCATCATACACTAAATCCATCACCGAGGGCCATGAAAACCAAATTTCCAATGTGATTAACTCTTTGTCATTAACACTTAACAGTATGAAACAAATTTTACCAAATAAACTTGTGTTCATAATCACCATAACCCGAACTAGGGCCTCAATGTGTTCATATGGTCAATTAGAATGAATGTGATGTTAACATAACTCACTAGCTATGAGCTGAGGACACAAGTGTGTGTGTGTGTGTGTGTGTGTGTGTGTGTGTAATCTAGTGGGCCAAGTGCATGGTGGCTCAATTTGGGTGAAGATGGGTAGGAGGTGATGGCATGAGCGTTGGGCTATGTGTCATGTTAATGGAGAGACTTGAGGGAGGGCAGCGTGATGAGAGGTGATGGCTTTAGAAAAATTCAATCATGTAGCATAGACATAGAAGCATTTGATGGCCCCACTCACCCACACATCCTCAGTTGAATACTCGCCATAGGCATCGTCTATACTCGACTATGACCAACCCCTCATCATCTAGTCTAGCTCGATGTGATGGGGCCCTTGATGATAGTTAACATGACACCCTACATCCAAAATATGCTTATGATCTAGCTCCTCAAGCGGAACTAGCCTACATATGCGTATGACCACTCTTACACTTTTGTCATCACCGTGTAAAAGGGTCAAGGAAATCCCGAGCTTACATGGAGCTCTTATCATAATAGACAATACAAAGTGAGTTAGAGATAAAACAATGTGGCCAATGCTATTATGGAGTGGGAAAACATGATAGGGAATATGAAGTTGATTGGTATGTCCATGCATCAGTGGTTGGACCAAACGTGGATGCCATGCAATGACTATGCAGGCGAGGTAGTGAATGGATAATAGGGTGGTCCCAAGAGTGGGCACGGTGGTGACGTAATAGGCCGGTGTGAGCTATGGGCCACAAGGCTAGAAAAGGGTGGGTGATGTGCATGGATCGTACTAAGAAGAGGAGATGACCCACAAGGAGGATAGGAGGGGTGGCCTTGAGCCCATAATGTCATAGTGCTCACTCTTGTTGTCCTTTTTGCTACCAACGGTCGCCTTTACTATGGACCCTCTCGTTAGTGGCCCGTTCCTGGTGGTCGCAGTGCTAGGCATCGATGAACCGTGTGAGCACATGTTCCTACAACCTCCACACCATCTACATCAACATACTTTGGTCCTCCTAGCAGTCCCACCACCATTGGGGCTGGTCCCACTATTAGGCAGGTGGATCCTGCCTTTTTCTCCATTCTTTGGGCTTTTATCCTTTGTGTCTTGGACTTATTTCTTAATTTGTGGATCTTCAATAAAGCTCCTAGGGTCTTCTTTGAGGTGTTGATTATATTTGCATTGACCTAAGTCTGTCGGGCATCCCTATTGAACTACAATAAATACATTAGCGCACAATATTAGTGCAATTGGTCATGTCAATCATGAAACATCAAAATCCAAACTAATGACCCATGGGGTCCATTTTCCCAACATCTCACTCAAACAATCAAGGCACTCAAGCATGCACATCCTTTTGCTTCAATGCATTTTTAAAAATATTTTCAAAATTCAAATTTATCCCTATCGAAAGAGTTGTGCCTTATTTGCATCAAATTAAACCTTTTTTGTAAATTCAAAATGTTTGGATTTCTATGATCTTTAGAACATGCAAAAGAATTGAGTGATCTAGACATGCAGTGAGCTAACTGAACTCACAATTCATGTTGTGCTTGATCGAATGCTTGTTTTTCTATAGTGCTAGCTTCATGGTTTAGGCTCAAGTACCCCCATGTCACCATTGGGGCCTTGGCATCCTCCGCGCCAATCCTACAGTTCGACTACATAACACCTTGGAGTAGCTTCTACGATGTTGTCTCGCAAGACTATAAGGTACTCCCTTGGTTCCAAAACATGTCTTAATCGTACAAAATTCACTACTACAAAATAACTTTAGGAGATAGCATTTTTATTTATAGACGTTCACACTACAAAGGACTGAAATTGCAACTAGAGAGGGAGGGGGAACAAGAGCCAATTAAAATTCTTTGCTAAGAGCACATTCAAGAGTCTAAAATTTTTTCTCTAAATTTTATTTGTATAGTCATTTGAGTAAAAATCGCTTTCTATATTTGCGTATCCTCCAACCAACAATTTTTCTATATCTTGTGCACACTCTAAAGCGTTATCATCATCTCCATCTTTGGCTAGCAAGAAATATGGAATAGAGGATGTTTATACTTGGAAATCTAATTAAAGAAATATGGAGTAGGTGTGACTTTCAATTGATTTTGCAGTCTGAGAGCTTGAACTGCTTCAGTGTGATCAAGGCAGCCTGGGATGTGCTGGAGGAGAGGGGATCCAATGACAACGGGCTCCTTGAGCTCAGTAAACTGTTCAGAGCCTGCAAGTAAGTTCTTAAACTCAAAATAATCTTGATGATTGTGAGGGGATGAAAGCTCGATCTATTGCTAGTCTTAGTCTTGCCAACAAGTAAAACTTGAGTATTGGATTCTATTAATTGTCGGGGAAAAAAGTATATGAGATGGCTTGCAAACATTTTGTCTTTTGTACTCTTGTCATGTGCAAGCAAGTTTTCTAGTGACTACCCAATTCGGTAAATAAGTCCCCTTTTAGTAGAACTCCCATCTGATGCAGAAGCTTTTTTTCTCTCTCTCCTTCTCTCACAAAACCGGTAGAGCCAGTTTTTTTTTCTCCTCCTGCTCCGGCTATAGTGACACTACGGTGGAGCAGGCATAAGCTTTACCAAAAAGAGCCTAATATATATAAGTACAAACTAGCACTAAATCCTAGCTGGTTGGTTGATAACTAACCACTACCCAATATAATGGTGGTGAGTAGTTGCAATGTTACTAGTAATATTAGACTCATTTTGTATTCTATATTAAAAACTCGACCAGGGCAGTTAAGATTGCCGCCGCAGCTTCTAAATTAAGAAGAAAGTGCCTTCTGACCCAACGAAAACCCCCAAACCCCCACCCCCATTAATACATGGTGGATTTTCCGTCGCCCAAGTGAGAATTGGGCCAAGCCCCTCCAGTGCTTTGGTATAAGAACAGGCGAGAGGATTTTTTTTAACCCAGCCTGAAATTCGCTTCCACTGAAATTCAAACTCAGGACCTGGGAGGTGTCGTCAGAGTGTCTAGACCAACTCATGTAGCATCCTTTGGCATTTTGTATTCTCATATTAATCGTCATCAAAAATGCGGTAGCAAGAAGCAACAAATATTAGAAAATCCGTTTATTTGGCAACATACCTATTATACTTTCTACAATAATGCACATCTCGACTATTATAAAAAATCCTAGTACAACAACTCGTGCTCCTACAGGAGCCAGTAATTTCGAGAGACAGTATTTGAATTTTGTGAATAAATTTGACAGCCACAAGGCTGAATGTTATTTATATTCTATATACTAGCTCGGGCCCTTGGTGTTTCCACACTTTACCTTGTATAGTGAGATTTGTCCATGTCTCATGAGAAATTTTTTTAGAAAGGCGGCAAGAGATTTGTCTCATGAGAATTAATACGAAGACTCTAAAAAGAAGACTCACTAGTAGTAAGACAACCTAAAGCGACACTAAATCTTCATCTAAATTAGCTGCATATGACATATGAAAAAAAATCTAAATTGATTAACCAAATTTGCATCTAAATTACTGTAAAGAAAAATAACATAACAAAATTGCATCTTATCCACCTATGCAAATTAACTTTAGTCCATTTAGACTCATACAGCCGTCTGCTGGATGAGACGCGCATGTAACAATGTAAACCTCTCTAACCTGGCAACTGGATCTTTCAAAAAAAATATTACAAATAACATAAAGAAAGCCACTAAATCTGCATTATCTACAAAATGTAATTATAAAAAATATCTTAAAGTACTCCTATATATGACTTTGAATTACCCAGTTCTAACACTTATTCACGAATTTCTAACGTGTATATATATATATATATATATAAATAAAACTATTACTCTGTAGCTGGCTACAAAATAACTTATTTGTAGCCACTTTGAGTTACGATAATTACTATATTAATTTATAAGATTATAGTAATTTCTTACTAAGTGGTTTACTATAACATTACGGTAAATATCCTCATGTGTTA
>Ga0182004_10001342_pt1 | contig 17803 bp, 8 predicted proteins | sample Sormic07211540_1_FD_120479 | JGI IMG/M metagenome (GOLD analysis project Ga0182004, IMG submission 120479) | Endophyte microbial communities from Sorghum bicolor roots, Mead, Nebraska, USA - 072115-40_1 MetaG | ecosystem: Host-associated > Plants > Roots > Unclassified | place: USA: Nebraska...
ATTTTTTATGACATAAGTTAACCAAAGTCACTGAATCTAGCCAGCTCCGCAAAAAAAGTCATAAATTGGTCAAAGTTATGACTATTTAGCCTAATGTCATGGGAAAAAAGTCATAAGATGACTGATTTCTTGTAGTGCTAGCAACTATAACTAATTACACTACTTTACGGAAATATAAATGGAGAGAATGTGAACTTTATACCTATGTGTAGAGGCAAGTGAACCAATCAATATGGTGAAGAACAATCACCGGAATAAATCCAATCAAACAAAAGAAGATTTTTCTCCTGAGGTTCACGTGCTTGCCGACACGCTAGTCCATGTTATGTCGACCAACACTTCGTGGTTTGCGCAGCTAAGAGCTGTTGCACGAACCTCGTCCTCACTAGGACACTGCAAGAACCTACCCACAAGTGAGGTAGCTCAATTACACACAGTCCACTAGAGTTGTCTTCGGCGCTCCGCTGAGAAAGGCACAAGCACCCCTCACATGATCATGAGAGCCGACCCCGAACAATCACCAACACGTGTTAGACCTCTAGCACTACTCCAAGTCGTTAGGTGACGACAACCACCAAGAGTAACAAGAACTTCACAGCTCCAACGATCCCCAAGTGCCACTAGATGCAATTGCTCATACTAATGCACTTAGAATCACTACCAATCTCACTATGATGACGGATCAATGAAAAAGAAAGTGTGAGATGTTTGCTTAGGCTCACAAGGTTGTCAAGTATATCAAAGTGCCAAAAGAGACATCCTTGAGCCTACAACCACGTATTTGAAAGCCCTCCAAAGAAATAGAGACGTTGCCTCTCTCACTACACTAAACTCGGGGGCGTTGGACGAGCCAGTGCTAGGGCATCAGATGCTGCTAGTGTTTGACATTGCTCTGTCAGCAACCCTGGATGCTACCACGTGTCCTTAGTTAAGTGTGATTTGTTGATCTCCAACGGTCACTAAAATGTTGAAGTACCAGGACAGGAGGCATCGGACGCCTCAGGTGCTATGCACCGGACGCTCCACCCTCACACCGGATACTACTCAGAGAGTTCGACAAACTCTAGGAGGTACATTGGACGTGTCTAACGGTGGGCCACCGGACACACCTTAGCGTCCGATGCACACTGCCTTCACTCTTGCTCGTGACTCTGCTTACTCTACATGCATCATATGCTCAATAGTGTTTGGCCAGCGTCCGACGCAAAACCCTCGGACGCGCCGATGTTCCGCACAAAAAAGTGTCACTCAACCAGCGCGCACCGGGCACTAGGTCAGCGTCCGACGCTTCTGCAGCCAGTGTCCGGTGCTCCTGTGACTTAGCCTCATCTTCAACAATGCAATTCATTTTTTCTAAAAAAGTGCCAATCCCGCCTCGCAAGTTTGGCGGAAGGGAGAGAGATACCAAACTCCTCTCCATCTCGTCACCCCTTGCTCAAAAATGCTACCCATCAAGTGTACCACCTTGTGTACGTGTGTTAGTATATTTCCACAAATATTTTCGAAGATTAAGTCATCACACTAGGTTTTAAATGTATGCACATGATTAAGAACACCTAGTGGCACTCGATAGACCGCTTAACTAAAGAATTCCTCTTTTTATAGTACGACTATCTATCATAATTATGATCACACTCCCTATGGTGTCTGCACAGTTTATCTGTAATTTACGAGACGAATCTTTTGAGCCTAGTTAGAGCATCTCTAAAAGATCTTCATATTTTGTTCTCTAAAATATGATGTTTGCTAACTTCTAAATTAGTAAAAGTTTTTTTTCTCAACACTTTTCCCTATGATCTGGTCTCATGTTTGTATCAGGATCCTGAAATTATTTCTCTCTTGCATTTTTCTTACCTGAAATTCTATCTTTATTTCTGCTTACTAGATGAATCGAGAAACTTCAGATATGCACTCCTAGACCGTGTGTATATATACGTGCTCGGAATAAATTTTTGCGACGTTAGAAAAGATGGAGAGAGAAGATGTCAAACTATTAAAAATAGTTTTTATTTTATTACCAAAAAATTAAGGATGAGAAAACTGAATGATAGTGTATAATTGGACAATAATTAATAAATAGAAATAACAAGTTTTTTGAGGAAATATACAAATGAAAAGTGCGTACCCAAATCTAAACAAGGCCTAAATTGGCCTTGCCCGCACGCCTCTTGGCCCACGGCCTGGACTCGTCTCGCCCGCGGCGATCTCCTCCGTCCGCTCGCCGCGCCGCAACCCGGGAGACTGCGCTCGGTCGAGCACCACCTGGGGCCCGCCATCCTCGCGGCCATCTCCGGCACGGCGTCCGCCCTCTGCAGCCCCGGTGTTCCTGCGGCCGTCGCTGCTGTCCTACTTCGCCACTGGCCACTTTGCCCGGCGACGAGCACCACCAGCACACTAGGTATTCCCTCCCCTTGCTCCTCCCTCCCTGCTGTGTGAAACCGTGAGCCCAAACCTTAAGGTAATTCATAGGTAAAAAAAATCGTGCGCCCAAACCCTAACATACTATTTGTAATCCGATCTGAATCTAATTACAGCGGTATATGCTGGGTCCGCCCCTGCCAAACAGGTGCGGCGGCGGCGGCGATGAGTATCTCAGGGGAGCTTCGCGGCGAAGGAGGATCTGACGGTGAGGAGGAGGTCTTCATTAACGAGGAGGACATCATCCACGAGATAACTATCGACGACGAAGGTTGGTCAGCAGTGCTAGTCTCCCTCCTGCTTACTTACCTGCTTGCTTGCTTGCTCCGTCGCTAGCTGCAGCTGCTTATTCGTGTTTGCCTTTACCTTGTCAGATCTCCCCGACCGCGACGAAGAAGATGACGACGTTGGCGATGGGATGGGTAGGTGGATTTTGTTCGGTTTATCTGTTTTTTCTTTACTTCTTCGTTTATTCGCCGGCTCGGCTAGCCTCTCAGCTCGAGGAGATTGAGATAGTTTTTGCGTTTTTGTTCTGACATAGTTAGTGTGGAGCGATTTTCATATTCTAGTGATATGTAATGTTCTTGTATGTATCACTTATTCACTTGACACGTGCATCCTAAGCTTGGCTGGTCTAGGTCTCCAATGATGCATCATAATGAGATACAATCAGACAGTGCAACTGGCTGTCTCTGTATCCATTTCTCGTTAAACAGCACAGTTAGCTCCCTTTGTGTTACATACTTTTGTTATTTTCTTGCTACTAGTTCCATTTGCATTCTGAAGAATGTCGGCTCTTGTCCTTCTGAAATTTTCATTTTGATAGAAACCTGCACTTGATGATGTGCTCAGTTGCTCACTTTTCATGATGTACATTCTAAGTCATCCGGCGATGCTTCGTTATGCAAATCTAATGGCTACTTTGGTTTCCAGTTGACTCAGAAGACGTCGATGATTCTACATACACATTTCAAGGCCACAAAGGCAAGTTGTTGCACAAGAAAAATGAACGCATTTTTTTTATAACCACGCTAATACTCCTTTTATTGTTCCTTCCATTTTTCTGGGTACAGACGAAGTCTTCACTGTTGCATGCAGTCCTACGGATGCATCACTTGTGGCTTCTGGAGGCAAAGATGATAGGGGATTTCTGTGGAGGATTGGATCACAAGAGGGTGCCCTGGAGCTGACTGGTATAGTTTTTTTCTTTTTAATTTGTTGGATGGCAATTATTATCGAAATATCTATGTACTTGCTCTGAGATCTTCGTGCTTTTCTTTCTTTTATTTTATATGTGAAGTACACCCACTCTTGATCTGTTTGAATTCATGTATGATGATATTTTTTGTTCTCTTCATTCATTATTGTTTATCCCGAACATTACATGAAATGAACTTTGTTCTTGTCCATGTAAATAGTGGTGGTACATGTATCATGTATGGTTTTCTGTATTTGGCATTGTGCTCGAATTTCATGACATCCACATCTTCTCCATGGATGTAATTCACTATCTAATTTCTATGCTTTTCCTGCATTTTGCATCTACTATTAGTTAGCCTCTTCTCATGTATAGTATTTTTTCCATGTTGATGCATGCTCGTTATTTTTCCATGTTGATTTGTAAGCTCAGGAAACTTACAGAATGGCCGTTCTTAATACAGGACATAAGGATACTGTTGGCGCAGTGGCTTTCAGTTCAGATGGGAATTTGTTGGCTTCTGGAAGTTTTGACGGGCAAATAAATGTGTGGAATACAGCTACACGAACTCTCAAGGGAACCCTTGAGGGTTCTGGGTCAGGTTTTGAGGTGAGATATTCTGATCTCATTCAACTGAACTTATTTCCATTGTGAAACCCTTCCTTTCCATCACAAATACATCACTATTCGATGACTAGTCTCATATACATGTTTGATTTTGTAGTGGCTTAAATGGCATCCTCGGGGACATTTGATAATCGCAGGATCAGAGGATTGTAATGTATGGATGTGGAATGCTGACCATAATGCCATTCTAAATACCTTTGCTGGACACAGTAACACAGTGACATGTGGTGATTTTACTCCAGATGGTACCATCACGGTTCCTTGATTGCTATGCATTTGCCTATTTATAAAGTTGTGGTTTGGTCGCCTATGTAGGTTTACCTATGAATGCTCTGTTCTTTGTGAAGGTAAACTCATATGTACGGGATCGGATGATGCATCTTTGAGGATATGGGACCCAAGAAGTGCACAAAGCAGACATGTTGTTCGAGGTAAATTTCCACGTACTCCCTCCATTCCGAATTAGTCCACTTTGGCTTTATCCAAAATCAAACTTTTTTTTAACTTTGACAAAGTTTATAGAAAAATGCATCAACATCTAGAACATCACATCAGTTTCATTAATTTCTCCATGAAATGTGTTTTTGTAGATCATTTCTTTGAACTTGTAGACTTGTATTCCCTCCGTTCGAAATTATAAGACGTTTTTGGCTTTTTTAGATACATAACTTTTGCTATGCATTTAGGTATACACTATGTCTAAATACATAGTAAGCAATGTATCTAGAAAAGCCAAAACATCTTATAATTTGGAACGGAGGGAATAGATGTTAATATATTTTTCTAAAACATAATCAAAGTTAGAGAAGTTTGATTTAGGACAAATTTCATGTGAAAGTATAATTTGGAACAGAGTGAATATGTTGTGATGACTACATATAGTTTTAGATGTGCTCAATCAAGCAGACACATGAAATTTGTTTGGTATTTCTGTTTCCCATATTGTAGGCCATGGCTATCATTCTGATGGATTGACATGCTTATCAATGACTTCGGATTCACAAATGGTTGTTAGCGGCTCCAAGGACAGTTCTGTGCACATTGTGAATGTAAACTCAGGCCTGGTAGGTGTAGCTTATAGTTCAAGCTGGTCTTTGTTTTTTTCCCTCATCATTTCTCCCTTTTTGATCAGTGTTTGGTGTTTTTTCAGGTCGTTGGCTCATTAGTAGGCCACACCAATTCCATTGAGTGTGTTGGTATCTCGTCAAGGTAGTGTCTCAAATTAGTTGGCAAATGGCAACACGATTTTGTTGCAGATTGTGACTTTCTTGTCTGCAGCTATGGCTGGGTAGCTACAGGGAGCATGGATCAAAAGCTGATCATCTGGGACCTCACACGCCAATCCAGCCGATGCATTTGTGAACATGATGTGGGTCGATTGCTTCTTGTTCCCTCTATGCGCACCCGCAGTTTGTTCGTTCAATCACTCATTCATCCATTCTTCTGCGTATGCATGCATTGATGCAGGAGGGCGTGACATCACTGGCATGGCTAGGTTCGTCAAGGTACGTTGCGTCAGGATGCATTGACGGCAAGGTGCGCATCTGGGACAGCCTCTCTGGGGACTGCGCCAGGGAGTTCAGTGGGCATGCAGATGTAGTGCAGTCACTGGCTATCACTGCCGACGGCAACACCATGGTCTCCGCCTCATCAGATGGCTCCGCCCGTGTGTTTGACATCTCCATGTTCAAGTGAAGGAAACAATTGGGACGGAGTATGTAGATGGTTGCTGTGTATGCTATGGCTTGTTTGTGCTGCATGAATGATGATGGCATGTCATCATGGTAAAATGCGATTGTACTCATGGCCTCAAGGTGTCAAATGCTTGTAGAAGTGGTCATTAAATTCATATCCGTCTGCTGATGCTCAGGTTGTGTGGCGTACTGTGGGACAGATGATACTGCTGTGTACTTGCAGGTGAACTTTCTAGTTGATACTCCTATATACCATGAACATCATTTCTTCTTGTTCTGAGTTGCAGTGCTGTAAAGTGTAAACAGCTATTCAACTTGCTGTGGGCCTGTGGCTTAATTCGAGATTCTGGGATGAGGAACCTGGGCGTAACCGTGTTCCTTGTTTCCTCTCTGGATCATTATCAGAGGGAGGAGAAAATATTAAGATTGGCAGCAGAGGCTGCAAATGTCTCCATTACCAAATGTTTTTGTGGGTCACCAAAAACTGAAAGGGTTGAAATTTGAAAACCATGCCAAAATAGTTCAGGCACTCGCTACAAGCGTTGTCACAGGCCTGCTGACATGTCAGCTCAACACCCCCACAGGAAACAAGCGTTGCCCATAGGTGTCAGTGTCACTCTCAGGCGGCCGGAGTACTATGCTCGTGTCACCGCAATCTATGCGACGAGGACCCAACGCCGAAAAGCAGCATACTGCACGCCCCATCCGCCCCGGTCGGCATTTGCATTGCAGCTCCACATGCCAGGCGTGGGTGGTCGTGGGTTCGCCTGTTTTCCCTTCAGCGTGACAAGTCTACCAGCAAAGTTGTCTGTCCATTAAAAGATCGACCACGCCTTTGTTTCAGGCGACCACGAGAACTGTGGAGTTTGCTTGCTGAGGATATGTGTAAAGCTCTACTACAAACAAAGGTAATAAAAAGCCACATGCTGGAACAGTAGCCAGGTTCTCTCCAAGTTCTTGGGCCTTGTTTTAGTCCCAAAATATTTTGCAACATTTTTCACATTCCCCGTCACATCAAATCTTGCGGCACATGTATAGAACACTAAATATAGACAAAATAAATAACTAATTACATAGTTTATCTGTAATTTGCGAGACGAATCTTTTTAGCCTAATTAGTCCATAATTGGACAATATTTATCAAATACAAACGAAAATGCTACTATTCATATTTTGCAAAAAAATAAATAAATTAGTAGCATTTTCATCTATATTTAATGCTCCATGCATGTGCCATAAGATTCAATGACAGGGAATCTTGAAAAAAAAAATGGTTTTTGGTGGGAACTAAACAAGGCCTAATACACATGATGAATAGTAAAAACATAGGATTGAAGTTGTATTCACTTGCAATCCAACAGAAACTTAAAATGTAGAAAAAGCTTCTAATGAAGCATTTCGATACAACACATGGGAACACATGAATTAGCTAGAAGAGAGAGAGACACACACAAAAGAAAGCTTCCAAGAGGTTCAACATTGTTAAATCTCCTCTAGGCCTTGTTTAGATGCAATTTTTTTTGGATTTTGACACTGTAACATTTTTGTTTTTATTTGATAAACATTGTCCAATCATGAAGTAACTAGACTTAAAAGATTCTCTCGTGATTTACAGACAAATTATGTAATTAGTTTTAATTTTTATCTATATTTAATGCTCCATGCATAAAGAAGAATGTTTGGTTCAAGTACGGTAGTGTTTTACAACCTCAACTTACCAGTGAATATTTTGTGTAAGAGAATACACAAAATTCCAAATTTGATACGTGAACTCAGGTAACCCAAACTTGGGAGCATAGGAGTATTGTGTTACCTGACTTCACGTATCATGTAAGAGAATATTTTGTGTTACCTCTACCAGCCATGATTCTGTCATGTCACGCTGCGTTATTGCCTCTTGGCAAAGAGCAGATCTGTACATGTATCAATTGCCAAATTCTTGCTTGCCAACATATAGCAACATTACGAATCTAAACATGTCAACTATACAATGATTACATTTCATCTACAAACAGATCTCAAACACTGGTACTCTGGCAAAAGCAGTTTAGAGCTAGGTGAAACACATCCCGTGATCCGTATGAAACATACCGTGTATACCATTCTACCGTGGGACCCTGCTGCTTAGCTTCCAGCATTGATACCAAAAATCCGAACCTTGTGCATGTTTGGTAGTTTGGCAACAACCAGCACAATGACTGCTAGGGTGTTGAGGAAGAGCATAGGATGCTGATAATCTGTCGTGTGGGAAGCTATGAGGTACCTGCCGAACAGAGCAATCATCCCTATATTAGTGCCACGGTCCATTCCGTCTGTCTGACATAAAATTAGATTGTGTGCGTGTGGGGGTGCAGGGTGGAAAACTGCTAGTCCATGTATTTATTGAAAATTCTATAACCTTTTCTTTTGAATAAGTGAAATTCCATGACTTATGCACATGAGGTCACTCAAGCAAAGAAAATCAAACTTCAGAAATTACCACGCTATGTTAACTCATGTGAACTCCAAATTAGTTATTGTCCAAAAGTCAAACCTGCCATCTTAACTAAGGCGACTCAAGCTAATATTGTCTCTATAACATATACAACAGTTGAGTGGAAAACATGGCACAACCATGCCACACATCACAATTCATCTTCCTAGCTTTAGATTTAAGATACAATGAACATAGATACATATTTCTAAAGAATATGCTAGAACTTAGAACCAAAGAAACAACTAAATTTATTATTGATTGATGATTGGTCTGCTTCCAGCCTTACACCATTGGAACGGGAAAGACATGGGAAATAGAACTTCAGACCTTTTTGTTTTGCAAAAAGAGAGCAACCTTCTAAAGATAAATACTCCCATAGCTAATACTACCGCCACTTTAAAACACAAATAGTCAAGAGTGCCTTACAAACAATCATGTTTTTTCATTGTGCAAAACAGGAGAAAATCATGTGGGTCAATTTAATGTACATTGACACTAACACATAACTTGAACTTGAAAGGAAATGCATGGTGTCAGAAGACAAACACAGAAAGGTCAGACTTCTGCATTTGCAACAAAAGCAAATGACACATGCAACAAAAATTACTTGGTAGTAGGCATGACAAAATCCAATTGGATCACTGCTACACTGCTGAAGGTACTTATTGTTAGAGTACGTAAAGGGCCTATTGGGCCTAGGCTGGCAGCATAGCCCATTAGTGTTAGGGTTAATTAGAGATAAGGGTCGTTTGCTTAGGGGTCAAGTAAGCATTGCTTGTAAATCAAGTAAACCTCTCTATATACGGAGAGGAGATGTATCAATCTAATCAAGCAAGAATTAAGAAGGAAAACCCTTCCTCTTGCTTGGCTGTGGGCAAAGGCCCTGCGGCCAGCCCTCTCTCGCCCTCGCAGCTCTAGCCTATGAACAGTACCCGCGGGTACTGTAGTGCATCAGCCACCGCTTCCCTCAACCCTAGCAGCCACATAACACTTGTACAATCAAAATGAAAATTACAGTGCATGATATCTATTTTTTAAAAAACAAACAAACAAACTAGAGGTTATGACAGATATGATTTGTTTATTGTAACTTGTGTCACTCCACTCATATAACAGAAATATTACTGAAATGTTGAATGGGCCAAGTGATCTTGGACCGTAACTATCTTGTATATGGCAGATATGATCTACTTTGGCAATTCTCAAAGCCCAACACTGAGAGCTAAGGAGGTAGACCTCTTTTAATGATTTTTTTCCTTTAATCTAGAAAATGAAGAGAGACAAGTCATATCTACATTCATAAGAGACAGGCATTAGGGAGTAGTGGGCTCGTAGCTGCACTACAATAAAAAATGGCACACCATGGTGTATTTACTAATGACAGACAGTTTCGGTCCAAGATTCAAGAGGATGCCACAATCAGTTGTGGCAGTCTACTTTCATGATGATAGTTCAGTAAATCTCCCAGTTGACAGATATAGAGATTTGGTTCAAACTAGATATGTTGTTTTAATAAGGGAGATTTTCTGATACCCACATCTAGAAGTTTGAATCCAGTCATCTAATGGAATAGAATGAAATCCCTTTCCACAAGCATATACGAATCAAAATAGAACTTAGGACATACAAAATGTAAAGCAAAATTTGAAGAAAATACATTTAAAGAGCACAGTCCTTTCCCTTCACCCAGTGCCCTTCCATACTATAAAACGTTTTGGCTTTTCTAGATACATTGCTTTTGTTATGTATCTTGACATGGTGTATATCTAAGTGCATAGGAAAAGCTATGTATCTAGAAAATCCAAAATGTCTTATAATTTGGAATTGGAATGGAGTATAAGGGACCACAACAAATTACTTCAAACAGAAACATATTGTTAGTTAAATGGTTATTAACCAATCCATAGTCCATACAATCATATGATGTGATAATGTTAATTAAAAACACATCAACATCAGTGCTAAGGGCAAATCACTAGCCTGTGTTTTTTTTTTAAAAAAAGAACTATCTATTGGCTATAAATAACATTCGCCACTCATATATCCATCCATGTAATAATTTCATGCAAAAAGGCCATCATAGAGGTTTCGTGTATAAATGGAAGCAAATTTGCAAGAGATAAGCCCTTACAGAACGACAGGAACTGCAGTCAGAAACTTTCGGTTGCGTGTAAGCTGTTTGCCATTGTCCATTTGTTCCCACCATGTCAATGTGTTATACATCCCCTGGTCATCAGCAAATGGAGTCCCCTTCTTCCAGTGGAAAAAATGATATGTGATCTGAAACAAATACTTAATGAGGCAACAGAAATGAAAAAAAAATTCTGGCTGATGACAGATCAAGAAACTGCCAAACTGTAACCTTACTCAGCTAAGAAAATACAAATACAATTCTACTGTATATGAACCATCAAAACTAAGTATGCTGCAGGACATTGTTAGTTTGAGTACCAATGCATGTATCAAGTCCAAATTATACCCTAATATTACCTTCGGACTGTTGATTTTGCAAATGGAGACCAACAATAATAAGAAACACAATGCTCACGGTGCCACTTTTGGTGTGCCAGTGACACCTCATTAAGCCTGGAAACAATACGTTCCCATGCTACTACCATGACAAATGTGATCGGATAACTGAAACACTCACTCCATCAGACTGTAAAACACTGGGCAGCTATGTGAAATCTGTAGTCTGAAGTCTGAACTAAGGCGTCTAGGGCATATTATAACTAAAAAGATCAATAGCTGAAATTTGAAAGGACCATAGGATGGCAATACACACTCTGCTGCCAAATCATTTGTGGAACTATGAGCTGCCACTACAATGCAAACATACCTTTGCTGCTGACCAGGTCACTGTTACGCACCCTAGAATTATTTGAATGTAATTGGCCTGAGAGGAGCAAACCTCTGCCTAAACTATCTTCAGTAATGCAGAACCTCGAATGAATATTTAACAGGTAAGTAAAGGTCAGTAATCCTATCCAGCACGTATAGCAACAGCTAGAGGTTAGAACTTAGAACTCATGAATCATGATGTAGATGACCAAGGGTGGAGCCATTTCCTAGAAGTAAGATGCTAGAGCAACCCAACATTTAGCCAGTGGGAACAGCCGAAACCATCAGGAAATTTAAGCTAGGGAAGGAATTCATAACCGCCACACGGCAGCATCCGGACACGAACTATCGAACAAGCTAGCCACTACACAACAGGCAGCGGACCTCAGATCCACGGGGCGGCCCAAACCAACAAGCAACCACAATCCCCCATGGCAGACAGGAGGACGATAGCAAGGGGGGGGAGATAGCAGGAGAACGCCTCCGCGTACGTACCGCGAAGTGGCCGAGGTTGACGAGCGTCCACGCCGTGCCGGGGGCGCAGCCGAAGACGGAGAGGACGAGGATCCAGCAGAAGAAGAGGATGAGGATGTAGGTGGTCCAGACCCCGGGGTACATGAACCACTCCGTGTTCCTGTTCAGATCCGGGGGCGGCACCGCCTGCACGTACAGCTTCGCCATCGAATCACCCTACCGCCCTCTCTGCTTCTCAGGGCTCAACTCTCCCCGTCGGCTGCGTGCTGTGCTGCTGCGGTCTGGGAGGGAGACGACGGCCCGCCTCGGCGCCGATTTATAAGGATGATGACGGGCGCCTCGGCCGTGCCGCCCTGGTCAGAGCGGTGGAGGAGGAAGGTTCAACGATGGTGGCGAAAAAGTATTGCGAGGCGGGCGGGCGGGCGGGCGACCGACGGGGCGAGGGAGGGTGAGCGGACGGGGAAGGCCGGAGGAGGGGAGGCGAGAGCGAGACGGTTGGCCGCTGCAGGAGGGAGAGGAGACGGTGGAAACGCGACCGCCACCGCCACCGATCGGGTCAAACGCGACGGACGTGGGGCGGGCCGTAGGTGCTGAGGGAAGCAGTTGGGCTGCTACCGGGCCGTCCGGCCTGTCAGCCCGCGGTCATTTCGCCGTCTTTGCCAAAAACTTTGGTTTCCTTTCTCCGTTTTGTTTTTTTTTTTGGGAAAAAATTTACTATAGGGTCGAAAATTCTGGTTACCGTTCATGTTTAGGAGCTGAGCTCCGAATGGAGATGATGAGATGAACACAGAACACGGCACGATGGTTCGTGGGGGAGAACCAAACGGGCAGGCATGAACCTTCAAGGCTCCATCGCCATTTCTAGGCCCTATTAATCCATTTTTCTATGGGTCATGCCCCATGATCTCCACGGGTTCTTGGCGTTGGTTGTGCCCCAGTTTATATATCCTGATAATCTTATGATTGCGGATGGTGCTCCAGCTTGGCCAGATCAGATGGACGTCCTCGGCAACTGCTGTCATCTGCAACGTGTGTTTCATTATTTCAAGGGCAAGAAGCCCCTGTTGCTATAGAGTCAAGCAAGTTTCCTTGAAACAAAAGCACACGAGCTTTGTCCATCATTTCAAGGGCAAGAAGCAACGAGGCGTAAAAATATTTACATCGTGAAAGCGCACACTCTCTTTAACTAAGTTTTCAAGTTATCTTTAAGAGTGATATATTGTAACTTGATTATTTTTTGTAAGTTTGCTATCCAGTTTCGTACCGAGCCAAGTTCAAACTTACGTCGTATTTTAATTCAAACTTAGCTAACATTGAATGAAAAAAGAAAACAAGTAGTTGGAGCAATTTTGTAAGAAGTCGTCGAGACAGTTCAGCGAGCTCTTTGCTCATGATATGTTCATCATAATCTTTTGGACGGCTAAATAATGCTAGAATTGAGTTTTGAGTAGAACATTTATGTCGTTAACTATTTGTGTAATAAGCCAGATATATTTCGATTATCTAAAAAATGTTCATTGTAATCCGTATGTTTTACATATATCCCTATACTTTTTTTAAATCGTGTGATCCTGTATTTTTTTGCATTTACCCCCTGATATTGGTAAGTTTCTCTTAGTTTTGTGGCTGCTCTCCGCTAGTCCCTCTTTCCCGTCCGACGACGGCGACGGTAAGGGCCGCTGCCCGCCTGGCCTGGCCTCCTCTCCTTCACCATCCGCCGTCTCGGTTCTGCTAATCCGTCTCTTAATCTTTGCTGTCTACCTCCTCCCCCTTCTCTCCCCATATCTGGCGGTGCGGCCACATCAATAGATTATAGATGTGAGACGACGAGAACTCGTTATGCAGGTTACTACGCACTCTAGTGCCGTACTGCAGATGGGCCTTTCCCGCGGATGTCCTTGCTGATGGATGCGTTCCGGGTGCGCCTTCACCCACAATCCATACGCTTCTGTCAAGGTTAGTTTAGGTTCCATGCTTTATTTTTTTTAATTAAAGGTTAGTTTAGGTTCCATGCTTTATAGCAGTGGGAATTTAGATTGGTACTAATTGACTAACAGTGATGTGATAGTGTGGAGTTCCATCAGAAATCAAAGAATATATGGAGATCAAAAAGAAAGCAGCAGTATTTTGTTGCTTTGTTGATTATCCAAGATGGTGCCAATTGCTAAAAAGTACCAGCAGGGGAAAAAAAAAAGACTAAGATATGATGTGGTTTTCCTTGACCACCGCTTTGATTTCTGTGATGGTTCCTTTGTATTTCTATAAATAAAGCCCAGGGCCCCTATATGCATTTGCTGGATTACAGGTACTGATGTCTTTCTCTTTAGTTTTTTTAGGATTGTTTCAGTAGATGTTGTTCAACTAGCACTAACTTAAATTGCTGGCTAGTTTAGTTTATTGGTAATCGAGGTAGTCAGATTGACCCAAGAGGAAGGGGATGCATGAATCATGTGCTACCATTCTCTTTGCTGAGGTCCTGAGGAAATGTAGTGCTTAGCATTGGAATTGTGTTAGCTGGTAGTTTCCCATAGTGCTCCACATTTGTTCTTGCTCTGAGCGTGTGATAGATGAGTTGTGCTAGTGGGAACTGGTTCAATATAAATGTACCTCTAAAATGAAAGTTTTGGTTTTTGAGAGATCAGCGAGTACATTTTAAGCTCTGATATCTTGCATAAGTAACTCGCTAATCATTCAGATCATAATCACAAAATGAGGGGGGAGAGGGTAATAGTCCGGTATAGCCTCTGAGGCTCTGGCACTGCAAGCTAGCATTACTACACTGCCATCACTGCATAAGAAACACCAGTATCAAGAACCTAGCTACTCTGGGGCAAGGTGTCAACCTAAGATTTCTAACTAAGCGGGAAAGAATGCCACTTCACTGATCACACCCCAGTAATCAGGGAAGTTCGTAATTTATGCACTAGAAGCTCATGTTTGCATCAGTCATGTTCTTGATACTGGCATTTCTAGCAGCAGTGAGACTATCACTTCACTAGGCTCTGTTGAATGCATGGAGTTCTGGCTACCAGATATGTTACAGTCGTGGTACCTAACACTATCTAGTTGAAACATTTTGCAGTCACTGTAGTCTCTCAGCAATGCCCACTGGAACTGGCATTGGAGATCGCTGATGGTTTGCAAATGATGGAACCCCATTATTCATGACCTTAGCCATTTGGTCGGTAGATCGAACAAGGCTGTTCTGTTCCAGTAACTTAACAAGCGACAAAAATATATCCATCCTTGTGACTTCTCTGTTTGCCTGAAAAAACAAAAGCCAGCATACAGTTTAACAACTAGCGAAGCTAGAAATGAGGAATGTGAACATATGGTTCCTTCTCTACCTCAACAAGAAACCGCGACCATATCTTGCCATCACGGAGCTCCATCTGTCCTTTCAATATCGTGAGACCAAATCCACGTATGTTGTCAGCTATCTCCAGAAAGAGCCCACGTTCCTCGCAAAGCATCTGTAAATTAGACAAACGGTTATCTGCATATGCTGCAGAGAGAGAGAGAGAGAGAGAGAGAGAGAGAGAGAGGGGGGGTAGATAAAGCTACTTAAAGTTCAGTTTTTCACCTCAACAAGCATCTGACCAGGTGGTGAAAGATCCTCAATGATTATTGGGCAAACCATGGTTTGCCCAGCAACCTCGTAGGCCCACGTGGCACCACCATTTCTGCCAGCATCTGGGTTGTCTTTCAAGACAACACCACTCTCTTTGTCGATTATCTTAACAATCATGACAAGTCAGCATGTGTCACAATAGAGGACTTCTTTATAAGAAACATTTAATCAATACATAATTTATGTGCATACATACAAAGATAGGATACCTTTGGTTCATCAGCTTGCTTAATTTTCTCTGCATATTTGTTTACACTTTGTAGAAACAGCATATGCTTAATTGTTCGCTCCAACAAAGCGTCAATGCTACACTGTTGTAAAAAAAAAACGAATAAAAGGGATCAGTCATTCAGTCTCGATCGATGTAAAACATGATAAACTTACAAGCAAGTGTTTGATTGACTATTACCTTTGCACCATTAGGGACAATCTCTCGTAATTCTTTAACGCGATCTTGTATCAGTTGTCTGTCTTTTGGTCTAGGTCTGGTACTCTCCCCAGCTCTAGCTCTTCTCTTGGCAACCTTACCCTCAGGATTACTCGACTGACTTCCCTTGGAATTTGCTGTGTTGAAACTGCAGGTGTCATCCACAGATATGTTTGCTGATGGCACTTCTGAAGAACCATTTTGGGCACTTCCGGTTCTGGATGTATAATTACTGCAGGCCAGTGATGGGACTTGTGCATTGTGTGCTGTTAGGCAATCTCGAAAAGCAAACTGAGGCAGCTGATAATCTGAAACACGGCCAGCTAAAGCAGTAGCATCAACCTCAAGCGAACTATGTCCAGCAGGTGGATGTGCAACATCACCTAGTAATTGTTCGATGACAGGTATGAAAGGCAAGCCTCTCTCCCCAGTTGGCAATGAATGCCTATTGGCCAATTCTATAGCAGGCTCTGAGTGCTTTTCACTTGAATTTGGAAGGTTTTCTGCCAGTAGAACACTATCATCCCACCAATCTTGCACAAAGCTATTAGTGCTAAGATCAAGCATCATAGTTTCCAGCAGACTGTTATTTCCAGTACTGTCCTTTTCTAAAGTTTCAGCAGTAGCTTCTTCAGGTGATCTGTTTGGTAATTCAGGAAATGTACTGTTATCCTGGCATGTAAAGCGGGTAGCATCCTCGAATTGCATTGAGTCACCTTGAACATTAAATGATTCTTCATGTGAGAGGATCCTCACAGATTCTCCAGGATCGTCAGGTATCAGGGATTGTTCATGCATGAGAGCATGGTATGGTGATAGGTGATTTTCTTGGATTTTAGAAGCACAAGGGTTGCTGCTGAATGATACAGACTTACATAGAAACTTTTCACTCTCAGTTTGCAGGCAGTTTTTAACTTTTCCAGATACTGCTGTAAACGATGACGACAAACCAGTGCCAGAATAAGAAAGTTCATCTAGGCCAGAATTTGCAGAGTTGGTGGTAGTGTAAAGGTATGGGGTATATTCTGTGTTTTGATCACATGAATCATTTTCTGTCCTATGAATATTGTTCGAACTTTTGTATCCTGACATTACACCAGCAATAATAGAACCAGGCTCTTTACTAGGATTCACTTGAAAACCAACTCTGTCATCAGCACTTTGATGAAACAACTTAGTGACGTTATCAAATCGTTTAAGCTCATATATAGTCTTGGAGTTAACAGGCATGGCCAATATATGAGTATCCGTACTGGTGTTTCCAGTACCATGGGAGGTTAAATCATTTAAAGATCTTTGTGAATTGCTTGGAGAACACATCGAACTCCTTGTAGATTCTGTTATCTCAATATTCTCCTCAGGTTTCTCAGTTTGCAATGGGTTGACCTTGTTATGTACGAGCATGTCATTGGCAGATATCAATGAAGCAAGGATAGGTTGCTGACCATATGCAAGAGAGTTGTGGGTATATTCCATTGGACCATCGCTTGAAGCATTCTTCATTCGATCAAATATATCTCTGACTTGATTCAAAAGAATTGAACTCCTGGGAACCTGGCGAGTTGTTAAATTAGAGTCAGGTTCAAAAAAAGAAAAAGAAAAATTACAGACATAATTGTACCCTGATAAATCCATATTCTGCATGCTTCACAGGACATTCTATAATTCTGAAACTAGCAGTAACACATTCAAGGAAGCTTTTCTTGTCTGTCATACTAATATAACACTTCAAGAAATTCATATATGTCATACTATCAATGTTTGCTTGACATAGGACAATGTAACAATTCTACTGTTGACAACTGACAAAGACTACATTGGCAGCACGAGTGTATAAAGATTGCAGTTTGGAGTATCACTCACCTTCCGTGTGGAACCAAATTGCACCAGTCCCTGTAACTGAAGAGGCAATACTGCAATAGTCTGCATATAAGGTGCCGCTCTTCAGTATCCAATTTGACGTTGTACAAGCTAAAACAAGCACTCACAACTATATGAAATGGTCAAGGTTCCCTAG
>Ga0182004_10001343_pt1 | contig 17801 bp, 18 predicted proteins | sample Sormic07211540_1_FD_120479 | JGI IMG/M metagenome (GOLD analysis project Ga0182004, IMG submission 120479) | Endophyte microbial communities from Sorghum bicolor roots, Mead, Nebraska, USA - 072115-40_1 MetaG | ecosystem: Host-associated > Plants > Roots > Unclassified | place: USA: Nebraska...
ACCAGACTCTCCAGAAGACAGCTCCGGAGACCCGAGCTTCGCTCGACTCGACTCTAACTCCCACTCTAGACTAGACTACACTACACTTGATCTCCCAAGTGGGATTTGGAAATGAAATGATAGTTGGAAGATGTGAGATGTGAGATGGAGGACCCCTCCTTATATAGGGGTGAGAGAGGGGGTGCCACGTCAGCGATCCGCGTGCTCCTTCCTTCTCCACCCTTGGATGCACCGACCTCCCAACCGTCTTAGATGGACGGTTGAAGCATTGCCACACATGAGGAAGGTCGGTGGGAGTGAACCGACTCCAGATGGGGCCCACATGTAGGTCGGTTGACCTGCCCTGTGGCTGACAGTGGGTCCCACTAACCTTCTGGAATGTCTTTAAGTCGGTGGGAGGTTGGGCCAGGTGGCATCACCCAATTGGAAGGTCGGCCGACCGACCTTTGGGGCCCCTGGCCCACCACTGGCCTCCTAGTGGTGTCCCCACTTATCATGTGAAGTGTTGTCCAAAATTGAGTCTAGTTGCACACTTGCTTGCTTCCATATGGGCCCAAGGATCCATGTGCTAAGTGTTTGAACCGTTGAGGGCATGCACACTTGGATCCAAGGGTTAGGATTGACTCCTTGGAGTATGCCATGGCTCATGCCATGGAGGAGAGCCCCTGGTGGGCCCAAACCCCGGTCGGTCGACCTAGGTTATGGGGCCCATAGGGCTCATTTCCTTCTTCCCTGCATTGAACAAGCTAAGAGTACAAGTGGAACTTTATTAGTGATAAATATGTTTATGTGATGCTTATCTTCCTTCAATCGAGGACAGTTGATAGGCTTTTGAGTATATAGAACTAGGTCTTATTTCCCGTCAACAGGGGCGCCGATCGGCCCCACATAGGCACTGGCTAGCCCAACCAGGGGCCCACCTCAGGTGCCCTTCTGCGTGGTGCCTTTAGACTCTTCCTATTTTCTGTTAGATATGTTTTCGGATAAAATTTTGTACCAAAATAAATAGAGCTTAATATGTTGGCAATTGGATGAATTCTATTTCATCAACTACTCTTGAATCAAATGGTTCTAAATAAAGTTTAAGTCGGTGTCCATTTACCTTGAATAACGTACCTTCGCTTGATTGTAGAGTTACCGCTCCGTGTGGTGATGAATTCATGACTATGAAGGGTCCTTCCCATTTGCTCCTCAATTTTACAAGCCTGGATAATTTGAACCTGGAATTAAAAAGTAATACCTTATCTCCTGGTGCAAATTCCTTCTTCTTGATCCTCTTATCATGCCATCTCTTCGTTCATTCTTTGTAGATCTTCGAATTGTGATACGTCTTTTCTCTCCATTCTTCTAATTCTGATAATTGCATTTTTCTTCTCTCTCCAGCGGCTTATAAATCCATATTCCATCTTTTGATAGCCCAGTGAGCTTTATGTTCTAGTTCGACCAGTAAGTGATAGGTCTCACTATATACCAGTTGATATGGTGACATACCCAAAGGTGTTTTATATGTTGTCCGGTATGCCCGTAGTGCATCTGGTAACCGATCCTTCCATTGAGTTCCCATCTCATTTACTTTTTTCTAGAGAATGTTTTTGATTTGTTTATTTGAGGTTTCTGCCTGGCCACTTGTCGGAGGATGATATGGAGTAGCGACATTATGTCATATTCCATGAGCTTGTAGGTATGAGTGAAACTTCTTATCAATGAAATGTGTTCCTCCATCACTTATAACCATCCTAGGTGTTCCAAATCTTGGAAATATAACCTCTTCAAAAATCTTCTTCGAGTGTCTTGAATTAGCCTTCTTGGATGGCATGGCTTCTACCCCACTTGGATACATAGTCAATTGCCACCAAAATGTACTCATAATCCCATGATTTCACAAATGGTCCCATGTAATCAATTCCCCAGACGTCAAAGAGTTCTATCTGAAGATTGATGGTGAGTGGCATAACATCTCTAGCAATGATATTTCCGTGCCTCTGACATGACCCACATCTTTGGATGAAATCTTTGGTGTCTTCATACATGGTTGGCCAGAAGAAACCACTCTGCCAAATTTTGCATGAGTGCGGAATACCCCATAATGACCTCCATATGGTGATGAATGGCATTTTTGAATGATATGCATGTCTTCCTCCACTGGTACACATCTTCTCAGCAACCCATCTGAGCATACCCGAAAGAGGTAGGGTGGATATGTGGAGACAACTTTCATAAATGAGCCTCTTCTTATTTTATCCTGGTGGTACGTATCCTGCAACCATAAAGTTGACAATATTCGCGTACCAAGGATCTATCTTGGTCACTTTAAACAGCATGTCATCTCTTAATGAGTCATTAATAGGTCATTCCTGATGATTTTTTAAATACATCCTAGACAAATGATCAAAAATAGGGTTTTCTATTCCTTTTCTATCATTAATTTCCAAATCAAATTCTTGAAGTAATAAAATCCACCTTATCAATCATTGTTTAGCATTTTTCTTAGTGAGCAAATATTTAAGAGTAGCATGGTCAGAATAAACAATTATTTAAGCTCCTACTAAGTAAGATCTAAATTTATCAATAGCAAAAACAACAACTAAAAGTTCTTTTTCAGTGGTTGCATAATTTAATTGTGCTTCTATAATTATTTTGCTAGCATAAGCAATTGCATGATGTATTTTATCCTTTGTTTGTCCTAAGACTGCTCCTACAGCATAATCACTAGCATCACACAGAATTTCAAAACGTAAAGACCAATCAGGGGGTTGAATGATTGGTGTTGACGTAAGTGCTTCTTTAAGAATATTAAATGATTCTAAGCATTCATCATCAAATTCAAAGGGTACATCCTTAGCTAATAATCTAGTTATTGGCGTAGCAGTTTGCGAGAAATTTCTTATAAATCTACGATAAAAACCACAATGATCAAGAAAGCTTCGGATTCCTTTTATATTAACGGGTGGAGGTAGTTGTTTAATTACTTCAATTTTAGCTTTATCTACCTCTATACCTCTTTCTCACACTAAGTGTCCTATCACTATTCCTTCTCTAACCATAAAATGACATTTCTCCCAATTGAGGACTAAGTGTTTTTCTTCACATCTCTGCAAAACCTTATCTAAATTTTCTAAGCAATCATTAAAAGTTTTTCCATAAACTGAAAAATCATCCAAAAAACTTCTATAATTTCTTCTATCATATTAGAAAAAATAGACATCATGCATCTTTGAAAAGAAGTGGGTGCATTACATAACCCAAAAAGTCATTCTATGATAGGGACATGTAAATGTGGTTTTGCTTTGATCATCAGGGTGGATAGGGATTTGGTGATATCCTGAATAACCATCAAGGAAACAAAAGACAGAATGATTGGCTAAACGCTCTAGCATCTCATCAATGAAAGGTAGAGGAAAATGATCTTTCTTTGTTGCCTTGTTGAGTTTTCTATAATCTATACACATTTGCCATCTAGTGACAGTTCTCTGGGGTATTAATTCATTTTTATCATTTTGGACAACTATCATTCCTCCCTTTTTAGGTACAACTTGCAAAGGACTTACCCACTCACTATGTGGTATAGGATATATAATCCCTGCATGTAAAAGCTTTAAGACCTCTTTCTTTACTAGCTCTCTCATTGTATTCTGGAGTCTACGCTGAGGCTCTCTTGAATGTGTAATTTCTGGATTGGTTGGTATGCGACGAGTGCAAAGGACAGGGCTAATCCCTTTTAGGTCTTAGAGTGAATAACCAAAAGTAGCTCGGTGTTTTTCTAAAACAGTTATTAGTTTATAAGTATCTTCATCTGAGAGTTTATCACTTATAATTATAGGATATTTTTTATCATTATTTAGAAAAAACATATTTAAGCCCAGAAGGTAGTGGTTTAAGCTCAATAGGAGGTTTAAGTGGCTCTAGTAATACATCAAGAGGTTCAGGATCGATAGGGTCCTCTTCCTCTTCATCGATGAAGAACTAGTTATCATCTTCTAAATCTGGTTGATAAAATTATCGAATTCTGATGTCTTAACCTCTTCTATTGGATCTAATTTAGGAAGGGGTTCTGCTTTAACTTTTACTGCATGAGTTATATGTATTGAAAAACTAAATCCTTTCCCAAATTTAATGTTTAATTTACCATTACAACCTTCTTGAAGAAGTTTTATTATGGGTACTCCAATCATTACATCGAAATCCCACACATCAAATATATAGAAATTTCGCAAAATGTGGAAATCATTAATAACAATAGGAAGTGCACTCAAAACTCCTAAGCTAGGAGTAATGTGTCCTGAACAATTCTTTAATAATTTATTTGTAGGAATTAATGGCATGTCTCTCCAGAATTCTTTAGCAAAAGTATATGACATAATGTTGACTCCTACAACTGGGTTGTATAAAGCTTCAAAAGGATATGAATCTACTTGCAACTTTATAGCAACAGAGGGTGAATTAAAACAAATTACTTCAGGCGATTGCTCAGATTCTATCAACCAATCATCACCCAAAATAAAGATTAATTCTCTTATAATTTATCTAAGAAATTTTAAATCATTAGGATGTGAGAAATTAGGATTAAAATCTCTAGATTGCTGGGGTTGAATAATCTTACGATAAAATGTAGTATTATCATAATCATCAAAGAAATCATCCTCAATTTCAAACATCCATTCAGAATTTGGAGTTATCTCCTTCTCATTAGCTAGTTCAACTATAGATTGAGATGAATCAGGTAAAAGTTTATTTTCAGCTAACAGAGACTCTTCTTCTAACAACTCTTCTTTTTCTTTGGGGAGATCATTTAGAATATTAGTAAGAATATTTTTAGCATGATCAACAGTAATATGCATAAATGCTCCTCCCAAGGCCAAATTAAGGTATTCTTGATTTCTATCATTAAGGCCTAAAAAGAAATTGTAACACCCAAAATTTGATTTTCAATTAATTGGATTTAATATGATTTATTTAAGTATTTTTTTGTGAGCATTTAACTTAGTAAAATAAAACAAAATTGTTGAAATTACAAATTTATCATAAGGTTGGAAACTTGTTTATGTATTCATGCTAGAGCATATTTTATTTTGTGTGGTTGGTTTTTTTGTTTGAATTTATTTGATTCAAATTCTAATTGAAAAAATGCTTTAGAAAAGAAAATGAAAAAACAAACAAAACCTCACCTTCTCCCTGTTTCGGCCTGGCGGCCCAGAGCCGCGCGAGGCCCAACTCCCACTCCCTCGGCTCCCCGACCCAAGCGCGTGCCTCCCTCCTCTCTACCCTCTCGCGAACGGGCCCTGCCCTTTCTTTCACTGACACCCCGGTCCCACATGGCAGCGCCCCATCCCTCCTCCACCCTTCCTCTTTCCTAGTCGAAACCACGCTGTGTCTTCTAAGTTGGAAACCAAATCCCTACAACTTTAGGATTTTGGTGCTTTTCGCGCTCAACCGACCCTATTTAGCAGTTGGCCCTTCCCTGCAACTTTCTTTTGCCATCTTTAGCGCCTCGGGAACCCTAGATGTCGTTCTTCGCCGAGTTCGGGATCTTGCTGAGCTTTGAGTCGAGCTGCCTTCATCGCGAGCTCTCCTCATCCCTTTCCAGTCCGAGAAAACCTCCTACGAGAGTTCGGGGTAAGCTCCTCTCTCCCCTGGTAGTTTCCTTTCATCCAGAGAGGCTAGGAATCGCGAGATTCAATTTCTCCAGCGAGCTTCTGGGGCCGTGGCCGTGGCGCCGCCATGGTGAGCCACGCCGCCGCCGACTGGAACCCCCTGGACGAATCTGAGCCGTAGGATCCTAGATCAATGCACTAGATTAGAAGATAACCCTTCAGGGTAACTTTTGCTAAAGAGTCACTGCTCTTTCCTCGAATCAACCCGCCGTCCCTTGGCGCCCTCGTGAAATATGTTTTCTATCTGTTGAAAACGTAAACAGCTCGTCTTAAGTTCAGAAATACGTTTTCACAAATTACAAGTTTGCCACTGAAATTGATTAGCTTATAAAATGCTCATTATAACTCTGATTTGACCCATTCAAATTCCGTTAGGTTTGTCTTTGCGAGCTCCACATGTTTGTGTCACTGTAGTTTCGGTTTCTAACATTTTAATTTTGTGGTACTATTTAATTAATTATTTTTCTATAGGAAATCTTAGAAAATTCAAAACTTCTCCATTTTAATTCTGATTTTTGTGATCTTTACGTTTGTGTGATCGTAGCGCTGCGTAGAATATTTTTATAAACTTTTACATTAGTTTCACCACTGTTGGTGTATTGTTCTTATTATAGCTTGTTTGCTTTGTGTATGATTGTCTCCATTGGAATGCGTTTTGTTGATTGATGATTGAGTATAGACGGTGAGCAGTACGTTGGTGATCAAGGCCAATCTTTTGATGACCAGCAAGAGCAACGGCAAAGATTTGATCAAGGCAAGTATAACTTGGGATCATCCTTGTTACCTACACACCTTAATACATATATCATATGCATGTGTCCACCTTGACAACCCTAGTGAAATCATAGGTACTTGTTATCTTGAACTCCTTGATACCTACTTGATTATGCATTGGGTAGCTTTTGCTAGTGCTTGACTTAATCCATGATCTTGTAAGATGATTAATGACTATGCAATGAACGTTAAAAGATGACGTATAACTAATGAGATCTTGTCTGTACATGATCACCCGGGATAATAGTGCAACCATGAGGGCTATAATGGCTCTGGCTTTAGCTTAGTATGAGGACCTTTTTCTAGCTTGTTAGCGGTTACCTTAAATAGCGTAAGAATGGCTAGACACGTTAGGTATAGTGCGGCCTCTGTCCGTGTGTATAGGCTACGTGTTATGTGCCATGGAAGGGGGCTCTATACCTTCCTGCCGAGTGAATCTAATGGCCCTAACTTGTTAGACGAAACCTTTGAAAGGCTTCATAGTGAACCCTACCAGCTTTCCTTGGAAGTGAGCTAAGAGGTCGACGGGCCTCGTGGGTAAAGATGTACAACCTCTGTAGAGTGTTAAAAAACTAGTATACTAGCCGAGCTCACGGTCAGAAGCGGCCTTGGGGACATCTATACTAAGATGATGACACTTGTTATGTTATTATGATCATTTACTTATCATTTATGTTTAGTATTAATTATGCTTACATTTGATCATGTGGTTATGGGATTAATTATGCTACCTTGATATTTGCTATTCAATGATAAATATGCTATATACATATAAAAGCTAAATGCAGTCAAACCAGTGTTAGCTTATTGAGCCTCGTAAACCCATGGTTATACTTGTTGAGTATGACATGTGCTCACTCTTGCTATTTCACAAACACCTTAGGATATTCTGATGAAGATGACTGGAATGAGGACTACTGTTATGAGTACTAGGCTTGGGGTCAACCAGTCGACAGTGTCCCTGTGTGGTGCTTCCGTCGAGAGTATCTTTATTTGTTTAAGACTATGTAATGATTACTATTCCGCTATGTAATAAACATTGTGATGGTACAATTTGAGGTTTGTCAACTTATGTGTGCGACTGTTTCTCGGGCGCACATAAGCCTTTATGCACTCTATTTCGTTCTTGAAATTTGGGTGTGACAAATTGGTATCAAAGCTTTGTTGACTATCGAATGCAAGCCTAGTTAGAAATTGGCCGTCCTAAAGTTTTAAAATTGCTATAAAATCCTTGTTCTATAAACCTTGGTACTTTTCTCTACACTATATCCTTTCCATTGCTATTCATCTTTACCTTGATGCTTATTTTAAAAGACTTGTTCTCACCCTCACTCCTTGCTTTAATATGCTTTCAGAACTTTCTCTTACCACTTTCTGGCGTCAATGAAATAGGAGTTTTAGGATCTTTACCCTTAATATGAAGAGAACGATAGTACCGCAAGTTGAGTCAATGCTTGAAGTGTGAACCTTTTATGCTTGGTTTGGTCTATCATTATGCTTATGCTTGATTTGGATCTTTGTAATGAGTGTAATGATCTTGTGGATTTTCTCCACAATTTCATTTAGTTTATAAGACTAAGGCATAAGGATTAATGAACTAAATAGTTGGGTTTGGTTAAATTCTGTTTCTGTCCTTTGCTGATTTTTGGAGCAGTATGCAATGACTCTGGTATTTCTCAAATTATGTTTGTGCAAAGTTTATCAAATTTTTCTGGGAATAACTAGACTTCTTTATCTTTCCAACGCCACAAGAACGACATTATTATCTATTATGAGCTGTGAGGTATAACTGTTCAAAGTTGAGGTTTCTGTGCAGTCTGGAATTCTGAAACAGTTTTGGTTATGCACAGTTATGACTAATTTATTGACAGAATCTGTTAACATGATCTAAAGTAAAACTGTAGGTAAGTTCTTTATATTTCCGACGGTATAAAGAACATATCTTTTTGACATCTGGAACTCGAGATATGACTGTTTTTCAGAACTGCTGATGTTGGACTTCGCCCAGAAAATTCAGATTTACTTATCTCTTATAATTATCATGTTGAATAATGCTGAGAGTTGTTTCTGTGCTTTGGAATACAGATGGCAGCAAGGGGAAGAGGCAGAGGCAGAGGCAGAGGCCGTGGTAGGGGTGCTAATGCCCCAATTTCTGTGGAAGAACTTATGCATACACATAACAAGATGATGCATGCGTTCATACAACATCTTCAGCACTAGTCTGCAGCTCCACCACCACCACCACCATCAGTTCATGTGAGGGATAAGCGTGGCCAGTTTATGCAAGGACAACCTCTAGTGTTCACTCATTCTGCTGACCCTATGGAAGTAGATGATTGGTTGTGTGCTGTGGAAAAACAGTTAAACATAGCTCAATGCAATGATCTGGAGAAGGTGTTATATGCTTCTGGACAGCTACAGGGAGCAGCTTAGACTTGGTGGGAATCATACCAAGCTGCTCGTCCTAATAATGTTTCCGCTGTTACTTGGCAGGAATTCTGCAGGGATTTCAAGGCATGTCACATCAATGAAGGAATGATAGAGATAAAGCAAGAGGAGTTTAGATCACTCAGAATGGGCTCTATGACTGTTGCAGAGTATCATGATACCTTCGAACAGCTGGCTCGCTATGCTCCTAATGAGGTCAGGGAAGATGTTGATAAACAACGTCTATTTATGAAAGGGCTTTACTATGATCTTAGATTCTAGTTGGCTGGAAACACTTATCCTACTTTCCAAGCTTTAGTGAACCATGCCATTGTACTTGATAATATGCGCAAGAGTCAGGATCGGAAGAGGAGAATGCAAGGACAAAGTTCGGGTAGTAATAACCGCTAGTGCTTCGGCTCTCAACAGGGTTCCCATCAGAGTTACTAGGGACCAGTTAGCCAATGGAACCGTGATCAGTATCCTCAACAATTCCAGAATCAATAGCAGAGTGGGAATCAGCGCTTTCATTTTCAGCAGCGTAACTCTTATCAGCAGCAGGATGGTCGACAGACACCTCAATCAAGGAATTCTAATGCCACCCCAATGAAGAATAGTGCTCCCAACACTCCTAATAGGTGTTTCCGCTATGGAAAGGAGGGACATATGTCTTATAATTGTCCAGAGAACCTCAACCCACAGAATTTCCAAGGCCAAAATAGCAACCAGAAGAATAATCGGACACCTAACACTGGAAAAGTAAATCATGTGTCTGCAGTGACAGTTGTGGAGGAACCTAAAGTTATGATTGGTACGTTTGATGTCCATTCCACTCCCGCTACCATTCTTTTTTATTCTAGAACTTCGCATACATTCGTTTCACAAGCGTTCATTAGAACACATAATATACTTGCTTGTGCCATGAAAAGCCCCATAACTGTAAATTCACCAAAAGGGACTATACTCGCTTCACATTGTTGCTTTCCAATTAATTTGACTTTAAGGGGAGGTAGACTTTAAAGTGAGCCCCATAGTACCGAGGACAACTAGAGTTGATCTCATATTGGGTACTGATTGGATGATGCAACAAAATGCAAAGATTAAGTGTGAAGGGAAGGTAATGGAATTAATATCACCAACTGGAGACCGACTCAAGGTTGGGGTTAAGGGGCAGAAACAAAAGACAGCCATAGTGGACCAGTTGGATGATGATGCTAATCCTCAGGACTGTGTTGTGAATAAATTTCCAAATGTATTTCCAGATGAATTGCCGAGTATGCCACCTGATCGTGACATTGAGTTTATAATTGAATTATTACCTACTACTACACCCATAGCTAAAAGACCATATAGAATGGGGGTTAATGAACTAGAAGAACTTAAGAAACAAATAAAGGAATTGCAAGATAAAGGGTTCATTCGTCCTAGTTCTTCACCATGGCGTGCACCAGTTATCTTTGTTGATAAGAAGGATGGTAGTCAGAGAATGTGTGTTGATTATCGGTCACTTAATGAGGTCACTATCAAGAATAAGTATCCCTTGCCTAGAATTGATGACTTATTTGATCAGTTAAGACGTCAATAGTGTCCCTGTGTGGTGCTTCCGTCGAGAGTATCTTTATTTGTTTAAGACTATATAATGATTACTATTCCGCTATGTAATAAACATTGTGATGGTACTATTTGATGTTTGTCAACTTATATGTGCGACTGTTTCTGGGGTGCACATAAGCCTTTATGCACTCTATTTCATTCTTGAAATTTGGGTGTGACAGAAATGTTGTAAAAGCATGGGTTCTGGTAAAGTAAGATTAGGTCCACAATTTACAAAGCCATCAAAATGATCCTAAGCCTTGCCTAGCGATTCATTGTCTAATTGTTTGAATCCTATAATTTTAAACCAAAGTTTAGCAACCTTTTCTACTAGGAAGAATTTAAGGCAAAAGTCTTTTCGTAATATATCCTAGTCTCCTTGAATATTCCCAACATGGATATTATACCATTTCTTGGCTCGACCCATTAATGAAAATGGAAAGAGTTTCCATCTTAAAGTCTCATCGGCCATGCCCTTAATACTCAGACATGAACATGTCTACTCAAAATCGGCTAAGTGGGAATAGGGGTTTTCGCTAGAAGTACCACAAAAAATATGTTCTTGAACTAATTTAATTAGTCTTAGGCGTAGCTCATAGCCAGATGATGTGATACGTTTAGAAGATTCCTTTGGCTAGAGGTACGATCCCTGTGCTCCATATTGATATAAAAGTTGAGATTCAATTTTTGTTATATATTTTTATATTTTTAATATTTTTTTAAGGATAACTATAGACTAAGATAGACTAATGTCAAAATCAACAAGCCATTCCCCGCGGCGCCAGAAATGCTTGTTGTTATAAATTAACTACACCCTAATAATGATTATAATCAAACTTTCCGCAAGCGCACAGATATATACTGGTCAGCACTTCACCAAGATCAACTCGGTTTTAAGGAACAGTAGGTGATTTATGACCTAGTCTATAATTCTTAATCTAAGGGGGTACAATCAATTTAGAAAACTATTGAGAATGAGGAAATAGCTAATGTACTGTGGTTATAATAACCGGTAAGCTTTGTATAATATTGTCTTATCGGGCAAGTAACCCGAATAGGAGAAGAAACAGAGTAATCTCCTATCAGGCACCTATAAGCCTATCAGTCCTATCAACGGGAAGTGGAACACAGAGGATTCAATGTAGCTTTAAAGTCACCTACGCAAGCTACCACTGTCCGGCTGATTAGGGGACATCTACAAGCAACCATAGCCCAGACACCACGTCTATGCTACGAATCACTACTCCGACCTAGGAGCTACCCAAATCGAAGTACTCAATATAATATGAGTTGCAAACTAAAGAACGAATAAGAACAAGTTGCTTACTTGAATCAGAATGGTAAGTACAAAAGTACCTCAGAACGCAGCTCTGGGCGAGGGAGCCGAATCCAGACGAATACAGCTCTTGAGGAAGCTCCGACAGGCCATGACTCCTTCAAATCTCTACTCCTCTAATCTATCTCTCTAATCTCTATCTTGATGGCTAGCCTAGATCTAGTGGATCTCTATCTAATGCTCTGACTCTTCATCTCTTGATCTGGCCACCTCTAAGGAGAGGTCTAGCCTTCTATTTATAGCCCGGTGAGATGGATCAAACCGACTTAACAAGCGGCCGAGATGGCTCCTCGGAGGTGGTGGAGGAAGGTTCCAGAAGGGGGGCCAAAACCCTAACAGGGGGGCACCGGTTGGCGCTAGGGTGCGGCCGGCCAGCCCCACCTGGCGGCCTCTGGCCTCCCAGCTCTTCGGGTGTCTTCCAGAGTCTTCCCACATCTCGTTGGCGGTGTTGTTGCGTCGCGGATAAGTTTCGTGTTTATTTTGCACTTGAATCCCTCTTTTCAGCTCTTTCTAGAATAAACCCTAGAAAACACAGAATATACAAAACTCGTGGAAATTGTTAGTAATAACCCTATTCTAGTATATATTCATATCTGGTGGAGAAATAAATGCTAACAAATTTTGTGAGTTAACAGGTGTCAACAAGAACCACCCATTCTACCACCCCTAGTTCGAGGACGGCATCAAACTCTAGATGTAGAGGTGGGAGCGTGACTACCGCAGCTGAAGCGTGCAACCTCCGACCCTCAAGGGCTTCTGAACCCCTCCTGCACCTCCACTCTTCGACGACATGTCCGCCGTGAAAAGGTGGAGCCAGAGGTTCCAGTGAGGAGGGGTCCCCAGATACCCCTCACACACATGGGGCACAGACAACCGCTTGTGTGATGGAGTTGGGGTTAAAGTTATGGAGCTCCACCCCATAGTAGTGGGTGAGAGCCCGCATAAACTGGCTAGCTGAAATGTCGAAACCCCGGTCGAGGAACGCGAGGAAGCAAACCACATAGCCCTCTAGCCGGTTCGGCTCCCTCGCGTTCACTGGAGGAACGATCCATTCTGGCGTCTTCTCATCCAATACAGGACAGAGAAGGCCATCCTCGACATGGGCCTTGAGCACAGCCTCGGTGACATTGCACACTGGCCACACATCAGGGGCAATCTTGGCCGCCATTCTCTCTTTTTCTCTTTAGAGTAGGAGGCGAGAAAGGAAAGAGCGGGAGCTTGGAGGCAAAGATGGGAGCTTGAAGGCAAAGGCAGATGGAAGCGAGTGCGGAAGGAAAGAACCAGAGCACCCCCACCCTTATTTATATAGGAGAAGCACTGGAGTCCATCTGTCGCAAATCAAATGGGTGAAAAGGTGAACCGTTCGCCCTGGCATTAATCACGCACGGTATCCCAACCGCCCACTTCCCCTGTTTCCTCGCTAACTACACGCACACATGCATTAAATTCGGCATGTGAGCCGTCCCATCTAGGTGTGGTAAAACGGCGGGGCCATTCTGACTCTCCTGAGGAAACCGTCTCAAAAGGAGCGCCCGACCCCCCAAGCTCGGACGATACCTTCCAAGGTTAGGAAATCCAGGCCATGGCCTCTTACGGTCCAAGGGTTGCAAGACTGGCCTACAAGTTGGGTTCAAACAGTCACCTGAGGAAAATAGAGTGAGGCATGACTAAGGACGAGCCCCAAAGAGGCCACGGTCCGAGCCCAACAAAGGCTCGGCTTGTCCTTACAAGTTGTGTTCGAGATCCATGCGGGTGTCATGTGAGTGGAATCCCATCGAGGGAGGCATTGAGCCCTCGGAACCTATCGAATGGTACCGACATCCACCGAGACCACCCTCGGGTATCTTGAGATGTGCCTAGGCCGCAAGTCGACCCCTATCGAATGGGGCTCAGACATCCACTTGGACTTACCCTCTAGCAACTCAATGGGAATGCCATAGCTCGCCCATTGAGGGTAGCATAGTGCCTCCTACCCCTCCTTCGAACGAAAGGATGAATGAGGGACAAAAACAAAATCAGGAGGTCCTTGATCGACCTTTGCTTACGGGTAAAGGCTCAGGGGCTATACCTGCGCCGAGGTAACGAGCGTTGCATACATAGAACATGAACCCTCTCCCTCAAAGCTCCCACGTGCCACACGAATAAAAGCCCTTAAAGGAATGAAATCATTCCTTCAAGGCCTCGGGGGCTACACACGAGGGGTGCGCTCGCGCGCACCCCTTGGAAGTAAGCTAAGGCTTTTTAGGCAAAGAAGCCGGATCTCAAAAATACTTGTGTACCGTTGAAGAACCTCTGTAGAGTACTCAGACTCCTCCACAGGCTTGGGGGCTACTGTCGGGTACCATTAACCGGGATACCCTAATCAAAGGGGGGAAACAGCAAAAGGAGGCCTCGAGATTAACCGAACCAGCTTCTTCTAGGTCCGACAAGGAGGCCCAGCCATGCGGAGCATGACCCGCGACTCACCCGAGCCCTGGTCTTGAGTGAGTTCAACGGCTCGCCCGAGCCCTGGTCTCGAGCGTATTTGACGCCTCGCTCGAGCCCCGATCTCGAGCGGAATCAACGCCTCGCCCGAGCCCCGATCTCGAGCAGAAATACCGCCTTGCCCGAGCCCCAGTCTTGAGCGGAATTAACGCCTCGCCTGAGCCCCGGTCCGGCGCCAGGCTTCCCACGCACGACGACTGTACTGTGGACGTGACGTAAACCATGCCTCCATCTATACTGCAGCAGAAATGACTCCCACTGTTCTAACAACTCCCATCCCTGTTATGCCTTACCTACGCCACTATGAGTACGGCCGCACAAAGGAAGGGATGGGAGATGTTAAATCACAGTGTTGTTGCCACAACCAAGTAGTCACTATTCCTCGACGCAGGACAGGGGACAAGGCCTCGGAAAGGATTGCCACGACCCAAAACAGGGCTCGGCAAGGCGAGAAGATCCATAGTACAAAGGATGACCCCCATGATCAACAGGGACAACCACGCCGCTGCCATTACCTCAAGGACGCGACGACCAGCAACTACAGTTCCGACGTCATAATCCCTCTATGAACTAAGACTTACTCATGTAAAACCCACCTCCCCTTGCGGCTATAAAAGGGAGGCAGTGCACCGTCTAGAGACAGATCTAACAAGTCCAACACAACCAACCCACAAACCACAACACTCAAGAGAACTCACATGAGCACTCTGCCACCAACAAAGCCGAGACCTAGGATTACTTCCCTCTCTCACCACTTGCTTGTACCCCCTACTATAAGCACCCTAGGTGCAAGATAATACAAGATCCGACCCCCACACTGGACGTAGGGCAGCGTTAGCCCGAACCAGTATAAATCTCTTGTGTTCTTCTTGCATCACCATCTAAGTTTAGGGGCACACAGACTCGTTACTCGTTAGTGTCTGGATCACGTGTCCACACTCCGACAAATACAGACCCTAGAATTAATTATCATCAAATATTATATGGTTTTCCATCTCTTTGGTAATCTCAAAAGCCTACAAACATTGGATCTCTCAGGATGCAGAAATCTTTGTTCCCTACCTAATAGTATAGGCTCAATCGATAGTTTGGAGCTGCTGGTGGTTAATGATTGCTCGAAGAGTTTGAAGGACTACATCAGGAAATCGGGCTCAGATGTAACCCATTATCCCACTTAGGCTCTATTCATTTCACAGGGAATGGCTACCAGGAAAATTTTCGGCCGGGATTGATAGTTAATTTATACAAGTTTTTATTATCTGCAATGATTCCTGGCCACATTCACCTATAACCGAACAGGCTCTTAGTGGTTCGCCCAAATGATGGTGATTCTGGGAGCAACCTCTATAACCGAACGGGCCCTTAGTGGTTCGCCCAAATTATGGTGATTCTGGGAGCAACCTTCATCAGCTTGAGGGTATAAATCCTTCCGAGCTTCAAATAAGCTATCTCGAAAATGTAAGGATTCCAGGAGAGGCAATCGGAATTGAGTTCTGCAATAAAGAACTATGGAGGCTGATCCTGTTTTGAACAAGGATGTCTTGGGAGCACTAGTTCCACCGAATGGTCTTAAGCACTTGGAACTGAACGGATATAGCAGTACAAGATTTCCAAATTGGTTCATGGATATTACTCACTATCTCCCAATTCTTGTTTCTGATAAGTTGAAGAATTACTGAGCTGCAGCAGTCTGCCACCACTTGGGCAGTTACCAAACAGCATTGCAAAAATCGGTGGGGATTTCTGTGGCCGCAAACAAGCATTCCTTCAACTATCAAAATTTACGTTGTTGAAGATAGAAAGACTGGAAGAATGGATGACGACATACTGTAGCGAGGATGGTACAGAGGAGTTCATGTGCCCTGTGCTCGATGAGCTAGTTATAAGCAATTGCCCGAGATTGAGGTTGAAACCATGGGCACCTATATTTCACAGATGGACAATCTCTCACAGTAATGAAGTGCTTAATTCAGGAGATGAGCGCAACTTCAGCCATTTCAACTCCTTTTTTTTTTGACAAAGGAGGCGTTTTGCTGAATTGGCAAGGTATTTATTGAAGAGATAGAGCAAAAATCATAAAAACAGGGTCTAAGGTCAGTCTCAATGGAGAGTTTATGTCCCACTTTCCAACACAGAGTTTATGTCCCACTTTTCAACACATTTGATTTTGAAAACAGTACAAACGAGTTTCATGGGATGAAATTCTCTCAGCTTCCATAAAACTCTTATCATCTCTTACTTCATTGATACAGTGCCACATTAGTATATTTAATGCCTGCGCGCAGGGACATCGAGACGCACAGGGAGGAGGCCTCGGCGCCGGCGCCACTTCCTCTCGCCCCGGCCCCTGAAACACCTCTTCAGCATGCCGCAGCCATGGGACGCTCCCCTGCCCGGCTCGTTCACCGTTTCAGGCCGGGTGTCGTCTACACCAGGCGCCGGCGCGGCGTGAGCACGCAACAGCAAGCGACTGCAACGCAGCAACCAGCCAACAACGACGCGGTGCATACATTCGCACAAGCAATGTCACGCCCCGTCCAGGCACCGATTCTCCGAGCGCCGCCACAATCCACTAGCAGGGCGCGCTGCACAAGGAAGCCAACGACATCCACTCGTAGAAGCCTTCGCACTGCGGCGAAGGACTGGCCAAGAGAAGATGCACAGGCCAAGGCCAGACAAGTGCTGATGAAGAAATTGGGGGTCCCTGAAGATAACATCCTTTCGCCAGATGACGGCTTCCTGCACTACCTCAACATGTACCAAGGCCCCCTCTCCGACGACGCGATCAAGGCGATGACAGTGCTATGTGGCCTCGACGAGGCGCCTACCATCGACATCGCCCAGCTCTAGGCGCCTGCTGCTCCACATCGAGTCCCTGCATACTACTCATGTCATTTAGAACTACTTGTACCAGTCTGCTCGTCGTTTGTAGCGTCCGCTCGCCACCCCCCTGGGTGCTGGTGGTAGAAGCCAGGGGCCATGCACCGCCACTGCACCCAAGGGATATGTGAGCCGATTTGGTCTGTCGTCCTCAATGTCCAGGGAACTGCACCACATTGTGCCTTCACTTCCATCAGGCAGCCAGCGGCCTTCAATCTTGCCTGCCTAGGAGGTGCCTCTGTATGCTAAATGCTCCAACTCCTCATTCTCTGCAATATGAATCAAGCCAGGGCTCCTGTCTGTTTCCTTATGGCACAAAGTAATTGTCATCTTCTCAACTGGAATGTAAGGGGATTAAATAATAATGCCAGGAAGGATGTTGTTAATGAACTGGTGAGAGACTCCAACGCCACAATAATATGCCTTCGAGAAACCAAGCTGCAGGTTATTGATCAGGCCACAGTGCTGCGCATTCTAGGAGCAAACTTCGTTAACTCATTTGCAGTATCACCGGCTGATAACACTAGGGGAGGAATCTTGCTGGCTGTTAACGAAAACTTCTTCGACCTCTCCGATGTGGTGCTCTCCCCGCATACCATCACAGCAACAATCAAAATAAGAGCTGATGGTGTGGAGTGTCAAATCACCACAGTCTA
>Ga0182004_10001344_pt1 | contig 17799 bp, 19 predicted proteins | sample Sormic07211540_1_FD_120479 | JGI IMG/M metagenome (GOLD analysis project Ga0182004, IMG submission 120479) | Endophyte microbial communities from Sorghum bicolor roots, Mead, Nebraska, USA - 072115-40_1 MetaG | ecosystem: Host-associated > Plants > Roots > Unclassified | place: USA: Nebraska...
CCACCATGTCAGTCGGTCTGGACTGCCACATGTGCAAATGTGGTCTAAATGTAAGAGTTATCGCTTAAAGATGGTAAATATGTATGGCACATTATAAGAGTGATAATCGGGTGAGAGACAACCATTATGATGGTAAATATGTAAAAGGCCCCTGGAAGAAGAGCAGCCAACCGGTTGAATCATCAGAAACCAAAATGTCAAGCTTAAACCCAAGGGAAAATTTCAAACCCGAAACCCACTAGTGCCGCCCACACGAATTCCCGTACCCCAATGGCGACATCGCCGCCGCAGAACCCTAGCTCCGGCGATCCCTCCGATGCGTCGAGCCTCGCCGCCGCGGCGCTCGAGGCGCCCGGGCGCGTATGGAGATCCCTCGTCGCGCGCCTCCCTCCCCTCCCGGACTCCTCCAGCTTCCTTGCTGCCGTCTCCGACCTCCAGCGCCGCTACTTCGGCGTCCGCCGGCCCCGCCGCCGCAGGCGCTCCGCTCTACCTCTCCCGCTCCGTCCCGCGGCCGCACACTCCGCTCGGTGAGATTCCCTGCGATTGGCTTGTGCTTGACCGTCATATGCTGGTTCCTAGAGTACAGCAGCTACCTGCGTGCTTGGGATTCGAACTTTGCGTTGAGTTATCCAGTTAATAAGTGTCATTTCAAGCTTTCGTTCGAACAATGTCACTCGTGTGCTTGTTTGGGATTTTGCTTTGCGTGTGTCCTTATTTTAGATTCTGGAACTTGTGCCAGTTTGGGGGCAATTATAAGATGTGGGATTCGTGGAACTTGGTAGATTGTTTAGACACAGCTCAGTAAAAGCAACAAAAGGCAACCCATCGTTTTCCTTAAGCTAATGTTTTGTTGACCTATTTACTATGTGGCTAATGTTATGGACCTATGGTATAATATTTTGTGAATGCCATTGATAACTGTGAAGCAGTATTATTTGAAGTTCTTGCGAACTGTTTATTCATTGTAGGATTGCTGGTGAGATGCCCAAAGCCTTTGTCATCTTAGATGATGTTGTGCAACACACCCTGACTAATTTGCACACTATTCACAAAAGCTTACTATTTTGGCAGGCCAAAGCTGAGGTATAAATTTAATACATACCTTTGATGTATTTAAAGAGATGTATTTTATTCCTTGTGTTATTTACTATTTTACCTGTGGAGTATTTCTGCTCAGGGAACAAATTCTCAGAAAGTGTACTTTATGATCTTTGAGAGAGGTCCAAGGGCCTTTGTTGATGCAACATATCAAACACTCACTAGACCCGGAAGCAATGGACGTCCAGTCCAATACATTTTGCATTCTGCATCTGATATGGTGTCAACAAAACTTGCTGCCTTGACAAGTATGCAACATTGCTTGGCCGCTTTTCTTGCAGAGGTTTGTTTACTCCAGTTTATCAACTGTAATTATTATACCATAGTAATAATCCTATAATTGTAATTCTCTCTCAGCTTATGTCTAGGGGAGTAAACATTATCTTTAGTATTTTAATGTTAACTTTTTGGCTACTTTCAAACATAACTGTTGTACTACTCTGGTCAAAAATCAAACTCACAGTTTTCATCATGGACAAATGCTTTGTGTTGCTGGCATATAACGCATACATTATTTAATCTCTAGCTTGTCTCCTCTGTAGATTCATTCTGAAGTTGATAGATGCAGAGAAGGATTAACTGAAAACTCAGACAAATCTCTGCATACATTGTTCATTGTTTTAAATACGACATTCTCCAAGTTGGAGGTATCACTGAGAAATGCTGGTGAGGTATGCAATGTTATGTTTCATATATTCTGATCTTTTTAGATGGACTCCTTTGTTGTTTTTAACCAAATGCTTTCAGGGGCAAGATGAACTATTTACACATGATGGAAATTCATATGAGCTGTTTGGGAAATTGCCGGAAGTCGATGTAGAGAGTTCAGAATGGACAGAGGCCTTGGCAACAGATGGTACAAGTTTAGTCTATCAAAACCTTCAGAAGTTGGATAGTTTCCTGTCCTCTCAGGTAAGCATCTCTATCTTCCTAAGATAACCACACATTTAAACCTCTTTTGTTCTAGTCTTCAAGACTAGTGAACTTTGTTGTTGAAATATGTTAAGAGTGCAATTCGTTGTATTTGATCTATAGTTATACTAACAGAGTTTTGATAGTCCGCCTGTAAATAATGTATGTGTACACAACAGCCAATGACTTTGCTGATTAGAATTAGTAGTAGGATCAAAGTAAAAGCTACTAGCAACCACATTGGACAAGTGTTGAAACATCAAAACTCAGCACATAGATAAGCTGATGATGTGTCCGGGCCGAATTTGTATAGTTGTATCTCATTATTAGAATACTGGTACAGTACCATTTATGAACTTTTTCTTTCTGTTCTTTTATGTCTGTTTTATTCTGTAGTACTTGCTAGAAATAACTTTGGCTTGATCACTAAATCGGCTGCTGTAGCCTATAGTTCCCTTTTTTAAAATTTTATAGTGCTTTATACTTATATATGTATGTTCCTTATGAATCTATTTAGATCAATGTGTTGATTAATAACTACCTGAAAATTTGCCCTATAATTGTAGCTCTCAAGCCATAAAAGACCAAACAGATTGACCATATACTGGTTACCCTATACATGTGGAGCAGTGGGTCTCTCTGTGTGTTCTCTGTGGCTTTTACGTCATAGCAGCTTGATGGGAAGTCCCGATATCGACAATTGGGTTCGAGATGCTAAGGAGTCTGTGGCTGGATTTTGGGATGAACATGTTGAGAAACCAGTAAGATATTTTGTAAATTCACACTTCTATTGTTTCTATTTTATTTTTTCATCAGTATGGTAGTACATCACTAAAGTAAATAACATGATCTAGTGGGGAAGACCAGAAGAGGCTTTTCTGATTGTTTATACATCATATATATGAGAAGTTATGTGAGGTACAGGAGGAAGCTTGCCAGCTTGGTCTTATTAGCCTGTTACTGGAGATATTTTATATCAAAATGCAAATGCAGAGCATTACAGTGCTGAGAAACATGCTTGTGCGTTGCAATGGGACATACAACTTGTTGCACGATCATTTAGACCGACCCATGCCAATGATAATGAGCTAGCTATCTTTGTTGGATTTTAGTGGGCTTGTTCCATCTTCCAACCTTACCTCAATTAAATCAAATAAATTCCAAAGCACATAATAAATGTTAAGTGCAACAAAGGATTAATCCTGTGTGAGAAATTGACTCAGCTTAAATGGATGGCTATTATGCTCACCTGTTGTGACCTTAGTAAAGGTGGAATGCGAGACACATGCCCACATGTGTGCCAAGTCATGATGTGCGCGTGCTCAGGTGGCCAGGCCACAATATGAGTGGTGCGACGCCAGCAAAGGTTTTATAGCTCCAAACTGTTTACTGATGGCATATTGACTGAGTGAGAAATGAACAGGGGAGAGAGTGATGGACCAAGAGGGATGGGAGTAGGAAATGGACTTAGGGGGAGAGAGAGAGAGTGAGGGGTGGAAAGAAATTTCTGTAGTTTTAATATTGTACAAACTGTTTACCGATGGCATATGGACCGAGTGAGATGAACAGGGGAGAGAGTGATGGACCAAGAGGGATGGGAGTAGGAAATGGACTTAGGGAGAGAGAGAGTGAGGGGTGGAAAGAAATTTCCGTAGTTTTAATATTATATATAGGTATTGATACAGATATAGATTAGCTGCAGTCTTTTGTCACTATGGTATAAGATGGCCTGCCAACGCATCCATGTGTTCCTTAAAGGAGACTTTATGCATACAAGCTTAATCGAAGAGTTTTTGTAAACTGTGGGCTGTTGTAGTGGTATAAATATTTTTTATATATTCAAAGTTTGTGTGAATCATTGAAATTTTAGAGACTGCTGCTGCAAGTTAATCTATTTCAGCTGAGAACTCCTTACTCCTAATTGAAGTTTAAATGGTTCTGAAGTTAGTTTTACTACTGTGCTCAAAACATGACTGTTTGTTTTGTATTTGTTGCTCATTAGATCATTTCCATTAGAGATGAGCTTTTCGAGACATTCAAGCAAAGAGATAAAGGTGTAATGGAACAGCAAGAGGTCCAACTGACTGAAGATTCATTGCGCAGGTTATCCATCATTTCAATCTCTCTAATTTCTAGTGATTATGCTGGTTTCTTGATGCCAATGGTTGCTTTTTTACTTAACCATCAAATAGATACAGTTTCACCCTGCTGTGAAAGCAAAAGTGACATATTCTGTGGTTACCAGCTTTTACAGCTTGAGCACTTAAACTGCTTTGACTTTAACCTGCATGGCATACCGGTGGAACATAACCAAAAGAGGCTAGGATAACATTTTGAGAAATGAATAGATACATCAATGTTGGTGAATTGCTATCTATTTGGCTTAACTTTAAGCTTCACCTGTTTTAATTGAAATAAATTTAGGATAGTCATATACCATATATACTTTTTGTTTAACATGTCACAACGGGTTATACCAATTAATCAGTTTACATTGTTTCAATATTGTACCAAACATACATGTCCTATAAGCAAATACAGTGGAGAAAACAACATTTAGTAAGTACTGTATGCACAACACTCCTCCTCTGTCCCAAAATAGAAGCCGTTGTGGGATGCATGCAGGTCAAACTTTCTCAACTTTGGCTACATTTATAGAAAATATGTGCAACATTTATATCCCAAATAAGTTTATTATGAAAGTATATTCAACGATGTACCTAATCATACTAATTATGTATTATAAATATTAGTATTTTTTTATATATTTGGTCAAACAGGGATGAAAACGGTATGGATATTTTCCGACCATATTCGAGACCGAATTCGTTTAGAGAGGTTTAGATCTGTCCGTATCCGAGTCCGAATATTCAACATCCGATACCGTATCCGTATCCGAATATTTAAATCGTATATTTATGATGTCGACATCCAATCGTATCTTCTCCGACATGATTGACATTATCCGTATTCGGATCCGAATCCGACCACAAATATGAAAACAAATATGGTATCAGTGATATTCGTCCGTATCCGATCCGTTTTCCCCCTTTGAACTTTGATGTAGGAGTACTTTTTAAATATTGACGTTGATGTAGGGGGAGGGGGGAATATTGACTTTTAACTTTGATGTAGGAGTACTTTTTCCCCCTTTTGTCTGGAAACTCTTTGATATTGTGTCTCATAAAGTATATTTTGCATTGTTTAACCCTGATAGTTACATCTTACGTGTTTAGGATGTTAGTTGCCTTTTGTGAGCAAACAGAGGGTCGGAAGTTGCCAGAAGATTTAGCAGTGCAGGCGATGTTGGAGACTCTCACGAAGAGGTAAATCTATCTAAACTATACCAACAGCTGTTTGATGAACTTGACACCCGTCTCACTAGCTGTAGCTGATTTTCGATGCCAGCAATATTTCATATTCTATAGTTTTTTTAATTTAATTTATGATGTCATCATCATTAAGAGATCATTTTCCCCTTTCACTACATCCCTTTAATGTTCTACCTCTTTTAAAGGAATATATTCTTCTTTGTTCACAAAAGGAAACCATGGTGTATGCCTGTATGGTATGCCATACTAACATCTTAAAAACCTGAATCATAATACCACTAGTTGCCAGATGCTTCAGTAAATCAGTGACCCTTGTCAGCATGTATGCAATTGCTTGTTTCTATGATTCAGGGAATTGTTAGTGTGAAATTTTAGTCCTAATCATGTCACTTCCTATGACTAACTAGCATGATTGTATGTATGACTAATTAGTATGTCACTTGTGTACTTCAACTGCTTTGTGAACCGGCTGATATGCAAGTTTCTCTAGTGTTTGATGAATAAGGACTACTACTGCTTTAAGTTTGGTAGTCTCCTTTTGTAGGTGTGAACATACAGTTCATATTTTATTAACCAGTTTTGTGACGGAAGTATGGGACTGCATTTATTTTCACTAGTCTCTTTTGATCGTTTTCTTTGTAGCACTGACCTCATGAATTGTATTTCTATTTATATATGTGCACTGTGCAGATATGAGAAGGAATTGATACATCCAATTCAAAACCTCTTCAGTGGAGAATTAGCCCGTGCTATGCTTATTCAGGTTCGTTCCTGGTTTCCTGTTTTCTGGGTACAATAATTGAAACAGTGTTTCACTGACCTTCAATTTTGAAAATTTCAGATTCAAAAGCTTAAACTGGATCTTGAATCGTAAGTTAAACAAATCATCATCTGAAATTTTCGATAAACTATATAAAGATATGCTTTGTCTTGTCTATTGTTCATTGTTATTGATAATTCAAGTGGTTTTACACAGGGGACTGCTGGAGATGGATCAGATTCTTAGGGCAAATGCTATAAACTTTGCCGTTCTTGCAGCTCTGCCTGCTTTTGGTCTCTCACTTCTGCTGCTTGTGTTACTGCGAACATGGATTCAGCGTGTATGTATATAAACCATCAAAAAACATTTTCATGTTCACAATTTCATTCCTCTGGTCTGTCTGCATAATTGTAGGTCTACTGCATCATTTCATCTTTCTCTTCAGAGTTCAAACCATGGGTGTTATTTATCTTTACGGTTTATGTAGAAAGGCATTATGGTAAATTTGACTAACTAAACATCTGCGCGTTCCACAGGATCATGGTGCTGAGGGAAGAGGTAATATTGCACGATGTCAACGGAGGCTGCTTCTTGTTGATGTAGAGAGAAGGCTTATGGAGTTTCAGCATTACAGGGATAATGGAATGGTAATTTCAAATATATATGAAACTCGTTCACGCTAGCATTCTTGCTTGAGTTTAACATATTTCTTTTCCAAGTATTGTTTATTTGGCTTTCTAATTGTGATCACTTTTACTATGCTTCTAGCACTTGAGTCACACATATTTCTTTTCCTAGTATTATTTATTCGCACTTGAGTTTAACATATTTCTTTTCCAAGATATATGAGCTTGTTCTCTCACCATATACAAAACTACCAAAAACACCTTTTTTCCCTAACTAGTATCTCAAAGATTTGTAGATAAAATGTCTATTACTAATCTAGTTGGCACCGTGCAATAAATTTCAAGCGGCTAAAGTCTTGGATGATATGATATGACCATGCAATAACTCCTTGAATTTGCTACTTTATAGGAGGAAGAGGCACGGTGCAAGTTTGGACTAGTACTTTACACGCTTGATAGACTGTGCAAAGCTGTTGAGTCACACGCAAAAGAAACAGGCGAATGGTTAAGGTCAGTCTCTCTGCTCAAAGTCTTTCACCTCTCTTCTTGGTTATTCTGGATCTGATGTGTAGGAAACTGTTTGCAATGCAGCTTGAGAGAAGACATTTTTGATCTGGCAAAGCTCGACATGGGAACGCCAGACAAGATGATTGTCGTGTCACGGTTGAAGTGGATGTATAACTGCTTGCTTCCATTCTCATCGAGCCGTTTGCCACGTCTCTAGAGCAGCGAGCAACTGAACGTCGTGTGTTGCATTTTGGATACTCCATTTCTGCGGTAACTTGTAAAGATTTTGGCACGGGTACCTGGCTCTGGAAGGTTCGTTGGCCCTCTGTCGGAAGGATGGTTCTTTCATGCACACAAAGATGTTTTGTAAATTTTATCAGAGCTGGATAAAGTACATCGGAAAGGGCAAAAATTGGGTGGATACAGTATCCACCGAGCCCTCCGTGCATACAGCCAGGGTAGTAGGGGATAGAAAGAGGACGCCAGTTTGCCTTGTTGATTTGGATTGGCTGTTTATACCAAAATAGTTTGCGTGGTTGGGCTATTTGTGTGCGAGCATTGTACCTTTTGGCCTTTGTTCCAGCCTATCATTTGCAATGGCTATTCCATACCCCCATACTTCATAACAAGATGCTGTTCTTTTTTTTCTATTCCGCAGAAATAAAGGAGATGTGCAGTACAATCTTATGGAACTGTTTCATTTGAAAGAACATGTGTTATTATTCATGTGTGGCTCTAGCGGCCACACAACACCCCGGGTTTCCTTTCACTTGCCGATGATGGCGAGCAGCGCGTCCTTATAGTGGCCGTGGGTGTTCTTGGCGACGGCGTCGGCGAGCTTGGCCCCGTACTGCCTGGCGTAGGCGTCCTTGATATCCTCCATGTCCGTGTCGGCGCGGGACACGACGACGCGGGTGAGCGCCGCCTTGGCCTGCCTGTCCGCGTCGTCGCGGAACGCCCTGCTGATCACCTCGCTGAAGTACCTGGGCGGCGAGTCCAGGCACTTGACGGCCTCTCGCAGGCACGGCTCGGCGGCCAGGTCCTGATGATCAGTCGCAGGCAGGCGCAAAACAACAGAGGAACCATCATCATCAGAGCGTTAAAAGAGCTTGGATTTATGATGAACTCTACTACTGGTAAACATTCTTGACGACCTCTTCAAGTGGCTTGCCGTGCAGCTCCATGTAGACCCTGAAGGTGGCCCTCAGCTGGGGCTTGCTCCTTGTAGCCAGCACCCGCACCACCTGCTCGTTCTGCACTAGCTTCGCCGCCGGCGCGGCCCTGACGGCGGCGGCCAGCGCCTTGGCCTCCTCGGTGGCGAGGTCCTCGCTCACGCGCGCGCCCTCGTACCGGTACGCGCTCACCAGCCCCACCAGCAGCTGCAGGCAGGCAATACGTGTTAGTGCATCGCAGTCTCACAGACCTGCTGCTGGGCAGGTGCCAGACTGCCAGCCCAGAACGAGACGATGTCGAAGGAGGAAGGCAGAGCGCGCGCGCACACTGGCGTTGGCGTCCCTGACGCGGTAGGCGACGTCATCCTCGAGCGAGCGGTGGTAGAGCGCCTGGTAGGCGCGGCGGGCGCCGAGCAGGTCGTCGGCGGCGCGCGTGCAGGCGACCTCGACGAGGACCTGCGGCGGGTGCGCCTTGTGCAGGACGTGGTGCGCCCAGCGCGCGTCGCGCTCCCACGGGTGCATCGCCCACAGCACCGCGGCGTCCTTGAACCGGGCGAACTCCGCCTTGAGGTGCAGCAGGTACTCGTCCTCGCACCGCTCGATCCCGGCGCCGGCGCCGGCGCTCGCGGAGAAGAAGCCCAGGAAGCCGCGCCGGAACTGAGCGCGCTTCTCCGGCTGCCGCCGCCACCGCCCCAGCACCGACACCAGCGCCGTCTCGTCCACGCCCAGCCCGCCCAGACCTTCGTTCATTTTTTTTTTGCAACATCGTGCCAGAAATTCATTCGTCTGCGCATGGTCAACGTAAACACAGGTGTAGTATATAGTAATGATGTACCGTACCGGCGAAGGCCCTGGTGAGGTCTTGGTGCTCGTCGGCCATGGCGGCCGGCGGCGCCTCCTTCTCCTTGCTCTGCGGGTCCCTTTCCTTCCTGGGTGCCTGCTGCTGCTGCTGCCTGAGACGCGGCTGCGGCTGCGGCGACGCCGGCGGTGACGTCGCGGCGCTGCTGTTGCTGCCGGTTTGTGCGAGGAATTGCTGCATCGGGTTCGAGTGGGTCAAGTCTATCTATGTATCTATATAAAGCTCGCCGCGTCGCGACTAGTCAAGGTATACGGGTCAAATGCCTGCTTGTTTATATATATAGATAACATATATAGATCACACGCATGCTACAGAATCAATTCAGATACTACGAAACAGCTTGAAGAACTCAATGCAGCTTTAGTGTTTTACGACGTTTATTTAGTACAGTAGTAATTCATGGTGGCCAGCTTTGGCACGACCAGAGGGAGCGTTTCGTGCGGGTTGGGAAAAGAGAGAGAGCCCTACTAGCAGATCGTTGTGGATTGAGTGGTGCCCCAGGTGTCATCAATCTTGAAACGCGCCTCTGGTTCATTAGAGCAAGTATTATAGTGGGCTGTAAGCTGGCTAAATGCTGAGGTGGAGGAGAGAGAGGAGAAGCGGGCTGTAAGCTTACAGCCAGTCTGGGCACAGGAACCAAGAAACTTTGTGAGAGAGACAAGTGGGCCATGTATTAATAGTGAATAACTAACTATTGTATGGGTGGGCTGGGAGAAGGCTGCAAGGAACTTTACAGCCAGCAAGTGGGCTGTATTATTAAACTTAAACTTGCTCTTATGTTAATTGCTCTCCCGTCGCATTCCTACCCAACCCGACGACCGCTCCATTTAATTGCTCTCTTGTTTCATTTGCACGTTTCCTTCCTCCGCATCGCCCGTCGCCCCCGGTAGCAAGAGGAGACATGGCGCCCGTCGCCGTCGTCCCGAGCCCCGACCCGTCCGCGGCCGCCGACGCCGACGCCGAGAGCCTCCGGGAGGCTGTGCAAGGTAACGCCCACCCGTCTCCAGGCCGCGCGCATTGTATCGTCGCCTCTCAGCTTCGCTACTCGGTTCCTGCTCCTGCCTAGGTAGGCTGGGGCACGGACGAGAAGGCGCTGATCGACGTCCTGGGCCGGCGGACGGCCGCGCAGCGCGCGGAGATACGCCGCGCGTACGCGGGGCTCTACAGGGAGTCCCTCCTCGACCGCCTCCGCTCCGAGCTCTCCGGGGACTTCCGGAACGCGATGGTGCTGTGGACCATAGACCCGGCGGAGCGGGACGCGCGGCTGGCGAACCAGGCGCTCGGCGACCGGAGGATGATGGACGACCAGCACGCCTGGGTGCTGGTCGAGGTCGCCTGCGCCTCCGCGCCGGACCACCTCATCGCCGTCCGCCGCGCTTACCGGTCCCTCTTCGGCTGCTCCCTCGAGGAGGACGTCGCCGCCTGCCCCGCGCTCCAGGATCCGCTCAGGAAGGTAAGAGGAACTCGAGATAGGCTCCCTCAGCTGCCCACTGCCAGCCATGGCGCGTGCGCAGCCCACCCCTTTAACAAAGCTTCCTTCAGCTGCTGGTGAGCTTGGTGAGGTCGTACCGCTGCGAAACGGAGCGCGTCGACGAGGACGTCGCGAGGATGGAGGCGGCACAGCTCGCCGAAGCCATCAGGAAGAGAAGGCAGCCACACGGCGACGAGGTAGCACGGATCGTAAGCACGAGGAGCAAGCACCAGCTGCGGGCCACGTTCCAGCTGTACAAGCAAGAGCACGGCACCGACGTCGATGAGGTACCGTACCGGCCACAGTTCATTTGATCGTTGTTGCCCTGCTCCGACAGGACATCACCAGGCAATAGCCAAATCACTCCTTTGTTGACTTGCTCCGACAGGACATTACCAAGCATAGCAGCAGTCAGTTTGCCAAGATTCTCAGAAGCGCTGTCTGGTGCTTGACGTCGCCGGAGAAGCACTTTGCAGAGGTAAACTTGGGATGGAAAGATTGTCAGCGTTGCTGGTAGGCTTTGAATTGCCAGTGTTCAAACTGTACTCGATCTTATATCTGTATGTGTACTTGTGGTCATCAGGCTATTAGATACTCCATTTTAGGATTTGGAACGGATGAGGACACACTTACCAGGGCGATCATCTCAGGGTCCGAGATCGGCATGAACAAGATCAAAGAGGAATACAAGGTCAGGTTCAAGACCACAGTCACCAGCGATGTTGTCGGCGATACCTCTGGGTATTACAAAGACTTTCTGCTGACCTTGGTAGGGAGTGAAGATTAAAACAACCTGCTCTTGTTGGCCAAGATGTGTAGAATGTGTATCCGCCCCCACATCCATATCTTGTTCATGTAAACCAAATCATTCTCTCCTTTTTTTGTGTTTATTTGATACCTTTTTCCGCTTAAAAAGTACAGCAATTTCATATTGGCGATGATGAATGAACTCACCTAGGAGACTAGGAGCAGGGATCAGAGTATTATGCATTTTGTTATTTATTCTACTATAGTCACAGCATCTTCTGCAGCAACACAAAGTACAACAGTCGAAATGTTCCTGAGACTTGATCTACTGTTAACAATACATATATCTCTCGTTTGGACGCAATGCAAGGTTGGTCTCACGAGCATAGTACAGGAAAAGACAAGTGAGCACCCCTTCACACTAAGCACAAAAGTGATGATCATCTGTCACCAAGCTTTTGCCCGTCTTGATTTCTTATTCACTTCAAGAGAGAAGATATCCTCATCTCCTCCTGGATGACGAAGAAGCCGCAGCAATTATACCACCAGCAACGAGACCCACAACTCCAAAGGCGCCTGTGATGATAGCCATGCCAATCATACCATCTGCATTTAACCATCAAATAAGTAACGTTAACCCAAGTTAGACAAACCAGAAACAGTGCATTGGAATGACTAGAGGTTTGCACTATTATTCTTTTCTAATATGCGAAACCTGGACACATGGTAGATATAATTTTATTGAGACATGATGTCTTGATCCCTACATTTCAGGTCCACGGCTGACAGAAGTGGTTGGGGAGGTGAGGTCCAGATTTGGAGGACATATGTGAAACTTCTCTCTTGATCAATACAATTGATATTTACATTTGGACATGGAAAATTACTGGCCACCAGCCCTGTTTGTTTCTGTTTATAATCGCATATTTACATTAGGACGTGGACAATTTCTAGACATGTAGCCCTGTTTATTTCCGCTTATAGTCGGATTCGAGGTGAAAAAAAAGCAAGAATCCCACCAAATGCATTATTTCTACTTCTGCTCACCACCGCTTCAGAACTTTGAACTAGAAAAATCAAGAATAGAAAAAAAATCCCTGCAGTATGGCGACTATAAGTGGAAACAAACAGGGCCTTTCTTGTTGGCATTATAGTAGCACACGATAAGCTATTGGCCATTAATTTTCCTAACTTGATAGTGGATACTATAGTGGGAGATGAAAAATCCATGGGCATCCATTTTATCATTTTCCTACACTGAAAATGGAAAGCATAAATATTATACCAACCTCTTCTGGTTTTTTCTTCAACGAGCCTTTGCAAAGTCATGGCTTGTCTCCAGTCATGTTGGATCTGAAAAAAACATGAAATGTTTTGTTTAACATGCAGGCATCAAATTCAGGGGCGTCTTGGTTAACATTACAGGACTAAGGCCACAGACCAAAACAAATCTAGAAGGTCTCAAAGGAATAACGACAAAAAGCACATCTGGTGATCAAACCTCTAAACATCTTTCCAAAAGCTGTCGGCTTCTTGTATAATCCCCAGTTCTATAACGTCCAACAGCTAACAAGTAGAGCTTCTCCCTTGCTTGCTCTGGGCTGCTAGGCCTGTCCAATGAAGCTGGCAACAGATAACATCATGAGCTCCCATAGGGACTACGACAAAAGAAATCCATTTAAGTGAATAAGATTGGCTTGATTGAACTTAATTAAGTTAATTGTGAAAGGTTCGACATCTAGTAACCTAGGGCAAGGCTGGCCTAGATTGAAAAGAAGAGTAGTTTTCATTCTTTGTAACTATGCTGTGCTCTAGTTCCTCCGAACTTTAGAGGTTCCAATCTCAGCAATGTAAAACTATATTCATGAAAGTGTCAACTGGTTCTCTTTAGAGAAGTGGGCGTAGGAAGTCAAACAGTAGTCATTGAACAGAAGTCCATGTGGTAAGACGCTCCTTATGGCATGTGGACGATGGCAAGTTCTAATTTCCTAAGCAAACTAGTTAAGAGATGAGGTCCAACAATCACTAATCAAAACATGAGGTCCAACTCAATCACTTCTTCGTGGAAATAATCAGGAAATTGGGCAAATATTCAGTAAATTTCTCGAGTGATATTTGTGTATTTTGAAGGAACAGAAGAGGAACTCCTACAATTTTTTATCAAGCCATATTTTTTATAAAAGAAAACTCCAAGTATTAATGCTGTTGGAGATTAACAGGATATGGATATCACCTTCAAGCATCCCAATGCCCCGGTTGACGTCTTCAGGCTGCCTCGAGTGAACAAGTGCCCAGGAGAGCCTCATCAGGCTCTCATTCTTTTGTTCTTCATTTTTAGCCTCCAGAACCTCGCTTTCGAAACCCTGATAACAAGAATTGATCATAAGAACATGTGGCAATGATTACCATCAGTGGCGGAGCGTGGGTCAAACTTAAGGGAGGGGGGGGGGGGGGTATTTTTCTGGTGGCTTTGGATTTTAAATCAAGACTAATTTTTGTAGCTTAGTTACTGGGGGGTTGGTACTTGTACTGTAGCTCTTGATGTTTAGTACAAGCTAATATATGTGGCCTAGTAACTGGGTGGCTGGTTCACTTTCTAGCTGCTGCTATATTGTTGGTAGCACAGGTTTATTGACACGGATACACTAGTAGCTCTTCAGTGTTATTCCTGTGATTACTAGTTATGACATGCATGCTGTTGTACATCGTACATCTAGGATCCTCAAAGATTTACACAGACCAAGGGGGGCCAGGGCCCAGGTTGGCCGACACTGAGCTCTGGCGGTTATTACCAGTAGTCGCGCGTGACCAAACTGTCAGGAAGACATCTATGAAGAGGAGGTTCACTGTTGGGCGTCTGAAATCGGCACAGAACAAGGCTGGTGGCTGAATGGGATTGATACGGCAAGGCTGTGATTGTGTTTAGCTGTCATTAGCTGTTTCGGTGTGGGGCCGGTCTGGCCTGTGGTCTGGGCGTCAATATAAGCCCATGTAACCGTCCTGGAGAGGACATCGAAACAGAACTCCAACTGAAAACGTAACTCTGTTTTCCCGTCCAACCTCTGTTCTTGCTATCTCTTCCTCTGATCTGTGCTTTTCCTGTCCAAAACTCCAATCCACTCCAGTTATCTGTTGTGTTCTAATCCGGAACACAACACAAACATGGCTTGACCGGATAATTGGTTTGTTTTGCTTAGGGGCCGCAGTAGCGCCACAGTGAAATGGAAGGTGATTCAATTGGTAAAAATCCGATCATAGGGTTACTGAATTCGCCGTGCGTGACTGCAAGGAGCCAAGGAACCTGAGTCCCCACAATTCCCCGGGTAGTAACTGCGAACCCCCCCGCGTCACGCACATTCCACTCCAAAATTTGCCGCCGCCACCGGAGCGACAAGAAGGCGGGAGGATTGGCGGCACTCGTCAGCAGGCCTCTCCCTGGGAGGCAGCCGCCAGAATCGGGCCAGTTTTCTCGGCGACAAGAGAAGGGGCGAGAGGGGGCTTACGGCGATGATGTCGCGGTCGCACCAGGGGAGGATGTCGCTGCCGCGGAAGATGGAGCCCACCGAGTCGATGAGCTTGCCGACGGGCCCGTCCATCCCGCGGCTCTCTCTCTCTTCTTCCTGACGCTTTTTTGGGGGTTTCCGAGGGTGGTTTGATCCGTGGGAGGGCGATGTGTGTTTTATACGGGGTTTTCGGCGTGGCACTGTGGCAGAATGGATCGGGTGGTTGATTGGATTGGACCCCCGGAGGGTACTAGTAGTCTTGGGTGTTAAGCAAAGAAAGGAAGCCGTTAGCGACCTCACGCGCCGAATCAGTGCTGCTGCGACGAAAATCACGAAACTTAACGCGGTCATCACCATTCGCCGGCCATGTAACTTGCCACGGTCCCACAACCTACACTGCAGGGAATAAGGCTCCTTCCAAAAACCCAAATTTTTTCAAAATTTTCTATCACATCGAATCTTTGGACAAATGCATGAAGCATTTAATATAGATGAAAAATAAAAATTAATTACACAGTTTATCTGTAATTTATCAAACGAATCTTTTAAGCCTAGTTAGTTTATAATTAGATAATATTTGTCACACACAACGAAAATGCTACAGTAGCCGTTTTCTAAAAAAATTTGGAACTAAACAAGGCTAAAAAAAATATCTGTAGAAGAGAGGGACCCCGATCATACGCCGAGTTAAAGAAAAAGTGAATTTCATTAAAATTGTTCAGCTGCACTAAAGCTACAGCCAGCGGTTTTCCTGCAATCAAAACACTCTGAATGTTTTTTCAAATTAGAGATCCATTTGGTACGGCTCTACAAATTCGTAGAGCTAGAACAAGTTATTCTTGACAAAAATTTGTAGAGTTGGAGCTACGAGTTGATCGAGGATCTTTTATTGAGTCACATTGTTCTTCTTTAAGATTATAATTAGAAGTTCAGTTTGAAAAGAAAATGCTAGATTCTAGCTAGAGCTCTCGACCTCTCGTAAAGAAGCTCTAAGCACCCCACACTTGTTGCTTAGTTTGAAAAGAAAAACAATTTCCAAAGTCATTGACAACTCCATTACCATAAATAATACATTCTCTAACTTTAAAAATCGAGCAAAATGCCTTCTAACCATTTAAAAAAGTTCCTTACGTAGTTTTGTTTGATGTGGCACATGTGGCCTCGGGGTGAGGGCATGGAGGCATGGATCCAGGGATAACGCCGGGTGAGGTGGAGGATCGCGTGCGCCAGGGCGGAGGCGAGATGAAGACGGATGGTGCACTTGGGGAGAGGCATGGAGGGGCAGATCCATGGATGACACCTGGCTAGGTGGAGGGTGGCGTGCTTTGGGGTAGAGGTGAGATAGGTACGCGTAGATTGAGGGAGAGACAAGCTCGGCGGGATGGAGGCGAGATGAAGGGTGGCAGCAAGCGGGTTCAAACCAAGGTAGAGGATGGCGGTCGACGTGTTGAGGCAAGGTGGAGGGTGAATCCTGGGTAGTGGCTGGCGAGTTAGAGGCAGACGATGCACTCGAGGGTGGAGATGGAGGCACGAGCACGACATGTGTGGAGATGGAGCTCGACGAGGTGGAGGATTGAGTTTGGGACGATAGACAATGAACCATATACGATGTAGAAGGTGGAGAGAGAGGTGAGTGGGATTGGGCACAACAACCATCCGGGGCTAGCTAAGAGTCATGTTTAGAGTTTCAGGCTGCAAAATGGTCTAAGTTGGTTTCATTGAGAATAGGATAAAAACCAAAGAAAACACATGCCCCATATTATATAGGTCATGAATACCACAAGCAAGACAAAATGCCAACTATAATTCATAAAAAATGTGTCTCAACGCTTCCTTGTTTTCTCCTAGTATGTTACTAATCTCAACTATGGAGATTCTGGTTATAAATCAACACTATGATAGTAAATACACCATGTAGTATCAAGTTTATTCTATCCACATGTTCGACTTCTTTTGTAAAAAGGATTTCTGGCATGAAAATTTTAACACAACATTTAAAAACACGACGCTCGGTTTCAAATTTTTACTGAAAACGAAACTACATAAAAGTGCAATATATGATCATTAATTAATAAAATATATACGTAGCATTTTGAGATAATGAACAGCCAATTTACTGTTTTTTATCAGCTAATTTACATATATTACTGTCATCATTCAATCTTACGTAGTACTGACAATAACACGGTTTATAAAGTTTAACTTTAACTTCTTATTTCTATAAAAATATTTATCAAAAAATAATATATATATATATATATGTTTTTATAAAATTATTTGCAAAACAAATTTATTTATATAATTTTTATATTTCTAAACTCAACAACTTAAATTTATATTCTCAATGTTTGACATAGGCCTTGTTTAGTTCACTCTAAAAACTTAAAAATTTTCAAGATTTTCCGTAACATCGAATCTTATGGCATATGCATGAGACATTAAATGTAATCGAAAACAAAAACTAATTACATAGTTTGTCTGTAAATCGCGAGATGAATCTTTTAAGCCTAGTTAATCTATAATTAGACAATAATTATCAAATAAAACCAAAACCTAAAAATTTTGGGAACTAAACAAGGCCATAATCAAAACGATTTTTCTTTTGTGCATACTCTGTACGCAATCCAACTATCCAAGGCCTTGTTTACTTCCCAGAAAATTTTGCAAAAATTTTCACATTCTCCGTCACATCGAATCTTTGGACGCATGTATGGAGTATTAAATATAGACGAAAATAAAAACTAATTGCACAGTTTGGTCGAAATTGACGAGACGAATCTTTTGAGTCTAGTTAGTTCATGATTGGACAATA